>JAEIGA010020163.1_pt1 | contig 10162 bp, 6 predicted proteins | sample 9270691 | NCBI WGS metagenome assembly JAEIGA01 (sample SAMN17057246, study PRJNA624740) | gut metagenome | biome: biome; isolation source: fecal sample | host: Bos grunniens | place: China: Xizang | collected 2019
ACGCTGCTGCTAAGTGTAGGTCTGATCCCGGAAAATGAGCTGACCCGTGCTTGCGGGATCCCCATGGATCCCATCACCGGCGGCGCCCAAGTAGATGCCCACTGCCAGACCCAGATCCCCGGTGTTTTCGCCTGCGGCAATGTGCTGCACGTCCACGATCTGGTGGACTATGTTTCCGAAGAAGCAGAGCGGGCGGGCATTGGCGCGGCAGATCTGATTTTGAACGGAGCAGCCCCGGCAGAGTGCCTTACCACCAAGCCCGGTTACGGCGTGCGGTATGTGATCCCCCAGACCCTCCACAAGAGGGGGGAGGATGTGAGCCTGTTTTTGCGGGTGACACAGCCCTTTGGCAAGGTGAAATTTACGGTTACCTCCGGGGAGAATGTCCTTGCCACAGTAAAACGAATTAAGGCAGCGCCGGGTGAAATGGAAAAGATCACCCTGAAAGCAGAAATGCTGGAAAAGGCAGCAGCGCCCATTGTGGTTGCATTGGAGGAACTGTGATGGAAAGAAAGATTACTTGTATCTTGTGCCCCAGAGGCTGCGCAATGACCGTCAAGGGGGAAGTGGGAGATCTGCAGGTGACCGGCAATACCTGCCCCAAAGGCGCAGAATATGCTGTTGCCGAATGCACGAACCCTGTCCGCACGGTGACCTCCATCGTCCGTGTCACAAACCGGAAAGATACGATGGTTTCCGTGAAAACAGCCCAGCCTGTACCCAAGGAGAAAATGTGGGATGTAATGGCCGCGCTGCGGAGCGTGCAGGTTTCTGCGCCGGTAAAGATCGGTGATGTGATCCTGCCGGAAATGTTTGGCACAGCGGTGATTGCCACCAAAGCCATTGATTGAGGTTAAGTAAAAAGATACCGCACTGCCAACCAAAAGCAGTGCGGTAATTTTATTTGTTTTTCCAGTAGTAGACCCGGCACTCGTAGGGCTGCAGGAGATCTTCCTGCGCGGGGTAATTGGTGAGGATCAGCTTTGCGCCCAGCATATCAAAGCCCTTGGGAACCCGGAAGCGGGCGGGCTTGTCGCTGAAGGAGCAGACCACCAGCAGCTTTTCGCCGATCATACGGCGGCTGTAGGTATAGACTTGCTTATCCCGGGGGAAATGCTCTTTGTAGCTGCCGTAGCGAACCACGGGAAGCATCTTCCGCAGGCGGATGGCCTTTTTATAGAAATTCAAAATCGAGCCCGGATCTTTTTCCTGTTGGGCCACGTTGATTTTCTTGTAATTGTCGTTAACGTAGAACCAGGGGGTGCCGGTGGTAAAGCCGGCGTTCTCCGAGTCGTCCCACTGCACCGGGGTCCGTGCAGAATCCCGGGAGGAACGCCACATTTTTTGCAAACGCACTTTTTTGGACCGTCTTAAATGGGTATGGGCGTACTGGTAGCGGGTCTGGACATCCTCATACATCTCCGCATCTTCCGGCTTCCAGTTGAGCATACCGATCTCCTGCCCCTGATAGATAAAGGGCGTACCCTGCTGGAACAGATAGCTGACGGCCAGCGTTTTGCCGCTTTGCTTCCAGTATTTTTCACTGCCGTACCGGGAGATGATCCGGGGGTGGTCGTGATTTTCTATGTAAAGCATATTCCAAGCCTTTCCGGAAAGCTCTGTCTGCCAGTCGGAGAAGGCTTTTTTCATTTTCCGCAGGGAGAAGCGGGTAGGTAAGTAGTCTGTAAACAGACAGTCGGCGCACTGACACTGGAACTGGATCATCATATCGATCTGACCCTTTTCTTCGTCAATATAGTTCAGCGCCTGCTTGGGCCATACCAGAGGGGCTTCTGCCAGAGTGAAGCAGTCGTAGCGGTCAAAAACATCCCGCTTAAATTCTGCCAAGTACTCGTGGATATGGGGGCCGTGATTATAGTGACGCATACCCTTGTAAATGGGGAACAGCCGGTCGTTGGGCAGACCTTCCTTTTTGGAGATGTAGGTAATGACATCTTCCCGGAAGCCGTCCACGCCCAGATCCAGCCAGAAACGCAAAATATTCTTTACTTCCTCCCGGACCAAGGGGTTATCCATATTCAAATCGGGCTGCTTGACGGCGAACAGATGCAGATAGTATTCGCCACGCACCTCATCCCAAGTCCAGGCCTTACCTTCAAAATTGGAGTCCCAGTTGTTGGGGAGCTTTCCGTCCGGACCGGCAGGCCGCCAAATGTAAAAATCGGTGTAGGGCTCTATACGGTGGCGGCTCTTTTGGAACCATTCGTGCTCATCGCTGGTGTGGTTGACCACCAGGTCCATGATCAGCTTCATACCCCGCTGATGGCAGCCGTCCAGCACCTTGCGGAAGGCCTCCATACCGCCAAACTCCGGCGCAATGTCCAGATAGTCTGCAATATCATAGCCGCAGTCTGCGCCGGGGGAGGGGTAGATGGGGGAGAACCAAATGCCGTCACAGCCCAAGGACTTAATATAGTCCAGCTTGTCCAGCACGCCCCACAAATCGCCCATACCGTCGCCGTCGCCGTCTTTGAAGCTACGGGGCCAGATCTGATAAAAGACCATATCTTTATACCAGCGTTTTTTGATCATAACGATCCCTCCAAAAGGTTCATTTATGCCATTATAACACATATTTGCAAGTTCGTCATTAGGAATTTTATTGACAGGGGGGCAAATAAAGTCTAAAATGAAGAAAAGGGGGGATTTTTGTGCACTTTTCTATTCCAAACGGCTTTTTAATGGGCGTTTCCACCGCCTCTATGCAAATTGAGGGCGGCGAGGTCAATGCCAACTGGAACGACTGGTATCGCCGTGGCTTTATCAAAGACGGCACAAACCCTGCCACCGGTAATGATCACTGGGAAAAATGGCAGGAGGATACGGAATTGATGGCCCAAATGGGCTTGCAGCTTTACCGCTTCAGCGTGGAATGGGCGCGGCTCATCCCGGAAGAGGGAAAGGTGGACGAAGCTGCCGTAGCGCGCTACCGGCGGGAGCTGGAGCTGCTCCGGGAAAAGGGCATCCGTCCGCTGCTGACCATCCACCATTTCTCTAACCCTATGTGGTTTGAAGAGAAGGGCGCTTTCGAAAAGCGGGAAAATGTAATGCATTATCTGGATCTGGTGGAGGTAGTAGCAAACCGCTTCGGTGACCTTTGCAGTGACTACATTACCATCAACGAGCCCAATGTCTATGCCACCAGCTCCTACTTTTTCGGCCAGTGGCCTCCCGGAAAGAAAAGCTTTGGCAGCACCATCGCGGTAATGGAAAATCTGGCCTATTGCCACATCCGGGCTTACGAAATGCTCCACAGCATTCGCAAGGAGATGGGCTATGAGGACACAATGGTAGGCTGCGCCAACCATTTGCGGGTGTTTGCCCCCAAAAACGGGAAAAACCTGTGGCACAGAGTAAGCGCAAAGCTGACGTCGTATCTGTTTCAGGATGCGCTGACAGAGGCAATGACCTTAGGAAAGTTTCCTTTCCCTCTCCGTAATTGGGGAAAGCTGCCAAAGGGAGAATATACGGATTTTATCGGTCTTAATTATTACACCCGCTCTACGGTCTCCGGTATCGGTGACGGTGTCCGGGAGGGAAGTCCCAGAAACGACTTGGATTGGGAAGTTTATCCCGAGGGCATTGTGGAATGCGCCCGGCAGCTATATGAGGTGCTGCCAAGACCTATCTGGGTCACAGAAAACGGCACTTGCGACAACCTTGACCATTTCCGCTGCAGGTATCTGTGCGAGCATTTGGCCCAAATCAGCAAATCTGACTTGCCCTTTACCCGATATTACCATTGGTGCTTCTGCGATAACTTTGAATGGGTAGAGGGCAACTGGGCAAAGTTCGGCCTTGTCCGCGTAGACCCCGAAACCAAGGAGAGAACGATAAAAACCGCCGGCCATTTTTACAGCGATGTGATCAAAAACGGCGGTGTTACGGAAGAAATGTATGAAAAATTCGTAGCAAAACAGGTCTATCATGTGCGATGATCAAACATAAAAGCAACAGGAGGAACATTATGAAAAAGTGGATCTCGATTTTTATGGCGCTTCTTTGCCTCTCCGGCTGTACCCCCACAGAGGTTTTTAACGACGAAAACCGCACCGTTTTTACCATTGACCCCACTAAGGGCTCTCCCTTTAATGACGGCAAATTCGAAGGTTGGGGCACTAGCCTCTGCTGGTGGGCAAACCGCGTGGGCTACTCCGATGTACTGGCCCAAAAGGCGGTAGATCTGCTTTATAACGCGGAAACCGGCTTGGGTATGAATATTGCCCGCTATAATATCGGTGGCGGTGACGATCCCACCCATCACCACATTACACGCACCGACTCTATGATGCCGGGCTTCTGGGTTTTGGATGAAACCACAGGGGAGCCTATTTTCGACGGCACACAGGACGAAAACCAGAGAAATGTACTCCTTCGGGCAATGGCAGCTTGCGGCAGCAGCTTTATTGCCGAAGCCTTCTCCAATTCTCCTCCCTACTATATGACGGAAAGCGGCTGCTCCTCCGGCGCGGTCCACGCCAGCGCGAACAATCTCAAAGAAGATCAGGTGGAGGCCTTTGCCGAGTATTTGGCGCAGGTGGCGCTGTACTATAAGGAAAACTACGGTATTACTTTCCAGAGCATATCCCCCATGAATGAACCCAATACTGCCTATTGGCAGGCGTATAGCCCCAAGCAGGAGGGCTGCCATGTAACCCCCGGTGAAAGCCAATCTGCGATTTTGCTCGCCACCAAAAAGGCGCTGGAGGAAAAGGGCCTTGGCAGCATCCAGCTGGTGGGAACAGACGAAACCAGCACGATGCTGGCAGCCAGCTCCTTTAACAGATTGTCAGAGGAAGCAAAAGCGGCCATTACCCGCATCGATACCCATACCTATAAGGTTGGCCGTATGGAGGAATTGCAGGCGCTTGCTGCCCAAAACGGCAAGAATCTGTGGATGAGCGAAGTGGACGGTGACGCCACACTGGGCGCGGATTCCGGGGAAATGGGCGCAGGCCTTTGGCTGGCGAATAAAATGATCTCCGACATTCAGAGCCTGATGCCCTCTGCGTGGATCTTGTGGCAGGGCATTGATAACCACATTTCCAGCGAAGGCTATATGGGCAATCAGGATTCCGGCGCGCCGGATCTAAGCCGTGGCTACTGGGGCCTGACCGTTGTGGATCACGATAAGCAGGAAATTATGCTGACGAAAAAATACTACGCCTTCGGTCAGCTCTCCCGCTATATCCGCCCGGGCTACCGCATCCTTGCCGGCACCGAACACGGTATACTGGCAGCCTACAGTGAAGAGGAAAAGAAGCTGGTGATCGTAGCGATAAATGCGGAGGAAGCAGATCTTGAAGTTGGCTTCTCTTTGGCGGGCTTCCGCTATAAGGGGGGCAAGGCAGAGATGATCCGCACCAGCAAGGATGAAAACTGGGCAGAGTCCGAGATCTCTGTGCAGAAGGATATGCTGCGCGCCACACTGGCGCCCTATTCCATTACAACCTTTGTTGTAGGCAATGTAACGTTAAAGTAAAAATAGGAGTAAAGGATAGGATGATCGAATATAAAAACGGCGTGTTCGGCCTCCACGGCGAGGGCTTTTCCTGCCTGCTGCGGGTAAATGCTTATGGCCTTTTGGAGCAGCTTCATTTCGGCCGTCCGGTACGGACGGAGGATGCAGGCGCCTTCCTGTGCCATCCCGGCTTAGGCTGGGGAGAGTCGGTGCTGCTAAAAGAGGACGACACGGAAAGCTGCCCGGATGGAATGCCCCTTGCTTGGAGCGGCTCCGGCCGGGGCGATTATCGGGAAAGCCCTTTGGAACTTAGCGGTGTTCCCACAGATTTTCGCTATGACAGCCACGAGATTATCGATGGCATCGCGCAGATGGAAAGCGCCTTGCCTCAGGCAAAGGGCGAGGCTCAGACCCTGAAGATCAAAATGGTGCAGCCCGGTGGGGAGCTTACCCTGTATTTCAGCATTTTTGGCGGCGTACTGACCCGCCGGGCAGTGCTGAAAAACACCGGTGAGCAGACCTTGCAGATCACAAAGATAATGAGCAGCCTTATGGATCTGCCCGGCGATTATGAGATGACCACCTTTGATGGCGGCTGGATCGCGGAGATGCGTAAGCATACTCTGCCGGTGCTGCAAAACCGGGTGGTAAACGAAAGCACCACCGGCTTTTCCTCCCATCGGCACAACCCCGGCTTTTTGCTCAGCAGCCCCGACGCCACCGAGGAAAGCGGCACAGTTTACGGTTTCAATCTTGTCTACTCCGGTAACCACTATGGCGCGGCGCAGAAGTCCCTACAGGGCTTTATTCGGGTCGTTCAGGGTATCTCTCCCTCGAATTTTATCAAGGCGCTGAAGCCCGGTGAGCGCTTTGAAACCCCAGAGGCGGTGATGGCCTTTTCAGAGCGCGGCTTTGGCGGCATGTCCGAAAAAATGCACCGCTTTGTCAATACCTGCATTGTGCCGAAGCAGTGGCAGCATAAGCTCCGCCCGGTGCTGTTTAATAACTGGGAAGGCTGTATGTTTGACTTTAACCACCGCAGACTTGTGAACTTAGCAAAGGATGCCAAAGAATTGGGCTGCGAGCTGTTCGTTTTGGACGACGGCTGGTTCGGTAAGCGCAACAGCGATAAGGCCGGCCTCGGCGATTACGATGTGAATAAAGAAAAGCTTCCCTACGGTCTTTCCGGCCTTGCCAAAAAGATTAACAGTATGGGAATGGAATTTGGCCTTTGGTTTGAGCCGGAGTCGGTCAATCCGGACTCCGACCTCTACCGGGCGCACCCGGATTGGGCGCTGACAGACAGCTTTACGCCCCTATTAAGCCGCAATCAGCTTCTTTTGGACTTATCAAAACGGCAGGTGCGGGATTACATTGTGGAAAAGGTGGGTTTCACGCTGGACAGCGCGCCGATCACCTATGTAAAATGGGATATGAACCGCCACAGCGTTGCCCTCGGCGCAAAGGCCCACGAATACATTTTAGGGCTTTACGAGGTGCTGGATCGGATATTCACGCCTCGTCCCCGCGTGCTGCTGGAAAGCTGTTCCTCCGGCGGAAACCGTTTTGACTTGGGTATGCTGTGCTTTGGCCCGCAGGTGTGGGCTTCCGATGATACAGACCCCATTGAGCGGCTGACCATTCAGGGGAATCTCTCTTATCTTTATCCCCAGTCCACGATGGGCGCCCATGTCAGCGCTGCGCCCCACGCCCAGACCCTTAGGACAACGCCCCTTAGCACCAGAGGAAATGTTTCCTTCTTCGGCTGCTTGGGGTATGAGCTGGATCTGAAGCACCTGCTGAAGCTGGAAAGAGAGCAGATCAAGGAGCAGATCGCCTTTTATAAAAAATACCGGGAGGTGTTCCAGTTCGGCACCTTCCGCAGACTCCAGCGTGGCTGGCAGGTTACAAAGGGAAAAACCGCGCTGGCAGCCACCTTCCGTACCGTCCTTCCGGCAGCGCCCGGCTATGAGACCCTTGCGCTCCGGGATCTGGAGGAGGAAAAATGCTATCAGTTCTCCACCTTTGCCCAAAAGCTGCGGATCGGACAGTTCGGCAGCCTTGTTAAGCATGTTGCTCCGGTGGATCTTGATCCCAACGGTATGATCCTGCGGACCGCAGACCGGCTGATCACCATGCCTGACGGCAACCAAAAGCTAACCGCCTCCGGCGCAGCACTTATGGCAGGTGTCCGGCTGCTGCCTCTGTTTCGGGGAACAGGCTACGATAAAAACCAGCGTACCCTTACCGATTTTGGTTCGGATCTATACATTATTGAGGAGGTAGAAACCCTTGAAAACACTTGACAATCGCAATCGCACCTATTTCGGCTTGGGTACCATTGGCCGGGATATGTTCTATGCCTTTGAGGCAAATACGCTGCTTTATTTCCTGTCGGACGTGCTGAGCTTGGATGTGTGGGTCTTTGCGGCAGCCAGTATGATCCTGTCTGTGATGCGGATTTTTGACGCATTCAACGACCCTATCACCGGCCTCGTCATCGACAATATCCGCTCCCCTTGGGGAAAATTCAAGCCGGCTATTTTGGTAGGCGGCGTACTGAGCGCCATTTTCTCCGTGCTGCTGTTTGCCGTCATCTGTGACGGCTGGACCTTTGTGATTATTTTTGGCGTTGCTTATCTTCTGTGGGATATTACTTATGGCATTAACGACATCGGCTATTGGACACTGCTGCCGGTGCTGTCCTCTGATCAGAAGCAGAGAGAAAAGACCGGCGCCTTTGCCCGTATTTGCGCCAATATCGGTATGTACATCGTAATGGTGGCTTGGCAGCCTCTGACCAGCGGCTTGGGTGATACCCCGGCAGTTTGGTTCTGGTGCGCAGTGGTGATTGCGATCATCTATCTGCTGGGACTTTTGTTCCCGCTGCTTGGCATTAAGGAAAAGCGGGTCGCCCCCGAAAAGCAGGAGTCCACCACCGTTCGCCAGATGTTCCGGGCGCTGCTGAAAAACGATCAGCTGATGTGGACCACACTGGCCATGGGATTGTTTATGGTTGGCTACTGCACCACCGTTAACTTTGCGGTGTATTATATGAAGTACCTCTTTGGTAACGAAGGTATGTATGTGGTACTGGTGGCAGTGGTGGGCGTTTCTCAGCTTGCCACTTTGGCGGTCTATCCTAAGGTGGCCGGCAAAATGAACCGCAAAAAGCTCTATACCTTAGGTACGGCGCTGGTAATTGCAGGTTATGCCATCTTCTTTATTGCAGAGATCTCCATTATCCTCATTGCCTTGGGCGCCGTGCTGGTATTTGTCGGTCAGGCCTTTATCCAGACACTGATGCTGATGTTCCTTGCCGATACCGTGGAATACGGCCAGTGGAAGCTGGGTAAGCGGAACGAGTCCATTACCTTCTCCATTCAGCCCCTTATCAATAAGATCGGCGGCGCCATCGCCACCGGCATCGTCAGCCTGACGCTGATCTTCTCCGGCATTAAGGTGGACGGCGGTACGGCAGACGCCATCGGCCAGTCCGGCAAGCTGATCATCAAGGGCGCGATGTTCGTGATCCCCCTGATTATGATCGTGGCGGGCTACATTGTGTATCTGAAAAAGTATAAGATCAGCGAAGAATTCTACAGCGAAATGCTTAAAGACCTGGAAGCAAGAGAAAATGCGTAAAAAGAATCCGGCAGAGTTTCCTCTGCCGGATATTTTATTACAGAATTGTAGGGGCACCCCTCCCGGGGTGCCCGAAATACAGATGTTGTTTGGAACGGACGGACACCCCGGGAGGGGTGTCCCTACAGGGATTCTTACAAATTACAGTCGATAGGGGCTAATGTAGCGCTCCTGGCTGGCAGGGGCAGGCTTGGCGTAAACGCCGGACACAAGGCCCATCATGGCATACAGCGAAATAATGGACGAGCCGCCGTAGCTGATAAAGGGGAGGGTAAGGCCGATAACGGGAAGAATACCCATACACATACCCACATTGATGACCACCTGGAAGATCAGCGCTGCAGCGCAGCCGAAGCATACCATACGCCGCAGGTAATCCTGACTCCGGGTACCTACCCACAGGACCCGGGCAATGATGAGGAACAGCAGCGTAAGCACCAACAGACAACCAATAAAGCCCAATTCCTCGCCGATGGCGGAGAAAATAAAGTCCGTATGCTGGGCAAAGAGGGCGTCCGGTGTTTGGGTGCGGTTGCCGTTAAAGAGGCCTTGTCCCAAAAGTCCGCCGCCGGTGAGGGAACGAAGGGAACGAACGGTGTGATAGCGGACATCCAAGCCGTTGGGGTCCAAGCTGGGGTCGAAAAGCACCTGAATACGGTAGCGCTGGTAATTATCCAGCATAGACCATAAAATGGGCGCGCCAATCACCGCAGCGCCGCCGGCGGCCAAAAACCAGAAAATACTGACGCCGCCTGTAAAGGCCATCACAATAAAGATAAAAACGAAGATCAGGGAAACGCCCAAGTCTCTGGAAACAAGGATATTGAGCACCACCAGCCCGCCTGCCAAAAGTCCGATGTGCAAAACGGAAACAACATGGGAGGGGCGGTTTTGGTGGGAGGCCATAATGGAGGCTAAAATCAGCACCAGCGGGATCTTTACGACTTCTGCAGGCTGAACGTGAATGCCGATAATGGGAATGGGGATCCAGCTTTTGTTGCCGGTGCCGTTGTCTGTGCCGAAGGGGACAAGCAG
>JAEIGA010020164.1_pt1 | contig 10161 bp, 11 predicted proteins | sample 9270691 | NCBI WGS metagenome assembly JAEIGA01 (sample SAMN17057246, study PRJNA624740) | gut metagenome | biome: biome; isolation source: fecal sample | host: Bos grunniens | place: China: Xizang | collected 2019
GAAATATGGTGATAGAGTCGCGTTGAAACATCGTGATTATAAGACCAATACATGGATTCCTACTACATGGAACCAGTTCTCGGATACAGTAGCAACCGTATCGAATGCGCTGATAGAAATGGGCGTAGGAGTACAAGAAAATATCGGTGTGTTTACTCAAAACAAGCCGGAATCTTTGTTTATGGACTTCGGTGCCTTTGGTATACGTGCCGTAACCGTTCCTCTTTACGCTACCAGTTCGGAAGCACAGGTGCATTATATTTTGGAAGATGCCGGTATCCGTTATCTGTTTGTCGGTGAACAACAACAATACGATGTGGCTTTCCGGGTGATGGCGTTGAGTTCTACCTTGAAGCAGATTGTAGTATTCGACCGTGAGGTGAAGTTGGATGCCCGTGATGAGTCTACCATCTATTTCGATGATTTCTTGGCAATGGGTAAGAATCGCCAGCATCAGGCAGAGGTGGATAAGCGAACTGCTGAATCGGATACGGAAGATTTAATGAATATTCTCTATACCAGCGGTACTACAGGAGAGAGCAAGGGGGTAATGTTGAGCCATGCCGGTTATGAAGCGGTGATGGATGCTCATATGGACCGTTTCCCGAGCTTTAATGAAAATGATGTAGTCATCAATTTCTTACCGTTTACACATGTTTTTGAACGTGCATTCAGTTGCTGGTGTTTGTGTGTCGGGGCAGAGATGAATATCAACCTCCGTCCGCAGGACATCCAGATGACTATCAAGGAAGTACGTCCGACGGTAATGTGTAGCGTTCCAAGATTCTGGGAAAAGGTTTATTCCGGTGTAAACGAAGTGATAGCCAGTGCTACCGGTGTGAAGAAGACTTTGATGCAGGACGCTATCAAGGTAGGTCGTGAGCACAATGTGAATTATGTATGTAAGGGTAAGACTCCTCCATTGTGGCTGCACATGAAGTATAAATTCTATGAAAAGACTATTTATAGTTTGTTGAAGAAGACTTTAGGCTTGGATAGAGGTTCTTTCTTCCCGACAGCAGGTGCAGCTATTCCGCCGGCAGTACAGGAATTTGTACTTTCGGTAGGCATTAATATGTTGGCTGGATATGGTTTGACCGAGTCTATTGCTACTGTGTCTTGTGAAAACCTTTACGACCATGAAATAGGTTCGGTAGGTAAGTTGATGCCTCACATGCAGGTCAAGTTCGGCGAAAACGACGAAATTCTGTTGAAGGGTCCGGCTATTACTAAAGGATATTATAAGAAGGAAGCAGTAACCAAAGCTTCGTTCACAGAAGATGGTTGGTTCCGTACAGGTGATGCCGGTTATGTAAAGGATGGTTTCTTGTTCTTGACTGAACGTATCAAGGATTTGTTCAAGACTTCGAACGGTAAGTATATTGCCCCACAAGCCATTGAGACCAAGATGGTGGTAGATCGTTACATCGACCAAATTTCAATCATAGCCGATGAACGTAAGTTTGTGGCAGCTTTGATTGTACCTGATTATAAGTTGGTGGAAAAGTTTGCTGCTGATAAGGGTATCCAATATGCTTCTATGGCAGAACTTTTGAAGCATGACGCCGTAATGGAATTGTTTAAGGAACGTATTGATACACTTCAACAGCAGTTTGCACATTACGAGCAAATCAAGAAGTTCACTTTGCTTCCAGAACCATTCAGCATGGCGAAGGGTGAACTGACCAATACGTTGAAAATCAAGCGTAGTGTATTAAATAAAAATTATGCCGCCGAAATAGAGGCTATGTATTCAGAATAATAAAACGATAGATGTCCTCATATTAAGAAATATGAGGACATTTTATTATCTTTGTGCCCGCAAAAAGAATCTTAATCTAAATTGAAATTATGGATATCGTAAACACATTAAAGTCGGCGATTATTTCGGGTATTTGTATTGGTGTAGCTGGTATCGGCTTCTTGGCTACCCGTGATATCGTAGGGAGTGTATTGTTTGCTTTTGCTCTCCTTACAGTAGTAGCTTACAAGTTGAAACTTTATACTGGTACAGCTGGTTTCATCAAAAAAGGAGAAGTGCCTTTCTTGTTATTGGTATTTGCTGGTAATGTGACCGGTTGTTTGTTGATGTCTTTGCTGGCTCGTTTGTCTCCGATGCCTTTGCAAGAGTCGGCACAAAGCATCCTTGAGGGTCGTTTGGCTATGGGACCTCTGCATGGGGGCTTGCTTTCCATTGCATGCGGTTTCATCATGACTACAGCTGTGACCTTTGCTCGTAAGGGAAACAATCTTCCGTTGTTGTTCGGTGTGCCTTTGTTCATCACTTGCGGTTATCCTCACTGTATGGCAGATGCTTTTTTCTACTTGTGCGTGCCTCTTGATTTTTGGATGGCTCATTTGGGTAGTATCCTCAGTTTCTATGTATGCATTGTACTGGGAAATTTCGTGGGATGTAATTTCTATCGTCTGGTAATGGGCAGCAATCCGGAATAATTTTACTATCTTTGCACCTCAATTAGAAAATTACCTGAAAATGATAACAATAGAGCAACTGAAAGACGTAAAAGAACGTACTGAGGCCTTGGAGAGATATCTTGATATCGAAGGAAAGAAGGTTCAAGTAGAAGAAGAGCAGCTTCGTACACAAGCGCCAGGTTTTTGGGACGATGCTAAGAAGGCGGAAGCGCAGATGAAGAAGGTCAAAGAACTTCAAAAGTGGATTGATGGCTACAAGGAAGTGAAGACCTTGGCGGATGAGTTGGAGCTTTCGTTCGATTTCTTCAAGGAGGAAATGGTGACTGAAGAGGAAGTGGATGCTGCTTATGCGAAGGCGATTGCTGCAGTGGAAGAATTGGAATTGAAGAACATGCTTCGTCAGGAGGCCGATTCAATGGACTGTGTGTTGAAAATCAACTCGGGTGCTGGTGGTACAGAAAGCCAGGACTGGTCGTCCATGCTCATGCGTATGTACATGCGTTGGGGTGAAACCAATGGTTATAAGGTAAGTGTAGCCAACCTTCAGGAAGGGGATGAAGCAGGTATCAAGACCGTGACATTCAATATCGAAGGTAGTTTTGCATACGGCTATTTGAAGGGTGAGAATGGTGTTCACCGTTTGGTGCGTGTGTCGCCTTACAATGCTCAAGGTAAGCGTATGACTTCATTTGCGTCGGTGTTCGTGACTCCCTTGGTAGACGATAGTATCGAAGTGAACATTGAACCGGCTCGTATGAGTTGGGATACTTTCCGAAGCGGGGGTGCCGGTGGTCAGAACGTAAACAAGGTGGAATCTGGTGTACGTTTGCGCTATCAGTACAAGGATCCATATACTGGTGAAGAAGAAGAAATCTTGATTGAAAATACTGAAACCCGTGACCAGCCTAAGAACAAGGAAAATGCGTTGCGCCAGTTGCGCTCTATCCTTTACGATAAGGAATTGCAACATCGTATGGAAGAACAGGCGAAGGTGGAAGCTGGTAAGAAGAAAATCGAATGGGGTTCTCAGATTCGAAGCTATGTGTTCGATGATCGTCGTGTGAAGGACCACCGTACTAACTATCAGACTTCGGATGTGACTGGTGTGATGGACGGTAAGATTGATGGATTCATCAAGGCGTATTTGATGGAATTCTCTGGTTCGGAAAACGAATAAAAAGGGTAAAGAATTTGTTTTCTTCTAAAAAGGTTGTACTTTTGGGCTACTTTTCAAATGATAAGAAAGTTAAACCTTAAAAATACATACTTATGGGAAAGAGAAAAGAACAAAGAAAAGCAGCTTATAACAAGCGTGAAGAAGAAAAGGCTAAGAAGGTATTGAGAAATGTGATTATTGCTTTGGTGGTGATTGCTGTTGGTTTCATAGCTATTTCGCAATTGTTGTAAAAAAATAAAGGAGAGGGTGCAACAAGCACCCTCTTTTTATATATAAAGGTATGGCATTAGAAATCGAACGTAAGTTTTTAGTAAAAGATGATAGTTATAAGGCGATAGCTTATAGCTCTAGTCGCATTGCACAAGGGTATATTTGTAGTGGTAGGGGAAGAATGGTTCGTGTCCGCATCCGCGATGAGAAAGGTTATCTTACAATTAAAGGTCCGTCTGATGTAAAAGGATTGGGACGTTACGAATGGGAAAAGGAGATTCCTTTGCAGGAAGCGCAGGAGTTAATGCGCCTTTGTGAACCGGGGATGATTGATAAAACCCGTTATTTGGTGAAATCGGGCAAGCATGTTTTTGAAGTGGATGAGTTTTATGGGGAGAATGAGGGGCTGACCATTGCCGAAGTGGAGCTGGAATCGGAGGATGAAAGTTATGAAAAGCCTGATTTCATCGGAGAAGAAGTGACGGGAGATGTACGTTATTACAATTCTTTTCTGATGAAAGTTCCATTTACTCGTTGGTGAGGTAGAAAATACCACCTGCTAACTGTTATTTGAAGGGGGAGAAACTGTTACTTGACAGTTTCTCCCCCTTTTGATGTTAGTTTTTATACCCGCTTCCGTCTGAAAACACGCTAAACTTGCATCAGAAATTTTAAAAAGAAGCGATTATGAGAACAACATCAACATCCATTTTTGCACAGAACTTGTTAGGTATGCAGTCTGAACTTCGTCGATTTGCATTGAAATTGACAGCTGACCCTGAAGATGCTAACGACTTGTTGCAAGAAACTTCATTGAAGGCCCTAGATAATGAGGAGAAGTATACTCCAGATACAAACTTTAAAGGTTGGATGTATACTATCATGCGTAATATCTTTATTAATAATTATCGTAAAACCGTGCGTGACCAAACATTTGTCGATCAGACTGAAAACTTGTTCCATCTGAATCTTCCACAAGATTCGGGTTTTGAATCTACCGAAGGCAACTACGATTTGAAGGAAATCCGTAAAATCGTTCATGCGCTTCCGAAGGAATACCGGGTACCTTTCTCTATGTATGTGTCCGGGTTCAAGTACCGCGAAATAGCCGTGAAGTTAGGCTTGCCTATCGGAACGGTAAAAAGCCGGATTTTCTTCACTCGTCAGCGTTTGCAGAAGGACTTGAAGGACTTCCGTTGATTAGCCCTCTATCTTCACAATATCTATAACTAGACTTTTCATCATCGCGCCGACTGTTCGTGAGAATCGTCGGCGTTTCTTTATTTTTTCTTCCAGATAATGGGGCGTAATATGTAATAACCTACCAATGCCGCGAGTAAAATGCCTGTTGTATTGGCTATTAAGTCCAGCCAATCTCCACCGCGATGCTCGGTGAGATAGGATTGTGCTAACTCGATGCAACCGCTGAATGCAATTGGGAATAAGACGCCTCCGATCATGATTCTTTGCCAATTGATAGTTGAATGTGTGCGTAGGTATTCTATCCATTCTAAGAAACAAAGTCCTCCATACATGCAGATGTGTACCAGTTTGTCAATGCCGGGAATCTCCTCCATATCTGTTTGAGGCGGTTTGAAAAAAGACAAATAAAGGATAATGGCAATCGTCAGCCAAGTCAGTGGGTATTTCTTTAAATACTGTATCATACCATATTTTATTTTAAATCTGGGCACAAAGCTACAATTATTTTTATACATTTGCGCACGTATAAAATTTATTGTATTAATTTGAACGTTTTTTAAGAGATGAGTGAAAGAGTTAGTTTTGGAAGCAAGATAGGGGCCATTTTAGCAGCAGCTGGTTCTGCTGTAGGGTTAGGTAATATTTGGCGTTTCCCGTATGAAGCGGGTAATCATGGGGGAGCAGCTTTTATCTTGATTTATTTAGGATGTGTATTCTTGATGGGTATGCCTATCATGATAGCAGAATTTACGGTGGGACGTCGTGCTAAGGCTAGTACGGGACGTGCTTTTGGTGTGTTATCACCGGGAACCCAATGGAAATGGATTGGATATTTGGGCGTTTTGGCGGGTCTGTTAATTCTGGGTTATTATTCGGTGGTTGCTGGTTGGACCTTGGAGTATATTATTGCTTCTGTTTCCAATGGCTTTGCTGATAAGACTCCGGAAGACTTTGTGACTATATTCCAGAATTTCTCACAAAACCCTATACGTCCTGTTCTTTGGTGCTTGGCCTTTCTTTTCTTGACACATTATGTCATTGTGAAAGGGGTAAAGGACGGGATTGAAAAATCGTCGAAAATTCTGATGCCAGTGTTATTTATCTTGATTTTAGTGCTGGCAGGATGTTCTGTAACTCTTCCTGATGCAGGTAAGGGGTTGGAATTCCTTCTGAAGCCGGATTTTAGTAAGGTAGATGCAGGTGTATTCTTGGGAGCTATGGGACAGGCGTTTTTCTCATTGAGCTTGGGTATGGGATGTCTTTCTACCTATGCTTCTTATTTTGGTAAGGAAACAAGTTTGGGAAAGACTGCGCTGAGTGTAGGAGTCATTGATACCATGGTAGCTATATTAGCTGGATTTATTATCTTCCCGGCAGCTTTTTCGGTAGGTATCCAACCGGATGCGGGTCCTTCTTTGATTTTCATTACCTTGCCGAATGTGTTCCAGCAGGCTTTTGGTGGGGTACCATTCTTGGCTACCATCTTTTCGCTGATGTTCTATGTGCTTTTGGCATTGGCTGCTTTGACTTCTACCATTTCTTTGCATGAAGTGGTTACGGCATATCTTACAGAACGTTTTACTATCACTAGAGGGCGGGCAGCTATGATGGTTACTGCTTTCTGTGTGGTGACTGGTGTGCTTTCTTCCTTGTCTTTGGGAGTATGGGATGAAAAGTTCTTCGGTTTGAGTTTCTTCGATTTATTGGACTTTGTGACTGCCAAATTGATGCTTCCGTTGAGTGGCTTGTTGGTATGCTTGTTTGTGGGTTGGTACTTGAAACGTTCGGTCTCTTATGAAGAATTGACCAATTATGGTCTTCAGAAAGCACCTTATTTCCCTGTGTATATGTTCATATTGAAATTTTTGGCACCGGTAGTTATCTTATTGATCTTTGTCAATGAGTTGGGCTGGTTGTCTTGATGTATGTGGAAAGACTTCTTTTATTATTCTAAAAGCGAGAGAAGGGCAGTTTATGTACTCTTGGTACTGATTGCCCTCTTTGTTGTAGGAATCGTATGTATACCTGAGCGTCAGCCTGCTTTGAATAGTGGGCTGACTGCTACAGATTCGGCAGAATGGAAGAAGTTGGAATCGAAAAATCGTCTTGAGTGGAAATCTCAAAAGAAGGATAGCCCCCCTAAAAAGAAAAAAGAGCCACTAGCTTATAAGTCTAATCCCCGTAAATACCCTAAGAAAGATACGCTTCGACAAAGGGTATTTCCTCCAAAGAAAGAATATGTAAAGGTATTCAAGTATCCGGAAGGAACATTAGTTGATGTAAATTCGGCCGATACAACAGAATTGAAGAAGATACCGGGTATCGGAAGTGGAATTGCCGGTAGTATCGTTCGGTATCGTGAACGCCTCGGTGGTTTCTATGCATTGAGTCAGCTGGAGGAAGTGAAACATGTAACTCCGGAGTTGTTGAAGTGGTTCAAACTAGGGAATGATTCTATTCGGAAAGTGGAAATCAATAAGGCGAGTTTGGACAAGCTCCGTGCGCATCCTTATCTAACTTTTTATCAAGCGAAAGTTATTGTGGAGTATCGTCGGAGAAAGGGGCAAATAAAAAGTCTTTCTCAGCTTGCCCTTTATGAAGAGTTTACCGAGAAAGACTTAGTACGTTTATCTGCTTATATCAGCTTTGATTAATGCTTGTAGCCGGCTGCTTCAGCAATCTTTTCTGGAATTTCAGTATTGTCGATGCGTTCTTGGAAAAGGTGTGCATTGGCGCCAATGGCAAATACAGGAACATGGCCTGCTGAGTGACCGCCGCTAACCCATCCTACATTAGCAATGCTGTTTAGGATTCTCTTTGCTTCACTAGAAATAGGTTCTGCTTGGCTATACAATGTCTTTCCCAAATCAACAGGTTGGTTGCCGAATGACTTGTCGTATATGGCTTTCAAACGAGCTTCTTGTTTTTCGCTCAGTTTCACACTATCCCAAAAACCAAAGTTTTCTTTCAATGCTTGTTGGATAGCTTCCCAAGGTACTTGGTTCTTATATTTAGCTCTCAATCCGTTGATAAGAAGGGTAAATTCGCCTTCACTCATCTTTTGTGACTTCAAGGCTTGCAAGTTAAGGTTATAAGAACCGTTGCCTATAGACATACCGCCTGTTTCATGGTCTGCGGTTACTACAATCAGGGTTTCGTCCGGATGTTGTGAATAGAATTCATAAGCCACCTTGATCGCTTCGTCCATGTCGATGACTTCGCGGAAGTTGGCTGCAGCATCATTGGCGTGGCCTGCCCAGTCAATCTTGCCGCCTTCTACCATGAGGAAGAATCCTTTGGACAAGTCTTTTGAAAGGAAATTGATGCCGGCGCGAGTAATTTCAGCCAAGCTCATGTCGCCTTTCTTGCGGTCGATAGCGTAAGGGATGGAGCCATTGTCCTTTTGAGAAGCCTTTTCTGTTTGGAACAGAATCATCTTATCGGCCTTTTTGGCTTTCTTTTGGTAATCCTTGTATCCACGTGCAATGGTGAAGCCAGCCTTCTGCGCTAGGCTGTATAGACTTTCGTATGTCTTTCCGTCCTTTGCTTGGGCATTGTTAGCATCTACAAAGTCGGAGCCTGCATAGAAGTCAAAGTTTGTTTCGATCAAGTCCAAACCAATTTGGTAAGCAGCGCTTCTTTTATCTTGGTGTGCATAGAACGCAGCTGGAGTTGCATGGTCAATGCTGACGCTGGTGCTGACACCTACGCGGTAGCCATTTTCTTTAGCCCAACTAGCCACGCTGTTTACTCTTTCTGAATCTTTGGTTACCCCCAATGCGCCATTCTTGGTCTTCTTGCCTGTAGCCAATGCAGTGCCGGCTGCAGCGGAGTCTGTCACACCGTTGGTAGCAGAGAAGGTTGTTGCCATGGTTGAATACGGGAACTGAGTGAAAAGGAGAGGAGTAACGCCGATTTCGCCTTTTAATTCGGAAAGATACATTTCAGTACCTAATACTTGGTTTACGCCCATTCCGTCACCGATAAAATAGAATACATACTTAGCCTGCTGTGCTGTAGCGGAGATGGCAAGCATGAAGAGGAAAGAACAAATAAGAGAAATTCTTTTCATACTATTATTGTTAAAGTTATTTATGGTTCAAAGATAAAAAGAAAAAAGCAGTTACGAAATTTCGTAACTGCTTTTTTTGCTGTGGTGCCACCAGGAATTGATGTATCCTTGTAAACACTTGTATCTTAACGCTTTGCCTTTGGCTTCTATAAAAAAGCCACGAGACTGGCACGTTTAATTTACAAAAGAATTCACCTTATTTCAGAAACACGTTACGTGCACATGTGAATTTCAACGATGCAAAGATAAGCATAAATCGGCTTACACGCAAGTCTCGTGGCGTTTTTAAGAATGTATTATAGGTATTTTAACAATTCAAACTACTCCTTGCCGAATACATCATAGAAATTCTCTTGCATTATCCGTTCTACATCGGATTCTTTATACAAGATTCGTCCTCCTATGTGATAATACGGAAGTATTCCGTTTTTCCTGTATTCTACCAATGAACGCTTGTTGATTTTGAGAAAATCTGCAAGTTCCTTGTCTGTTATCAACTTCTCCCCGTTTAATGTAGGCTTGTAGTTTTCCTTAACTTTATCAAGAATGGCACTCATTCTTGACAAGGCAGCAATCACTCTTTTTACCCTACGGTTGTTATTGTTTGTGTCATGATTCATCGTTGCCATCTTTTAATAATTTCTCAATATCTTCAGGCTTATAATAGTTCTTCTTACATATTTGTGTAGAAGGTAACTTACCACTCGCCCTTAAACTCTGTACTGTACGCTTGGATAGGTTTAACAAGGCACACACTTCATGCGTATCCAACCATCTTCCTAAACGCTTATCTGATTCACTATTTAATGTTTGCTCAAACTTTTGAACGAACATCTCGATACTTGATAAAAGATCCTCAAATATCTTCTCTTCTATGACCACTACTTTCATAAGGCACCTTTCATCTTAAGAAAATCATTAATCTCGGAAGCCTTGTAGTATGTGCGTCCGTCAATCATATAGTAGCGGATAAGCTTCTTCTGGCGGTAGCGTGCAAGGGTACGGTGAGTTACTCCAAGCAGTTTGCTCAGGTCGTAGTTATCCAGCAATGTATCGCCGTCGA
>JAEIGA010020165.1_pt1 | contig 10161 bp, 6 predicted proteins | sample 9270691 | NCBI WGS metagenome assembly JAEIGA01 (sample SAMN17057246, study PRJNA624740) | gut metagenome | biome: biome; isolation source: fecal sample | host: Bos grunniens | place: China: Xizang | collected 2019
ATTTCCCATCTCGGAAAGAACAAGGACCAGGCGCAGCTTGCGGCTTCCCTGCTCAAAAGAGCCCAAAACGGTGAGGATTTCGATGTCCTGGCCGACAGATATTCCTCTGACGGCAATCAGCAGGTGGTTGTTTTCAATGATGAAGGTTATGCCTTTGACGCCGATGCCTGGGTAGATGAAACATTTCTGGCAGAAGCATTAAAGCTTGAAGCGGGGCAGCTTGGCGGCACCTTTGAGACTGACCGGGGCTGGCACATTATTTACTGCGAAAGCATCGGCGATCCGGACCTTTGCGAAGAAGCCCGGGCCGCCTTGATCGGGAAGAAAAAGCAGGATCATTTCCTGAATCTGATAAAAAGCGATCTCTCTGAGGCGGTTGTGACAGAGGGTGAAGGCTGGCCTTATGTCGGCCTGCTGACCCTCTGACCGGGCGACATCAGAAGGAAAAGGGATTGATTCATATCCGAATATGGTGTAAAATAATATAGCGAATACCCTCTGGGGATAAGATCAATGACTATTCAGTGCTCTCTTTGGCGCTGGACGCATACAAAAACAGGAGAAGGAGAAGGACGTAATGGCAAAAAAGAAGAAGAATGATTTCTGGGATGACGAAAACGTCCGGGAAACTCAGTCTGCAGGCAAAGGCCGTAAGGGGGCAAAGCCGCCTGTGCAGGAGGAGTGGTCTGCGACGAAGAGTACGCCGATCAAGTTTCTGATGCGGCTGCTTCTGATGATTTCCTGCCTCGCAGCGCTGGGGTCAGCGTTTATTGCCTATACTTATGTGGGCGACAGATATGCAGGCGGAAGCTTCAGCAATGATTATTTTAACAGCGCCAGCTTTGCGGCGGAGTACGATAAGAGTGTTGATCAGCTGATGGAACTGGTGAAGGCCATCAGTGAGAAGCCGGAAGTGATCGACGCCGGACATGAAGATGAGCTGAGTACCATGGTCGTCAACCTGATGGGCCAGGAAACCAACTTTGCTTTCATGATCCAGGACGGCGAACATTTCCCGATCGCCTCCAGCGGCGATGACGCCAAGGACAGGATCGAATCCAGCAATCACTATGCCCTTATTGCAAATGCAGATGATACATTTGAAGTAAAGAGCACGATTCCGGGCAGCCTGCTGAATAAGTCTGCATGGGAGGAGACCCTCACACAGACCGGCAGCCAGTATTATATCTATACGGCAGTTGACAACAATCTGACCTATAAGGATTCCTTCTACCAGTCCAGTCAGAATTTCGACAAGATGAGCGAGTACTTCGGCTACGCAAGGATCGTAGGTATCGTTGCAGCTGTACTTTTCATCATCTGCCTGGTATTCTGCATCATGGCGACCGGTATGAAGCGTGGCTACGAAGAGGTCCAGCTGACATGGTTTGACCGCTTCTTTACAGAGATCGCCCTGGTGATCATGGTCGGTATTGCAGCAGCCCTGATCTATGGCCAGCGCAGACTGCTGTCCATGGACGGCCAGTATTATAAATATGCAGCCGCGGCACTGGTCCCTGTCGTTTACGGCTGGATCATCCGCAGTTATTTCAGCATCGTCCGCCGCATTAAGGCCGGACAGCTGCTCCGCCATTCGATCATCGGTACCATCATCGGCGGCGTTGCTCATGTGATCGGCAAACTGCCGTCTCCGCTAAATGTGATCGTCGGCGCCATCATCCTGATCGCCATCAACGGCGGACTGGTTTACGGCGTGATCAATCTCAGACAGTATACCTTCCGCAGTATTCCGATCATGTATATCGTGGCACCGATCGTCTTTGTGATCGAGCTGCTGGCTCTGATCGTTCATAACAGCGGGGCAGATGATGAGGAAGAAGAGGAAGCGGCAGAACTGCCGGCAGCGAATGAAGCTGCAGTGAAGGCTGAAGCTGAGGCTGAAGCCCTGTCGGCGGCCGTCGATCCGCTGAAGGCTGAAGACGCTATGCCGGGTTGGGAAGAGGAGATGGACCTCGGCCGTGCCATCGCCGACGCTGAAAAACGTCAGGATGAGATGAAACAGAATGACAATTCTGCCCTGAAGGAACCAGCGCAGACGCTGATCGAGGAAAAGATTGAAGCCGGACATCAGGAACGCGAGAAGACTCTGGCACTGACACCGGAAGAGATGGAGAAGGCCTTCATGGCATCCGGCGTTACACCTGCAGAAGATACTTCAGAAGCAGTGAAGGAAGCTCTTACTTCAGCCGCACCGGTTCAGGAAGCTGCCCCGGCTGCATCCGCTGCGGCAGTTGCAACAGCGGATGATGAGGGCATGGTAAACTTTGTCCAGCTGAACAAGGATATCCGCAAACGATACAGAACCGCGATGAAACAGCGCGGGATCACGACCAGCATCAAGGCGCCGGAGAAGCCTGTGATCATCGATATTGACAGAAACAGCCTGGAGATGATCGTTGACAATGTTTTCCAGCAGATCGAACGTCTTTCTGCAGACGGCGTCAGAAACTACATCGAGATCTACCGTCAGGCAGACAAGGTGGTCTACATCGTCCGGATCAACACATCCGAAGAAACCCGTGAGGCAGCAGCCGCTGCAGGATCCGACGGCAGCTTCGATGCAGCCAGCAAGATCGTCACGGCAAACGACGGCAGATTCATCAGTTCCATGGACGGCGATGTCCTGAAGGTCGGCATTCTGATCGAAGCCGCTGATTGATCATAACGAAGACAGCGTGTTAATGGGGACGGTTCTTTTTGATACACTTTCCAGAGGAAAGTGTGTCGAAAAGAACCGTCCCCATTAACACGCTGTCTTCGCTTTTTACCCCAGTCAGTCTTCTTCGATGACCTGGATCTCCATATAGTCAAAATCCAGGGCTTCGATAAAGTTGTCCTGGCTGAACCTTGTTTTTCTGTGCCTTTGAAATTCCCGTATATTCATATCCAGCCAGATGGGCTCTGCCAGATCGAAGGCATGGCAGGCCCTGGTCACCGCATGAAATACTTTTGCTGTGCGGCTGTCACCGGAAGGGTCAGTGATCGTCAGGTCGTTGATCATTCGGTTTTTGATAAATAGTTTTGCCCAAAGTGTGAACATGAAAAACCTCCGGAAGATGGGTCGCCAGTGTTAAATGACGGCCGTTTTCAGTCCCCATCTTAACGAATAGTGGGGATGAAAGTCAATAATTATTTAAAAATATCACGGAAAATGGATAAATTTATTAAGAAACTGTTAACTTTCTGTTATTTATATGATAAAATAGCCTTGCTTTATTTGTACGGACAGCGTTGAAAAGACGAAAAGCCATAGGAGGATATTTATGAATAAACAGTTTTTTAAGCGATTGACAGCATTCGCCTTATGTCTGCTGCTGATAATGCCGGTATCTGTCCAGGCATGGGCTTCCCAGGAGGCAGAGGCTGATGGTGCAGCTGAGGAAACGATAGTGGAAGAGACTGTTCTTTCAGAAGACACCCTGCAGACGCAGGAAACAGTCCTGGAAACTGAGGCGGACGTTCCTGATACGCAGATGCCCCAGGCAGACGAGACTGAAGCTGCGGTCAAGGCTGAGACAGAAGCTGTAACGGAGACAGAGACCGAGCTTCCTGAAACAGAGACTGCAGAATCAGAAGCGGCGGAGCCCCAGGCGATCAAAGGCTTCGCAGGCCTGTCTGAAAAGCAGAAAAGTCTGACATTTGCCGTAAGCGACAAACCGACGATCGATGAGCTGGCTGCTTATATGCCGAAAACACTCGAAGTCACTTTGGCTGACGGCAGGCAGGAAGAGATTCCGGTTACCTGGAAGGGACCGTCGGATTACGAAGAGAGCAGCTATTTCTATTATGCCTTTCTTCCGGTCTGGGATGAGACCCGTTACACTTTGGATACAGATGAAGAACTGCCCTATGTATGGGTCCAGTTTACATCTGATCTTCTGGACGCACCGGTAACGGACAGCGGCAATGAAGCGAAAGTCTACAAGTATCTGACCGGTACCCTGAAGCTGAAAAAAGCAGCAGCGTTGGGTATTATGGCAAACATTGAGGCGGAATCGGATTATGATTCGGATCTGATCGAAGCCGGGAGCAATATCGGCTTCGGCCTGCTGCAGTGGTCATTTGACCGCCGGACCTCCCTGCAGAATTATCTTGACAAGAACGGCTTCCCGAGAAACTCCATCGAGGGACAGCTCCAGTATATGATGGTGGAACTGAACCAGTCCTACTACAGCCACATCCTGAAAAAGCTTCAGGGTGTCGCGGACAGCGCCCAGGGCGCCTATGAGGCCGGCTACTACTTCTGCAAGTATTATGAAGTTCCGGCAGATACAGAGGCCCAGTCCGTGGCCCGCGGCGCAAGAGCCAGAGATACCTACTGGCCCATGTATTCGGGAAAGACGGCCGTTGTAGACCAGAATATTTCCATCTCCGGCCATACTCTGCCGGGGACGCAGAATACCGGGGGCTATTTCAATATCCGCGGCACCATCTCTTCCGCTAGCAAACTGACCAGTGTTTCCGTCGGCGTTTACAATACTTCCGGCGTCATGGTCATCGGCAAGACGGTTACGCCGAATACGACCTCCTATAATCTGGTCAATGTTGACTCGCAGATCAAGTTCGGCACGCTCAAACCCGGTATTTACAGATACAAGGTCACCGCGACAGACAACAGAGGTTCCTCGACACTGATCAACAGGATCTTTACTGTTCTGGCCACCGGGAAAACAATCAATAACGGTACCTATAATATCGTGGTCCGCGATAACACAGCCCTGGGTCTGACCATCAAGGGCAAGAGCAAGGAGCACGGGGCAAACGTGATCCTTGGCAAGACCAATGCATCTGACAACTTCATGAAATATGAGGTTATCTATCAGAGCGAAGGCTATTACCGGATCAAAAATGTGGCTTCAGGCAAGTATCTCGGCGTAGATAATCAGTCGCCAAAGTCCGGTGTCAGAGTATCCCAGATGAATAAGGGAACCTGGTGGCAGATCCTTCCGGACAGCAAGGGCGGCTACAGTCTGGTTCCCAAATGCGGCCTTGGCAATGCCATGTATGTTGATGGCGGCAGCGCTCAGGCAGGGAAAAATATTGTGGTCCTTACCCAGCGCATGTACGGCCTGCAGGGCTTCAAGCTGCTCGCCCCGGGTGCTGCCAGCAAGCCGACCATCTCCGGTCAGAGCCTTCCGGGAACCATGGTTGCCGGAAGAGGCTTCAGCATCAAGGGTACCGTAAAGTCGGCAACCAATATCACCAGCCTGACTGTCGGCGTTTTCAACGCTGCAGGCCTGATGAAGGTCGGCAAATCCCTTCAGCCAAATGCAAAGACCTATGATCTGAGCAAACTGGACAGCAGCATCAAGTTCAGCAATCTGGCTGCAGGTATCTATTCTTACCGTGTCATCGCCAAGAATACTGCAGGTGAGACAAGACTGGTCGACAAGAAGTTTGCCGTTCTTTCCACCAAGCAGACGGTTGCAAACGGCACCTACAACATCCTGCTCAACGGCAATACATCCTTTGGCATGAGTATTGCCCATAACAGCATGGCCAAGAACGGCAATGTCCATCTGTGGAAGCTGGCTTCGACAAACAAATTCATGCGTTTTACCGTGACCTACGAATCCGGCGGCTATTACCGGATCAAAAATGTGGGCTCCGGCAAATATATGGGCGTGGTCAACCAGGCAAGTACGTCCGGTAAAAATGTGGAACAGCAGAACAGGGGAACCTGGTTCCAGATTCTGCCTGATGGCAACGGCTCCTACAGCCTGATTCCGAAGTGCGCTACAAGCTGCGCCGTTCATGTGCAGGGCAATAAGGCAGCCAACGCTCAGAATATCAGGATCCAGACCATCAATGGTTCTTCCTGGCAGCGCTGGAAACTCCAGAAGGTCGCTTCCGGATCGAAGGCGACCATCAGCGGTCAGACAACGCCCGGAGACATGCGGGCAGGCCAGTCCTTCAGCATCCGCGGCGTAATAAAGTCCTCCACCAACCTGACCAAGGTTTCCGTCGGTGTGTATGATAAAAACGGCGGCGGCGTCATTGGCAAAACAGTCACGCCGAACGCCAAAAGCTACGACCTGAGAAATGTGGACACCGCCATCAAGTTCGGTACCCTGAAGGCAGGGACCTATATCTACAAAGTGACAGCCACCAATTCCGCAGGAACAGCAACCCTTGTGAGCAAACAGTTCACGGTAAGATAATATCATTAATGTCTTTTAGGCAGTCTCCTTCAGGAGGCTGCCTTACTTTTTGCTTTATATATTATATATATTTATTGCCCTGTGGATTTTATAAAGTGTTTATGATATGATGACGTATGAAAGTGCATGAAAAGGAGTATTCCATGGAAAAATATATTTATATCAATTATGCTTACGAAGACCAGCAGATGGCGATGCCGGTGATCGAGGCCCTGCGAGCCAGGGGGATTGCCGTAAAATACGGGAACGGCAGCGAGGACAAGCTCAAGGAGAGCAGCTTTGTCCTGCATCTTTGCACCCCGGCGTCCCGGGCGTCCCACACCTACCGGAAGATGATGAACTATACCCTCAAGCACGAGAAGGATATGACCGTGCTCAGGATCGGCGACGCCGGCTTTGCGTCGGATATTGACGACCTGCATGATATGATGCTGCAGCTGCTTAAATATCATTACAGCGCAGGGGCGCAGCTGCCTGCGGCGGAGACGGTCCCCGAAGAAGTGCCGGCAGAAACTGCGCCTGCTGAAGTTCCGGCTGAAGAGATTCACGAGCCGGAGATGGAGATCGTGGAGATCACGTTGCAGCCGCAGGAGACAGATGAAGAAACTGCTGAAGTTCCGGCTGAAGAATCGGCAGCAGAAACAGAAGAAACTGCAGCTGAAGAAGCGGCAGCAGAAACAGAAGAAACTGCAGTAGAAGCTGCGCCGGAAGAACTGCCGCCGGAGATTCCCAGGGAAGAGGATAAGGATGAACTCTACGCCCGGGGCATGGCCCTGCTTCAGGATGACAGCGACGAGAAAAATGCCGAGAAGGCCTTTAACTGTTTCTGGTCGGCCGCAAACCGCGGGCAGATCGACGCCCAGTACCAGCTGAGCATCTGCTACGCCAAGGGCATCGGCGTCAGACGCAGTATTTCCGAGGCCGCCAGATGCTGCGAGATGGCAGCTTACGGCGGTCATGCCAAAGCCCAGGCTGAGCTGGGCTACTGCTATGAGACCGGCTATGGCGTCGTCAGAAATATGCCTGAAGCCATCCGTTGGTACCGGATCGCATCGGACCAGGGCAGCATGGATGCCAAGAACAACCTGGCTTACTGCTACCAGAAGGGCAGAGGCGTGAGCAAGGATATCCGCCAGGCCATGCGCTATTACGAGGAAGCGGCTGCCGGCGGTCATGCCAGCGCCCAGTTTAATCTCGGTTTTATTTACTGGTACGGCGAAGGCGTCCTTACCGACAGGGCCAAAGCCATCGAGCTGTTTGAGGCGGCAGCTGCCGGCGGCAACAGCCGTGCGGCAGAGATGATGAAGGTGATCCGCCAGCTGGGTTATGTTAAGAATTAATGATATATGGAGGAAGAGGAAATGAATGAACAGGAGATGATGGCCGGCAGCGTGCTGACGCCGGACGAACAGGTGCTGCGGGATTTTGTGGAAAGCAGACAGAAGAAGGCAGAAGCGGAGATCGAAAGGCTGCGCGCGGAAGGCAGTGAAGATCTGACAGCCTGGTCCGGCAATTTTACCCTGCTGACAAAGACTTACGGCAAGTCATCGACTGAGCCCTTCAAGCTCTTTAAATATTACATGCGTCAGGATATGATCCCCAAGAGCATCGCCAGGGACCTGCTGATGCAGCTTTATATGGACGCCCAGGTGGACGCAGGCTTCGTCAATCTCCTTGCCCGTGTGATGCGCGAGGAGACCGAGGCGGCGAAGGCGGCCAGGATCGAAGACCTTAAGATGGATCTTGGTAAAAAGGTGGATGAAAACGGCTGCGTCACCGTATACAGAGGATGCTTTGAAAAGCCCTTCGGCATCTACGATGACGGGAGCAGACCCTTTGAAAAGGCCTTTACCTTCACGACAGATCCCGAGGCGGCCAGACATTACGCCTGCTGCTGGTATCCTGCCAAAGCACAGATCATCACCGCCAGCGTGCCGGTCGAAGAAATCGTCTGGTACGGTGCTTATCAGGAAGATAAGCCGGTGGTCATCCTGCCGGTCTTTAAGGGCGGCAGTGCCCGTCTGACAGGCACAGAGGATCTGGCAGCGGATACCTACGAACAGAACAAGATCGACAGAAAAACGTCGCTGGCCGCTTACGCAGCCGAGTTCAGAAGATAAGAAACAACAGATTCCATTAGTGGAGGCAGTCATGGATGAAACACGTTTGATCAATGATGTTGTCGAGTCCCATCAGGAGCGCATGGCGCATCTGAAGCGGTATTATCCGTTCTTCAGACTGATGGACCTGCGTTTTTCGCAGTATAAGGCCGGACAATATGCATCAGTTGACATGGGGTACGTGGTGATGGCTGTACTCCGCTTTTTTATTGAATACAATCATTTTCAGGACCAGCCGGTGACCTATGAGGACTATGAAGCCTTTATGCGCCGGCTCCTGGCCAGGGATTTCGGACTGACGCCCGATGAGAAGGAAGATACGGAGCTGATCCAGATGATCTTCGACAGGCTGACCAACGACGGCCGGCCCTTTATCATCCACTACTTCGACCCGGAAACCCGCAGCAGGCGCCTGATGCACGTCAGGCTTATCGAGAGTACCCTGCGCCGTATGCAGGTGGTTTACCGGATCAGTGCGGACGCCGTGGCATTTTACCTGGACACTAAGGAAATGCATGAGGAAAGCCGGATCAGCATTGCCCAGCTGCTGCTGACCAAAAAGATCAAAAGCAGGGATTTCAAAGGCGGTATGCAGGTGCTTCACAGCATCAACATCGAGGTGATCCGGCTTCTGGATGAACAGGAAGAGATCAAGGTCCTGCTGGCCAGGGATCCGGTGGAAGGCCTGAAAGCCCTGGACAAATACCACGAGACCCTGCTCCGCTGGTTTGAGGATGAGCAGCGACTCTTTGCCTCCAATATGGCCCTGACCCGGCAGCTGACCGAGGCGGCAGGACAGGATGCGCCTTCACCTGAAGCCATGCAGCAGCTTCGAAGCCTGGATCTGGCGCTTAAAAATGCCACCGAACGCCACAGTCAGCTCATGCAGGCCTACCTTCTGATGGCCCAGGCCGGCGACGCAGCCCTGAAAAACGCCAAGCGCAGCCGCTTCAGGCAGACGGTGGACTTTATGGACCTTCTGGCCCGAATCGAAGCGACGGACAAAGCTGAAAACCTTCTGCCCGTCGTTGCCCCCCTCTTCAGGCCCCTGATCAGGAAGCGCCTGAACCTGTCCAGACTGGATGATCTGCTGGCGATGAAGATGGAGGAGGATGAAAGCGGCGAAAGGGTTCAAAGCTTTGCCCAGGAAGAGCTTAGGGATCCTGAAAAAGAGATCCGGGAACGGATCGACCACAATTTCGCCCTCTTTTTTGATGTGCTGGCAGAAATGCTGAAGGAGAAAGGCACGGTGACCCTGCAGGAATTCAATGCCCGGCTGAGCGAAAGGTTTTCCGAAAAGGTCCTGACCAATGCAGACTACTATGCATTTCTGGTTCATATCTGCAGGAAGGAAACGGGCCTTCTCTCCGGGGACGCCCCTTTAAGCTGCAGGCTCATTTTCGGGGAGGGCAGCCAGATCACGCTGCCAGGCGGCGGCAGCGTCACAGATATACGTTTTGAAAGGATGGAGACAGATGGAACGCAGGAATCTTGAAAAGGCCATGGACATCTACGGCGCGCTCATCATGGGTGAGGCTGTCGGGGCAAAGGACCGTCCGGACCTGTATGAAGCCTACACGGCCCAGGCCGAAGTCTACGATATTCTGCAGGAGCTTCTTGCCCGGACAAACCTGTCTCTTTATGAATACAAGAACACCCTCTATGTGAGCCCAGGCTATGGCAACAGGATCTTCGGCTATACCAACGAAGAATTAAAGCGGGCCATCGGTCTCAGACTCAACAGGGAACTGTACCTGGCCTACTTTATCATCTATGGTGTCATGACCCTCTTTTATGAGGATACCGCTTCGGCGGCGGCCATGACCTATGTCAGGACAGACCAGGTCATCGACCAGGTC
>JAEIGA010020166.1_pt1 | contig 10161 bp, 14 predicted proteins | sample 9270691 | NCBI WGS metagenome assembly JAEIGA01 (sample SAMN17057246, study PRJNA624740) | gut metagenome | biome: biome; isolation source: fecal sample | host: Bos grunniens | place: China: Xizang | collected 2019
GAATCATCGTCCGCGATCATCAGCGCCCACTCAACGGCCTTTTCCGGGATCGTCATTTCTCCACCTCCGGCAGACCCGCCAGCGCCAGCAGGATGGCAATTATCGCACCGAACGCCCCAGCAGAGAGCGCCGCCATCCAGTTGACGTCAGACAGGATTAAAGCACCCGTGCCGATGTATGCGAGCATACTCTCCGCGAACGTGCGGACGGCTCTAATCAGCGCGGCCTTCAACCACTCTTTACTCATTCCCTTTTCACCTCTCAATAAAAGTATGGAATCATATAACGTGCGTATTGCGTATAAGCAGACCCGTAAGCGAGGATTTGCACCGCACCGTCCGTTTTGATCCGCACCGTTGCGTGCTGTCCGTTGAAATCTACGGAGAAATACACGTCCTGCAAAGGCGCAGGAGAAACGGAATAGATGTCCGTCCAGTCGCCGGTGCCAAAGCCCGTGGAATATCTCACGATCAGATTTAGAAGGGCAAGATGCCCGTCGCATTGAAGGAACGTACTGTCATTCGTGAAAGTGCCGGTGAATGTTTTTGTGACCGTGCCGTCACGAACCGGGGATTTCTCCGGCTGAGGATTGCCGCCCGACCCGTTTTCGATAGCCACATACTGCGTCGAGGATTCTCCGAGATGGAGCCGGTCATAGCGTTCCGTCAGTACATTGAACTCCGTACGCACGACCTTGATTTTCTCCGAGACGATCCCCGCGTCCGTCCAGTAAACGGAGACGGTGTCGCAAAGTCCGACCCGCTGGATTTCGGCGACATCCTCATACTCCGGAGTCTGCCACAGCGCAACGAAGTCGATCTCGATACTATTGAAGCCCATCCACGGCTTGTTCGCGTCGAGATACGCCACAGCCGCCGCACGAAGCTGGGCAACGGTAGGCATATTTTCGAAAGCCGTGGAGAAGTCCATGACCGCGATTTTTAGCGGAGTGATCGGTGTCGTGGGCTGGACATAAACCTCCGGGAGCGTGACCGTCAGCGAGCCGTCCGTCCAGTATGGAGCGATGGCATTGAACGTCCCGCTCCAGTCGCTTTCTTTCGTGATGTCGGTAATATTCTTCCCGTACCGCACCGTCACGCCGGTGTCGGACCCGCGATGCTGGAGAAGGGAGACGTTGAATTTATCGAACAAATACTCGCCGTGCCACGACTGGAGCATAGACCCTTCTTCGCCCATGAGCACGCCGCGAGCGTTCCGCATAAAGCCGAGGTTGTAATCCTTCGCGCCGGTGTAGTCGGTGGTGAACGTGAATGGGTTCGTGTTGACGCTGTTCGTTCCGATTTTCGTCATAGCATCGCTCGCGCTGGTCGCGGAGAACGCCGAAACGAGGATGTCGTTCAGCCTGTAGGAAATATGCGAGGCGTAGAACGTGACGATCCCGTTGATTGGAGCGGAGTATTTGTAGATGTCAAAGGGCTGAATGTCGTGGTTATCGTCGTGAATTACTCCGACGATCCCGCCTTGAATGAGCCGTGAGTACCACTTCCCATTGATCGGATAGGTGAGCACGCACTCATAAATCCCGTTGCGTTCCTCGGTCACGACGCAGGAAAGACAGTCGGCAAGACGGCCCACACCGTTGGAGGTGAAGGCCGTCTCTGTCGATTCAAAAAGGATTGGAACCATGTCACACCCTCCACCATCGCGGAGTGATCTCCACGGAGGACGGCCCCACGAAAGACACGGGATTCACCCCCGGCATAAGTACAGGGAAGTCATAGGTGGAGAACGACACATCATCGTTCCTGTTCGTGGAGCCTTCATAGCAATCCATCAGCTCGCAGTCTATGTCCACATAGGAGGTCACATCCGACACGGTGATTATGATGTCGTTTATCGTCACCGTCCCCGTTCCATAGACGCGGATCAATGGCTTCGCAGGGAAACGCGTGGGGTTTTCCATGTTGTCCGTCGCGGCATACGGGAGCCGAATGAGTTGTGACGTTCCCGCATAGACGGCGGCCCTGATTGTAAACGGGTCTTCGGGGTAATCTGGGACGTATGGAGTGATGGAAAACGTAATCGGATTCGTCAAAGATGCAACGATAGAGAACGCGGAGCCGACAGAGCTCAGCCACGACTTGAAAGCAGAAAGCGTTGAATATCTCGGGTCATAGACGTAAATTTTCCCACTGTCAAGGATGATCTTTCCCCGATTTCCAGTCAGCTCCCCCATTGAATCGACTGGCATGAAATGAGTACAGTATTTGATTTTATCACAGTCATTCCTGTCTGCTGTCACAGAAAAAACGTGCGCCCCATCATACGCCCAGTTGCCAGGAGAAGACCCCGCCGCTTTAATTATCGTGGAGTTGATCGTCACAGTACCGGCAATATAATCAATCTGACCGCTTGCCATCCCCGGCTGGCCTGCCACCCACTTGTTATACTCTATGTTCCCGTCAATATAGATTGTTGCGTTTCTAACTCCTGTCGGGATATTGTGAATCGGTGCATTCGGCGTTCCCCCGACTAAAAATCCCGGATCGTCGAAATCCGGATAGTCTGCCGGGAACACGTCACACGTCAAACGTGATGTGCCCACATAGGCGGGCTCCGGGACATAAATCTCCGCGCCATAGAGCGACGTATTCAGAAGGTCGAATATATAGCTCGTGTCACCGACGAAGAGATACCTCTGCGGCTTGCAGGAGAACACCAGCTCAAAAGAGCCAGCGTCGTTCTTTCTTGTGACTTCTGGATCAAACGGCCCTTGATACACCGCGAGCCGGAACTCGTCTGTGTGGTAGGAATCCGTCAGCACTTGATACCCGTCAAGCGACAGGAGGAAGGTGCGGAAGTCCGCGATGTTCTTCTCGAAATTGGAGTAGATATAGCAGGAATACGTGACCGTCGCGTTCTCCAGCCGCTTCTCCGGCCCGATGATCGCGCCGTTTCGTCCGGGGATGCTCAGAAGCTCATACGCTTTCGCAGGAGCGCCGAATGTCCCCTGCCCGGAGATGTAAACGCCGAAATCTCGCGAATCGACCCCGGCGAGGGTGAACCAGTTACGCATGAGCGAGCCTCCTTTGCTTGTTCTGTGCCACGAAACGAGCTTGAATCGCGTCGGCCAGTTGGTTGACATCCATCCCCGGCTGGGCATAAACGTTGATGACCACATCGCCTGCGCCGCCGACCAGCTCTTGGAGCTTGTTCAGTCCCAACACGATCTCCGCGCCGTGACCGTCCCCGAATCCCTTATATCCGGTCGGCGTAGCCATCACAGTCGGAGCCGTAAAGAGCATGGGATTGTCGTATGCTCTTCGATACCAGCTCACATTGATGGACGGCAAATACCCCTGTCCGCCGAGGCCATACGGCGCTTTGCCGCCTTGGACGGAAAAGTGAGGAACCTTGATGTGCGGCAGAGACCAGTCGAAGTTGAACAGGCTCTTGATATTGGAGATTATCGTGGACAGTCTTGCGTGAATGTCACTCCATGACGGGAGTTTCAGTTCCGGGAGATGAAAGTCGAAACTAAACAGGCTCTTGATGCTCGATACCATCCCCGAAACGGTGCTGATCGCGGAGTTTTTCAGATTGTTCCACGCACCGACCACAGCGTCCTTGACGCTATACGCGGCACTTGTCACGGCGGACTTGAGATTGTTCCACCCGCTCACCACAGCGTCCTTGAGGTTGGACACGGAGCCGACAACGGAGGACTTCATGCTTTCCCACGCAGTAGACACAGAGGACTTGACGCTGTTCGCAGTATTCACCACGCTCGTCTTGACCGCGTTCCATGCGTTCACGACCGCCGTCTTTAGGTTGTTGAAGGAATTGACAACGGAGGTCTTGAGGCTGTCCGTTGCGGTGGTGACGGAGGTCTTGACGGTGTTCCATGCCGTGACCACCGCGCTCTTGAGATTGTTCGCGGAGTTGACCACCCGCGTCTTCATCTCATTCCACGCATTTGCCACGCCTTCCTTCATGGAGATAGCGAAAGCCTTGATCGTGTCCCAATTCTTATACAGTAAAACACCCGCCGCGATCGCCGCCGCAATAGCGACAGTCAACGGCCCGCCGAGCACTCCGATGACGGAGCCGAGGATGGAGATTACAGACCCCACGCCCTTGACGATCTTTCCAATCGCGATCAGCGCCGGAGCGATAGCCGCCACCGCGCCCGCGATCTTCAAGATGGTTTCAGCCTGCTTTGGTGTGAGCTTTTTCAGCTTGTCCGTCCACTCGCCTATTTTCTTTGAGAGCTTCTCTACCGCTGGCGCGACCACTTTTGCGATAGTTGCGCCGAGCTGACCGAGGGAGCCCTTCACGAGCCCTTTCATCTTGTCGATGGTGTCATTCGTCTCATTGAGCGCGTCCAGCGTGTCGCCGTCGAGAATGATCCCGAGGTCTTCTGCCTCTTTTCCAAGCTCTTTGAGGGCCTTCCCGCCGTCATCAATGATCCCGGCGAGAGAATCAGCGCTTTTGCCGAAAAGCTCCATCGCCTTTTGGTCGCGCTCCGTCTCGTTGTCGATCTTGGACAGGGCCTCGACCGCATCAAAGAACACGTCCGTCGCGCCGCGCATACTGCCGTCCGCATTGGTCGTAGATACGCCCAGCTCGGCAAGGGCCTTGTTGTCCTCCGTGATCTTCGGCTTGAGCTTTTTCAGCGCCCCGGTCATGTCTTCAATGGACACGTCGATGAGTGCGCTGGCGTACTGGAATTTTTGAAGCTCGTCGGTGGAAATCCCGGTCTGTTTCGACAAAGTGTTCAGATCGTCGGCCCCGGTGACCGCATCATATCCCAGCTTCAACAGCGCACCACCGAGAGCGGCGGCGGCAGTTGACAGCGGTTTCATTTTTTTCCCGGCTTCTTCCACCTTACTGCCGAAAGCCTGCATTTTCTCTCCTGCGGCTTTCAGTTTTGAAGACGCGGCCTCCCCTGCCTCTATCAGTACAGTCTTGAGCGACCGAACCTTCGACGTTGCCTGCTCTGTCCCGGCAGACATCTCGGCGGTGAAATCCGCGTAGGTCTTTTCGAGGTCGGCAAGACTGCCCTCCGTGGCGATGATCTCACGTTGCAGAGCATCCCACTCCTGCGAGCCTTCCGAGAAATTGGCCTGCGCTTTTTTCAGTTCTTCAAGACGCTGTTTTGTGAGGGAAATCGCGCTCTCAAGGTTCTTTTGCTTTTGCGCTAAAAGATCGACGTTGCCGGGATTGAGCTTCAAGAGCTTGTCAATGTCCTTGAGATTGCTCTGCGTTGTTTTGAGCTGGGCATCGACACTCTTCAAAGCCTTGGAGAGCTTTGTGGTGTCGCCGCCGATTTCTATTGTAATGCCTGCAATTCTGCCAGCCATAGAACCACCCTTTAGAATCTGTCGAAGTCTTCCTGCGTTGCGAGCGTCTTATACTCGCAATCGTCATTTCCTGCCTCGACCATCATATCCATGACGGTGCCGCGCTCAAGGATCGCGAGATCGTCCAGCGTCAGCCCCATCTGATACGCTCTAAGCAGAAAAAGGCCGAGCGTCATTCGACGCTCGGTTCTTCTGCTCTTTTTTTTTCAACGGAGGACTGGATGTCCTGACCTTCATAGACGGCGCGGATGTCCTCGAACGCGTCATACACCGCCGCCCGGTCAAACTGTCCCAGCCATTCGATGAAGTCATCCTCGGAGAGGTTCTTCATCTCCCGGAACGGCATGGAGGCGTTCATCGCCATGACGTACCCCATGCGGACGAAGAAATCAACCGCTTTTGAAATATCGTTCGCAAGCTCCTCCATCTGGAGCTTGACCGGGTCTTCATGGAAAATCGCCTTGTATGCGTAGTCAACGACCGCCGTGGAAGTCATGGGGACGGGGATGTCCCCGATGTTGATTGTTCTGTTCATATTTGCCTCCTTTGAATCCCGTCAGACGGTCGGCTGGAGTACCGCGCTGAAGAAGGTGGAGTAGCCCGTGTCGCCCTCGTTGAGATAGCCCTTCACGATGTCCGTGTCCACGTCATCATTGAAGATCGTGGTGCAGGTGAGAGACAGGGTCTCGGTCTGCGGCTCGATGCTCTCCGTCTTGGTGGACGATGCGATGTCGGGCCGGGCCGCGACGCAGTTGTACAAAACGTGCCGACGTGCAGTTGCATCTCCTTCAAACTGGAACAGGAGCGCGAAGTGTACGACAGCGGCGTTCGCGTCCTCATAGACGAGATCGTTCGCGCCGACAGCGTAGCCGAGGATGTCCTTGAGGAAGTCCTCGGAGATGCGTGCCATCTCAAGGTCGCCCTCATAGCCGTTGTTCGCCACACTGGTATAATACACGATGTTATCCGCATAGAACGGGGTCGTGTCACCGTTGGCGGCGAGGGAAATGCTCACCGCGCCGGGGAACGCCTTCGGCGTGGCATAGGTCGCAGAGCCGTCGGACGCAATCGTGGCGACGGCATAGTAGACATTCTTGATGCCGTACTTGATTTTATTGGTGTCAGCCATTTTTATTCTCCTTCTGTGATGATGATGTCGGTCGTAAACACGACCTCATACAAGCGCTCGCTGTCTATGAAGACCTCGGAGCGCGAATAGACAAGGCCCGCGCCGTTCAGCGCCGCCTCCACAAGCTCCTCCGTTGCGAAGTCCTTGTTGTCGGTGTAGAGCTCCAGCGTCAAAGGCCGGATGCGCTGGAAGTTGGTGTTATCTGCGGCGAGGTCGTTTGCCCCGTCGAAATAAAAGCAGATGAACGGAGGGTTCGGCCCCTGCCCTTCCGGGAAATGGTCATACGCATACGGGAGCTTGATCCCGGCGATCATAGCCGCGACTTCCTTATAGGTCATTTTCCACCGCCTTCAAAAACTCCTCGGAGATTGATTCCTCAACCGGGGCAATATGCTCCCGGCCCGGAACAGGAGGATATGTCCGTCCCCCGTGCCGGTTCGCGTGTCCATGTTCCAGCAGATGCGGCAGGCCGGGGACTTTGCTGTGAATGATCCCCGTTGATCCGAGCCGCGTCTCCTCCATCGTGTACGTCCAGCTCCCGGAGTACCGACCGGAGCCGTATGCCTGCGCAGATGCGTTTTTAACGGCCTGAGCGCCCTTTTGTGCGAAGCGCTTGGTCAAGTCCTTGACCGTGACCAAAGCCCCGTCTGCGTAATCCTGCAAAGCCTTGTCGACGGCCTGCTGAAATTTCTCAATCGGTGTCTTCGACGTTGACACCGCCCTTCCGTTCGGCGTACAGTTCCAGCCGGTCATTTTTCCCGAGGTAGGTGCGATAGACTCCGTATGCTTTACCGTTGTATATCACCGTCTTTTCTTCTTGGTAGTCACCCACAAAAATGACGAATTTATACTCCGGGACGAGGCCATTCTTGCCGCCCTCGAAATACTCTGCACGGGAGACGGATTCGACGGAGCAGAGAACCTCCCGCTCCGTCTCCGTCTCTTTCCACACGCCGAAATCATCCTGCGCCAGCGTAACGCTGACGAGGGTCAAAACATCGGAGCGATCCATTCTCACGCCTCCAGCCCGTAGCCGGTGCAGGAAATCAACTGTGCCTTCTGCTCGTCATACGAGGCTTTCAGCCGGTCGTAATCGTCCGGGGAGCCGAAGTTGACGCGGCAAAAGGTTATGATCGCCCGGATCAACAGCGGGTCGGTCGTAGTGTCTTCGGCAAGCACGCCCACAACGCCGAGGTCGGAGCAGGCCGCGAGGATCAGTTCAGACAGTTCCGAATCGTATGCAGTTGTCGAGACGCGGAGTGCCATGCGCACCCGCTCCAGCAAAGTGGGAGTTGCCATATCGTTGCTCCTTATTTATGGGATAGGTTGAAGATGGGGATTAGTCGGCGTCCGCCGAAGGATAGCCCGTCGCCTCGGCGCACTCATACGTTGTACAGCCGAGTTCCCCCATCCCGTTCTCGTATACGAACGACGCCGTATAGTTATTTCCCGGAATCGCACGGCAGACAATGAGGTACATGACGCCAGCAGGGTCCGCCGTGGACAGAACAACACTCTGTCCGGATGATGCGGCATCATAAATCTCCTGCCACGTTTTATCGAGTACGAATTTATCCTCCACTTCTGTGCCGTGTACAACCAGCCCGCCGCCACCGCCGCCGCCGGAACCGGCGACCGTTGCGATAGCTTTCAAAGCGTCGAGGTTGGTTCCGGTGATTTCCTCGTCGCCGCCAAGAGCCTCATAAATCTGCTTGAGGGCATCGAAATTTGTCATTTCTCATTCGTCCTTTCAAAAGAATCTCCCCCGGGAAACCGGGGGAGTTGTGGGATCATTCGCCCTTGGTAACGACGGCGAAATACTTGTCGCGGACAAGGCCCACGCCGACGTACATCTTGCCGACGATCTTCACCTTGTCATCCTCGGCAAGGGAATAGGGATCGTTCACGAACTCCACGGAATCGGAGCCCTTGGGGAAGTTGGCGACGAGGCCGCGCAGGTCGCCGACGATCACGGTGTCATCGGGGACGTTGGCGTTGAAGATGACCTCCACGCCGTTGGCATAGTAGGCGGGCCGACCGTTCTCGGACACGATGTTGAAGATGGGACGATTGTTGTCGTCCACAGCAGACATGATGTCGTTGAAGAAGGCACCGCGCTTCATGATCGCCACGGGCTCGGTCGCGCCGTCAGCCAGCTCAGCCAGTCCGGCGAAGATGGTAGTTGCGCCGATCTCGGACACGGTCACAGCGGCGGCAGAGACGGCGGTCGCGCTGGGAGTGCTGGGAGCGTTGACGATAGCGCCCACGACAGCGTCGTCGGCGAGCTCGAAAATCTTCTGCTCGATCTCGTCCCAGATATAGTCCATGAATGCCTGCCCGGCGAGGGCCATAGCCTCGTCGGTGAGGGTGATCCACTTCTTCAGCATGGCCGGGGTGACGGTCACGTTGCCGAGTACCAGCTTCTCCTCGGCGGGAGCCTCTGCGCCTTCCTCATGGACGGACGCGCCGGTGCTGGACAGCTCGAAGGGGAACCGGGCAATGCCGCGCAGATAGGTGTGACGGACGCGGGACATAAGGCGGGAGCGGTTCCAGCTCTCAGCGATCATGCTGTCCACGATCACAGGAATGGGAACGGAGGCGCTGTCATTCTCGCCCACGTTACCAGCATCAGCCAGCTCGGACAGCAGGGTGCGGCACTCGGCATCCTTGCCGGTTTTCAGATAGCGCACAAAGGCATCGAGGTACTTCTCGGAGCCGCGCAGTTCTTTGAGGGTCATGGTCTTTTCTTTCCTTTCTTCTTTGATCTCGGCGATAACTTCGCCAGCGCCGGACGCAACAGCGGCCCGGATCGCCTGCCGCTTTTCTTCTGCGGCCTTGCGGGATTCCAGCTCGGCATTGATGCCGTCCAGCTCGTTCTCCAGAGCGTCCAGCGCCTCGCCGGTAGCAGTTTCGACCTCTACGCCGATAGCCTTGCGGCGCTCAATGAGGTCGACGGTTTCCATGGTGGTGAAATCCATTGTTCATTCCTCCAATTTCGATTTGATGCGGATGCGTTTCCGCTGATTCTCCCGCCGCTGGAACTCCTCCATGAGCTCGGCGATCACTCCCTCGCCCCAGCTCCTTGCGGAAATAGAAGTCGCGTCGTTCGCCGGGAGCGAAACGGCGCTCACGTCGTACAGTTTGGAGACCTCAAGGATCGTGCGGAGGACGGTGATCGTGGTGATCCCGGTTTCCTCGTCGCGCTCCTCGGTTTCCTCGCGCTTGTCCTTGCCGACCCTAATGCCGAAGGACATCTTTGTGGTGTAGCCGCCTTCGATCTCCTCGAAAAGCTGACGACCGATCTCAGTCCCGCCCAGCTCGGCGCGGATATGCAGACCGTGCTCGTCCGGGTCAAGCTCAAGCGTGCGGTTACTCGTCCGGGCAAAGACGCGGCCCTCGTGGTCGTACTGCATAATAACGTCGCTCATGTCAGTATCAGCGAAAGCCTGCGGGTCTACCTGCTCTCGGACGATATACACAACACCGCCGTAGGCCATGCGGTACAGTTCATAAGGCTCGTTGAAAGTGGTAGCGTAGCCGGAGACAGTCTTGCTGTCGTCGCCTTCTGCGCGGCGCTCAAAGCCGGACACGTCGATATTGCGATACTGACGGCCCTCGTTGAGCTTGTCCTCAATCGTTTTGATCATTGTTTTCCTCTCCTACGTTGTAGTATTCGAACCGGTGTCCTCCTGCCGTTTTGCTTCTGCC
>JAEIGA010020167.1_pt1 | contig 10160 bp, 5 predicted proteins | sample 9270691 | NCBI WGS metagenome assembly JAEIGA01 (sample SAMN17057246, study PRJNA624740) | gut metagenome | biome: biome; isolation source: fecal sample | host: Bos grunniens | place: China: Xizang | collected 2019
AAATTGGACTGAAGTTAGAACAACAGATACTAAAATCCATGATTTTGATTATAAACCAATTAAAAAATATAATAATAACTTATATGAGTTATTTAATTATGGTGGAAGTTCTAATGTAGGATACTATTCATATAAAACTTTAACTACACTTGGTGAAGATTTTATGACATTTGATGAAAATCCATTAACTGAAATTTCTGATTTATTAGTTTTAGATTTAAATTCATCTGTTCGTACTTATAATTATATTTTAAGTTTCTTCTATGTAGTTGTTTTACCAATAGTTTGGGTGTTAATTGTATGGTTAGTTATGCATAAAAATGGTGAATTAGTAAGATTTAGAGAATATTATGCTATTGCTTCGATCGCTTTCTTACTTCCATCAATTGTAATTGGTATAGTTGGATACTTTATTCCTTATCAATCAATTTCTCGTTTTGCAATGATCTTGCATGCTGGATATTATTTTGTATGTGTATCTAGAATCAACAGTATGGGTAAAGGTAAAGTATCATCTGCTAAGGAACAAGTTATTGATGTTAATCCAGTAGAAACAAAAAATTATACTGATATTAAAACTAAACCAATTGAACAAGTTAATTATTCTGGACAAGAAGAACCAAAGAAATCAGAAAATCGTTCACATATTAGTGAAATTGAGTAATATTATTATAATAATCCTCATATATTTTAGTGATATATGAGGAGGGTAATATGATTAAAAAGAATCAATTTGTTTTGATTTTTCTAACGATTGTAACTATTTTGGCTGTTTGGTATATTAAAACACCACTTGATGCTGAAACAAGCGGTGATGTGGATGATGATGTAGTTGAAGAAACAGTTAGCGTATTTAGTGAACAACGTGATAATATTCGAAATGAACGTAGCTTACAAGTTGCTATTTATGACGAAATTCTTGCTGATAGTAATGCAACATTAGCTGAAAAAGAACAAGCTCTTAATGCTAAAAATGAATTATCATCATTAACAGAAAAAGAAGTGCTTCTAGAACTAGATGTTATCAATTTAGGATATCAAGATGCATTTGTTCATGCTAGTTCTTACGGTGTTGAAGTTACAGTTATTTCAACTGATGTAAGTGCATCAAAAGCAAATGAAATTATCATGATGACATTAAATACTTTTAATAATGGTTATGATTCTGTTGTAGTTAATTTCACTACAGTCGATGAAATACAAAAAGATTAATCATATGAACTAGTTCATATGATTTCTTTTTTTAGGAGAATAATATGTATCAATATATAATTAATCAAAAATTTAATAATACAAGTGTTAGAGAATTTTTAGAATATTTTAAAGTAAGTCAAAAAAAGATTAATTGGATTATAAATGACAAGAAATATTCTGTAAATGGAACACATAAAGAAATACTAGAAACTAATGACATTTTATTATTCAATGATGAATGTTTTATGGAAAGAAGTATAGAACCTGTTTATCGTGATTTAGAAGTTCTTTATCAAGATGAACATGTTTTAATTGTTAATAAACCAAATAACTTGATCATTCATGGTGAAAATGATCTTACTTTAGACAAAATTGTAGCTGGTTATTTAATGAATAATGGATATGATCCAATTCCTAGACATTTGTATCGATTAGATAAAGATACAACTGGATGTATGTTATATGCGTTAGATCCATTAACTTTATCAAAATTATCTAATGATTTAGAAAATAAAAAACTAACAAAAACTTATTTAGCTCTTGTTAGTGGACAAATGAATGATAAAAATGGTATAATTAATAGTAAGATAGCAAGTGACCGTCATGTTAATGGTAAAATGGTAGTTTCAAAAAACGGTAAAACGGCAATTACAAATTATGATGTTTTAAAATGTGATGGCAAAAAAAGTTTGTTGCGTGTTAAAATCGAAACTGGTCGAACTCATCAAATTAGAGTACATTTAAGTTCAATTGGTCATCCAATTGTAGGTGATGAATTATATGGCAAAGCAAATTCAAGTAAATTACAATTACAAGCTGAAACCGTTACATTCTTTCATCCGTTCATGAAAAAAAGCCTAACTATTAAAGTTAGACTTCCAATTCAAATGTAATGGAGGCTCCGATCGGATTTGAACCGATGATCAGGGAGTTGCAGTCCCACGCCTTACCGCTTGGCTACAGAGCCATTACTTTGTTAATTATATTATATTTTATAAAAAAAGTCAAGTTATATGCTATATAATTTAAAAGGAGTTTCGTATGATGAAAAAAATCTTCACAATTTTAGTTTTATTATTGGGATTATATTTAGTTGGTTGTAATAATTCTAAGGATGATGTAAATGATCCACATGAACATGCTTATGTAGAGGGTGTTTGTGGATGTGGTGAAAAAGATCCTAGTTATCAAGAATCGCATAATCATGAATATATTGATGGTGTATGTAGTTGTGGTGATAAACAAATAAAATTAACAGAACAAGAAGCTATTGAAAATGCGATAAAATCTATTTCTTTACCAACTGCAACAGAGGAACATATTGCTCTTCCTAAAAACTATACTGAAGATGGTCTTACAGTTTATATTTCCTGGCAAAGTGGTGATTTGAGTGTTATCAATAACTATGGGTATATTAAAAGAAAGAATTTTGAACAAAGTACTGAATTGTATGCTACTTTTGAATGTGGTAAAATTAAAAAAGAAGTTACTTATAATATTGTTGTTTTAGCTTATAGTGATGAATATCGTGTTAAAGCAGAATTAGATAAACTTACTGTTGATACAGTATTAACTGAAAAAACAAAACTTCCAACTCGCTGTATTGATAGTGATATCAATATTGAATGGGTATTAAGCAATCCTGAAATTTTTGATAATGAAGGTTGCTATAATTTTCCTGATACTGTTACAATTATGAAATTAACAGTTATTCTTACTTTGAATGATATTGAATTAACTAAGGAGTTTAATATGGTTGCGTATAAAGAAACTAGTATTGAAAAAATGAATACACAAAACATTATTGATAGTAAAGAAGCCTTCGATGATGGTGTATTAATAGATCTTGAAAAAAATGAAAATGAATGTTTAATACTTAAAGATGGTAAACAAACAGGGACTTATATTTCACCAGTTGTTGAAACAAGTCAATTTGATACTCTAGTAGGGTCTTGGTCGGCTATTACAAGCCAAAATACTGGTGCGGTAGAAGTATATTTCCGTGTTTTAGTAGATGGTGTTTGGAGTGACTATTTCACATATGGTCAATGGCGTTTAGGAGATCAAAATAAAGGCGTATCTAAAATTTCAAGTAATGGTGTTGCAAGAATGGAAGAAGATACAGTCTTTACAGCAACAGGTAAAATTGCTACTGCATATCAATACAAAGTAGAATTTAGACGTTTAGAAGAAGGAAATGAAAGCCCTGAACTTCGTTTAGTTGCGTGTTGTGTTAGAGTTATTGGTTATGAGGAATTAAAACTTGATTATACTCAAATTTCTCAAACAGTTATTTATGATGTTCCGATGTTAAATCAAAATATTGTACCTATCATTGGTAATAGTATTTGTAGTCCAACATCAACTACAATGTTATTAAAATACTATGGTCATTCATTTAATGTTGAAGGATATGCTTATGAACATCAATATGTTGCACAAATTGCAAAAGATTATGGACATAATATGTTTGGTAACTGGGTATACAATGTTGCAGTAATGGGAGCGTATGGTGAATATGCATACGTTAAACGTTTCATTAATAACGATGAATTAATGTGGCATTTAGAAAATGTAGGACCAGTTGCATTAAGTGTAAAAGGAAATATGCAAGGATACTATAATACTGCAGGTCACTTGATTGTATGTAAAGGTTATAAAATTGTCGATGGAGAAGTAGTATTTATTTGTAATGATCCTAACTTAAAAGATGTAGAAGTTGAATACACATATGAAACTATTGAAAATGTATGGCGTGAAATCGCATATGTTATTGAACCAAATAAGTAAAAAATAAATAATATTTAAGTTTAATGTCTCTAAAGAAGATAGTGAATTAAGAAGATTACGTCACTATTTGCTTTGGAGACATTTTTGTCATTACTTGGTTGACTAAATTTGTAAAAATTGGTATAATATAATATACAATAGATGTCATAGGAGGTAATTATGTCTGATCAACAAAATAAGTGGAAATCAATATTAGAAGCAGCTGATGCTATAACTTTAAACGATATAATTAACAATGGTTCAATTATGTATGTTGATTTGTTAGATGAACGTACTGTTTGGCATCTTCACATTGAATTAGAAAGAATTGTAGCTTGTGATGAAATTTTTAATGTGATGGAGAAAGTAGCAAATTACTTGTATTCAGAAACGAATATTGATCTTGTAAGATTCACATGGCATTATAAAAATAATGATTTTTCTAAAGATATCATAGAAAAATATTTTACTAGAGGTATTGAACTACTTTCAAAGAAAAATCGTACAGTAACAGTTCTAAGTAAATATACAAAAGAATTTCATGATAACAAAATTACTTATTTTGTAGCATCTGAAAGTGATAAACTTATAGTTTTAGATGCACTTAAACTATTAAAACCATTTTTGAATGATTTTGGTTTAGAACAAGTTTTTGTAGATATCGTAATTTCAAAAACAGAAATTGATTATGCTGAACTTCGTACAAAAGAAATTAATATTCATGATCAACAAGCTGATGAACGTTCCTATGAACAACAGTTAAAGGCAATTGAATCTAGAAAGTATGAACGTGATAAAAAACAAGTTAAAGAATATCGAAATTCCAAAGCTGTAAAACTTGAATTAGAAGAGTTACCATCTAATTCAATGGCTGTACAAGAATTTAGACAAAAAAATGGTACTGATATTGTTGTTTTTGAAGGGGTGTTAGTATCAAAAGAAATACGTAAAGCTGGTAAATATGAATTATTTATTGGTGTTGTTACTAATCATAAAGATTCTATTACTATTAAGCACTTTTTAAATGATCATGATAAGAAATTCTATCGCGATGATTTGCTTATTTCACAAAAATTGTCTATAAAAGGTTCTTTGCAATATGACAATTTTGCTAATGACGTAGTTGTAATGACACGTGAAATTACAACATTAGGTATTGATGATAGAGAAATACGTATTGATGGAGCGGAAATAAAAAGAGTTGAATTACATGCTCACACTAAAATGTCGACTCTTGATAGCGTAATGGATGTTGATAAATATGTTAAAGTTGCAAAAAGCTTTGGACATAAAGCAATTGCTGTTACTGATCACGCAAACTGTCATGTGCTTCCTGAATTCTTTGGCGAATGTAAAAAGAATGGTATTAAAGCAATCGCTGGTGTAGAAGGTTACTTTATTGATGATTATAAATATCCAATTGCATTAACTGATCATGATATTGAATTACATGATGCTACATTTGTAGTCTTTGACGTTGAAACAACAGGTTTTAGTACTAACTATAATGAAATAATCGAAATTGGTGCTGTTAAAATTTATAAAGGTATGCCAGTAGATGAGTTTAGTACATTTATTAAGCCTAATGAACCAATTAATCCAGTTATTACTGCATTAACGGGTATTACTAATTCAGATGTTATTGATGCACCTAAAATTGATGAAGTAATGCCAAAATTTATAGAATTTATTGGCAATTCTATTTTAGTTGCTCATAATGCGACTTTCGATACTGAGTTTATTTATGCTAACATGAAACGTCTTGGCCTTTTTAAAGAAAAGATGCCATGTATTGACACATTACAACTTGCTAAAGCGATGTATAATACAATTTTGAAACGTTTTAATTTGAAAGATGTTGCTAAAGGATTAAAAGTAGAAGTAGAACAACAACACCGTGCATTGTCCGATTCACATACAACTACAAATATATTTATGCGTATGCTTGGTGATTTATCAGATCGTAATATTACAAATTATAATCAAATTAATAGCATCACTAATAAAGATGAAGCTTTCAAATATATTATTCCTAGCCACATTAATTTATTAGTAAAAAACCGTGAAGGATTAAAAAACTTTTATAAAATAATTTCAGATAGCCATACAACACATTTCCATAAAGAACCAAGAATTTTAAAATCAGTTCTAGATAAATATCGTGAAGGTATTTTAGTTGGTAGTGGTTGTTCAAATGGAGAGATTTTTAAAGCTGCTCATGAAGGAAGCTTAGAAACTTTAAAGACAAAGATGGCTTATTATGATTATATTGAAGTACAACCATTAGAATGTTATTCACATTTAGTTGAGTCTAGTGGTACTTCGTTAATGAATGAATATCTTAAAAAGACAATTAAATTGATAATTGATACAGCTAAAGAACTAGGAAAAATCGTTGTTGCTACTGGCGATGTTCATCAAATTAATCCTGAAGATTCTATGTATCGTAAAATTTATATGTCTGTTGCAAGACCTGGTGGTGGGTTACACGAACTAGCTCGTGTTAAAGAAGCACCTAAGATGTATTTTAGAACAACTTCAGAAATGATTTCAGCATTTAATTTTATTGGTGAAAAAGATGCTTATGATATTGTAGTTACAAATACAAATATCATTAACGATATGATTGAAGAATATGATTTATTCCCTAAAAAATTATTTGTACCAAGAGATGATTTCATGGCCAAATATGGTGTACCATCAATGTCTGGAGCAGTTAGTGATATTTCATGGTCAAATGCTAAAAAAATATATGGAGAAAATTTACCGAAGTACATTGTTAATCGCTTAAATAAAGAATTAGATAGTATTATTGGTAATGGTTTCTCAGCTGTATATTACATTTCTCATATGCTTGTAAAAAATTCAAATGAAAATGGATATGTTGTAGGAAGTCGTGGATCTGTAGGAAGTAGTTTTGTTGCTTCAATGATGAAAATTACAGAAGTTAATCCACTAAAGCCACACTATGTATGTAAACATTGTCATTTTTCAGCATTTAAAGGTGAAGAAGAGGAAAAAATTCCTGAACATATTTTGAAAAATCTTCAAAGATTTGCTACAGGATACGACTTACCAGATTGTGATTGTCCAATTTGTGGATCAAAAATGACGAAAGATGGTGTAGATATTCCATTTGAAACATTCCTTGGTTTTAAAGGGGATAAAGTTCCTGATATTGATTTAAACTTCTCAGGTGATTATCAAGATAAGGCCCATTTGTTCTGTAGAGAAGTATTTGGTTATGATAATGCATTTAGAGCGGGTACTATAGGAACCGTTGCTGAAAAAACAGCATATGGATTTGTTAAAAATTATTTAGAAGAAAATGGACTAACTGCAAGAGAAGCAGAAGTTAAAAGAATTGCTGCAGGTATTACTGGATCTAAAAGAACAACTGGTCAGCATCCAGGTGGAATTGTTGTTATTCCTGATGATATTGAATATACTGATTTAATTCCAGTTCAATATCCAGCAGACTCAGTAGATTCAACTTGGCGTACTACTCATTATGATTACCATCGTTTTGAAAGTAATTTATTAAAACTTGATATTTTAGGTCATGATGATCCAACAGTAATTAAACGTCTAATGGATTATGTAGCATTATATCCAGAAGAATTCCCTTTTAAAAATGTTGAAGAAATTCCTCTAGCTGATGAAAAAGTTATTTCTTTATTTTCTAGCAAAGAAGCATTGAATTTAATGGGGGATGACAATGACGAACTTAAGAGTGGAACAATCGGTATGCCTGAATTTGGTACAAGATTTGTTCGTGATTTGTTAAATGATGTTGAACCAAAAACAGTATCAGATATTTTAAAAGTTTCTGGTCTGTCACATGGAACAGACGTTTGGTTAGGTAATGCAAGGGATCTAGTATTTGCTCTTAGCATGACTGAAGAACCTATTCCGTTTAATAAAGTTATTGGATGTCGTGACGATATCATGGTTGATTTAATGTATTACGGATTAGAAGATTCTGATGCATTTAGTATCATGGAACACGTTCGTAAAGGAAAAGGTTTAACTACTGCTGAAAAAGAACTAATGAATCAACATAATGTACCTGAATGGTATCAATTATCATGCCAAAAAATTAAATATATGTTCCCTAAAGCGCATGCTACAGCATACGTAATTATGGCTTTAAGAATTGGTTGGTTTAAAGTTCATCGTCCAATTTATTATTATGCAGCATATTTTTCTTGTCGTGCTAGTGCTTTTGATGTTGAAGTTTTAGCAAGTGGAAAAAATGCTATTCGTAATCGTATTAATGAAATTAATGAAAAGATTATGACTAAAACAGCTTCAACAAAAGAAATTGATTTAGTAGATGAATTACAAATTGCTCTTGAAATGCATTTAAGAGGCTATTCTATAAGACAAGTAGATATTGAAAAATCTGCTGCTCATGATTTTGTAATTTCTGAAGATAAAAAATCATTATATTTACCTTTCTCAGCTGTTGATGCCTTAGGTGCTGCTGCTGCTGAGTCTGTTGTTGATGCACGTAATGAACGTCCTTTCACATCTAAAAAGGATGTTGAAAAAAGAACGAAGCTAAATAAAACAACATTTAATAAATTGTTGCGTTTAGGTGTTTTAGATTCATTAAATGATGAAGAAAATAATTCTTTATTATAATTCTTTGAAATGTATTATTAAAACATTAATAAAAGAGTATAATAATAATGTAGAAATATAAAAGGAGATAAAAAATGAAATTAGGTCAAAATGCCGTTTTTAATCGTGCGACAGAATATAGTTGTACAACAAAAGCTACTATTGGCGGAGTTGCGAAAAAAACTGTTGTGATGTTAATAATGGCTTTAATAAGTACATTAGTTTGTATTAATTTTGTAGAACCACTTAATGATTTTTCAGGTGGTGTTATATTATTTGGTTATTTAATCTCGCCAATTTTAACTTTTGTTTTATCAATGATCATGAGTTTTAGCCCTAATGCTGCTAAAACTTTAGCAATTCCATATTCAATATTAGAAGGTGTTAGTATTGGATGTGTTGCTGGAATTTTGACTGGTGTATTGAATGAGACAGGTGGTTTAATTGTTGGATTAGCATTTATTGTTACTTTATCATTTTTCCTTGGTGCAGCAATGTTATACTGTACTGGAATTGTTAAAGTTGGAACAGGTTTAAGAAGATTTGCTTTTACTGCATTATCAGGGTTATTAATTAGTTCTTTAATAATCGGTATTGTTGGTATTTTTAACCGTAATGTTTATGCATTCTTCTATGGAAGTACAGATATTGCATTAATTTTCGCAATTATTTCTGTATTTATTGCGTCTATTTATAGCTTAATTTCTTTAGATAATGCAAAGAGATTTGTAGATAGTGGACTTGATAGAAGTTATGAATGGTATGCTGCATTCGGTATTGTTCTTAATATTATTTGGCTTTTCTGGGAAGTATTAAGATTAGTATTAATTTTATTCTCTAAATCAGATAATTAATCTTTGAGTGTTTTTCTTGATTATTATTGTTTGATATGGTATAATAGCTTGTAAAAAAATTAGGAGGAAATTAAAAAATGGCTGTAAAAATTGCAATTAATGGTTTTGGACGTATTGGTCGTTTAGCTTTCAGACAAATGTTTGACGCAGAAGGTTACGAAGTAGTAGCTATTAACGATTTAACAAGCCCAAAAATGTTAGCACACTTATTAAAATACGATTCAGCTCAAGGTAGATATCACTTAGCTGATCAAGTTGCTTGCTCTGAAGAAGGAGCAGAACAAGGATGGATTTCAGTTGCTGGTAAACAAATCAGAATTTATGCTGAAAAAGATGCTAATAACTGTCCTTGGAAAGAATTAGACGTAGACGTAGTATTAGAATGTACTGGTTTCTACTGCTCAAAAGAAAAATCAATGGCACACATCAATGCTGGTGCTAAAAAAGTTATTATCTCTGCACCTGCTGGTAGCGATTTAAAAACTATCGTTTTCAATGTTAACCATGAAACTTTAACTGCTGAAGACCAAGTTATTTCAGCTGCTTCATGTACTACAAACTGCTTAGCTCCAATGGCAAATGCATTAAACAAATATGCACCTATCCAAAGTGGTATCATGACTACTGTTCACGCTTATACTGGTGACCAAATGGTATTAGATGGACCACATAGAAAAGGTGACTTAAGAAGAGCTAGAGCTGCTGCTTGCAGTATCG
>JAEIGA010020168.1_pt1 | contig 10160 bp, 14 predicted proteins | sample 9270691 | NCBI WGS metagenome assembly JAEIGA01 (sample SAMN17057246, study PRJNA624740) | gut metagenome | biome: biome; isolation source: fecal sample | host: Bos grunniens | place: China: Xizang | collected 2019
CAGTCTCGGTTTAAGGAAACTTAAACAAAAATAAACCCATTGAATTGCTGGAAAATCCTTAGAGATAAAACTACCACAACGTAATGATGAAATACACATAAGCGTGAAGGTATAAAAAAGTTTTATATTGGACAATCAGCAGGTAAGCCCCGAATAGGGGAAACTTCAACGACTATTGCGATAAAGCAAGTAAGAATGCAAGCGATGGGCATTCTGAAGTGGTGGGCTCCATAATTACAATACAAAATGATTATGGATGAAGATATAGTCTACTCACGTGATCGAAAGACCGTGGAGCAAAAGCTCAATAAGGAGTAGCGTCCTAAAATTATTTTTTCAATTTAATTATGTAACAAGGAGGTGTGGTTATGATGGAAAATAATTATTGTGTTTATATTCATATTAATAAAATTAATAATAAAAAATATGTTGGTATCACAAAAATGTCTCCCACAAAAAGATGGGGCAAAAATGGCTCTGGATATACTAGAAGTCATAAGTCTATATTTGGTCGTGCGATCGAGAAATATGGGTGGGAGAATTTTAATCATGAGATATTTGCATCTAATCTTAGTAAAGAACGTGCATGTACACTCGAAACAATTTTAATTGAAACTCTGCGAACACGTGATAAAAGATTCGGATATAATGTTCAACTTGGAGGGCAATTAGGCAATGCAGGTGTTGTTTTTTCGGAGGAATCTAAAACAAAAATGCGTGAAGCTAAGAAGGGTAAGAGACTTACCGAAGACCATAAAAGACATATTTCAGAAGGTCTTAAAGGGCATAAACCTGCAAGTTTTACCGAAGAATCTAAGGCTAAATTACGGTTGGCTAATACAGGAAAGTGTCTTTCCGATGAAACAAAGACTAAAATAAGCAACGCATTAACTGGCATTATTCGTTCAGAGGAGACTAGGCAAAAAATGAGTAATAACCACGCAAATAAACACGGTGTATTTTGTCCAGAGTTAAATGAATGTTTCGACACTATGACGGATGCGTATGAAAAATATGGTATACCACGTAGTAATATTGATAAGTGTATTAAAGGTGAGAGAAAGTCTGCGGGCAAACATCCAATCACTAGAGAAAAATTAACATGGGTGGATTTGAAAAAATAATTTGAATATTAAATATAATGGGGTTAACATTGTCCGTAAAAAGCGTGACAGTGGTAAGGATTCTTTTGATTTGATACCAGAAAAGCAAAATAAATTACACGATGACCGTTTTTATTGTGCTTGTCTTTGTGCTTATTGCTTATCAGAGAAGCGTAGAGAAAATATTACATCACGAAAAAGTGCTGGTAATGTTAAAGATATACTTGAAAAATTAGTAGTTTCTAACGGAACACATATAGAGAAAATTTTTGGATAGAAAGGATGGTGAATGCAATGGAAACTAAAAATCAGATAGAAAAACTTCAAGAAGAAGAAAAACAAAGGATGGCTGCATTTGCCACTGAACAATTAAAGAATGTTTTGCATTTGTTTGATCCAGAAAAAATACCTACGAGAACCACAAGTGTTTATAGTAGAGAAAATTTAAGAACATATTTACGAAATCCTGCAACGGATGCCAATAATAAGAATTTGCGAAAGTTGAGTGCTTATTTATATACTGTGTCTCATGTGTATCGTCGTATGATACAATTTAAAGCACATCAGATTAACTGTAAAACTTGGAGTGCGTATCCAATTGTTAGTATGGTTGAGGAAGTTGATGAAGAATCAATCCTTAAAGAATATGAAAGAGTTGTTAATATTGTAAAAGCAATGCATATGGAGACTCAGATTTATAAAGTAATGTTGCAAGCATGGAAATCGGGTGTGGCATACGGTTTTGTGTATGGTGACCCAGAGGGTGAAGGCAGTTTTTACATTCATCTTTTAGACCCAGATTATTGCAAAGTTTCTTGTGCTTCATATGATCAAGGGGTGCTAGGTTATCTTTTTGATATGAGTTTCTTTCGTGGCAATGAGGAGTCTTTAGAATATTATGATGAGGTGTTTACAACTTTATATAATGAATATCAACGAGATAATATTAAATGGAAGCAATTACCTCTAGAGAGGATTATGTGTATAAAGATTGACCCTGATAATTTAGATTATTCTATTCCACCATTAAGTGGACTTATGGAGCAAGTTATCTCTTTGACTGACCTTCAGGCTGCACAGGATGAGATTGATTCGTTGAGTAATTACAAAATGGTATGGGGAAAACTGAATACTATTAGTGGAAGTAAAAATATCAATGATTTTGAAATTGACCTTGATCTTGCATTGGCGTTCATGAAAAAGATTAATGATGCTTTGCCAGATAATGTTGGGTATGGATTATCGCCATTAGATTTGGATACTATTGAGTTTAAAGATAATGATGCTAGTGATACAAATGTCCTTAGTAAGGCATATTCAAACTTAATTGAGGCAAATGGTTCTATTGTTTTGAATTCTAATCGTATAACAAACTCAACATCTTTTAAACTTGCAATGAAGGCCGAATGCGAAGATGCAATGGCGCCCACTACTCAGCTTAATGCTTGGTTGAAGTTTTATTTGAAATATAATCATAATGTTGAGACTATTGTTGTTGAGTATTCCGACATCTCACCGTATTTTATGGATGATGAGATAGAAAAGTACACTAAACTAGCTGGATTAGGATTGCCTATCAAGACGGAGCTTGCCGCTATGGTAAGGGCTAACCCTCAAAAGAGTATGGGTATGAATTATCTTGAGCAGAATTTACTTAAGCTTGGTACCGATAATTGGATTAACCCCCTTGTTAGTACGAATACTCAAAGTGCAACTGAAAGTGAAGATGGGGCACCAAAAAAGTCCGAGGGTGAACTTAGTGATGAAGGTTTAGAAGATAGAGATTTAGATAAAAACGAATAATTTAACAGAACACAATGATTAAAACATAGGAGGAAACCAATATGGCTACAATTAAACAATACGGTGGAGTTGGCCTTGCTAGTAATTGGGCATCAATTATTCTTGAGTCCGATACTGAAGCAACTACACTCCCTATTTCTACAATAGATGCCACAAAGACACCTCTCCAGAACCACGACAAGTTTTCTGTTGGTAGTGAAGCATTTTGTCCAAGTTCAGGCAATGCATTTGTACTTGCAGAATCTGGATGGATTCAGATATAAGGGGTGATTGTATGGATTTAGTTACTTTATCTATAGCTAAAAAATACACAAGAGATAAAATTGCTGAGGCTGCAGTTGGTGGTATAGACATTGAAGAGTATGTTACAGAAAAGATTGCAGAGGTTATCGATTCAGCTCCAGAGGCTTTAAATACCCTTAATGCATTGGCTGAGGCACTTGGAGATGATCCAAATTATGCTGCCACAATAGCAACTCAGATTGGTGGTAAGGTTGACAAGGTGTCTGGAAAAGGGCTTTCAACTAATGATTTTACAAATGCATATAAAACAAAACTCGATGCTGCATTAACATCTTATACTGAAACAGATCCTACTGTGCCAGCATGGGCAAAAGAGCCAAATAAGCCTACTTATACTGCTGAAGATGTGGGAGCATTACCAAACACCACAACTCTTTTTAGTGGTAATTATAACGACTTAACTAATAAACCTACAATACCGAGTATTGATGGTCTTGCTACAGAAACATATGTTGATAATGCAGTGGCAAATAAGGAATTTATTTTAAATTCTACTACTGAGGGTAGTACAAAGAAATTTAGGGTTACAGTAGACGACAGTGGTGTTTTAACTGCCGTAGAAATTACTGAATAAATGAGGTGATATTATGTCACAAAAACAGAATTTTATAAATACAACCGATAAAGAAACTGCTGATAAGCTAATGTCTGCTGGTTTTCAGTTGGTGGCACAGAGTGGTGGTGTTTATACTTTTTTAAATCAAATTCCAACCAATTTTAATTTTGGTGAAGTTGATAGAAAGAAGATGGCATATACCAATATATTAAGTATGTAATGTCCTCTGGACTTACAGATATAAATCTATATAGAAAGGAGGACAAAGAAAATGGGTAAACAAATTTTGACACTTGATAATTTGTATCAATTTTTCGTAGAGCAAAATAAGACAGTTAATTTTAGTTCTAAAGAGTCTGGTAAACCTATTATAGTTACAACTAATGGATTTTTTGAGGCAGAAGAAACAGATATGCCTGGAATGTTGAAGTTGGAACTTAAAGTTTGTCATACCCAAACCAACCGTAATGGCTCTCATATTTCCGATGCCAATATGGAAAAGGCAATGCCTACATTAAAATATAGACCTATTTTAGCTTATATTCACGAGCTTGAAGATGGTGTAAAGGATTTTTATGCTCACAATATGGAAATCGTTGAAGATGAAAATGGTGAGGCAGAAATTCATTATATAGAAAAACAGGTTGGTTGTTTTACTGCGGACGATCCGTGGCTTAAATATGATAAGAAAAAGGATAAGACTTATGTGCATGCATATGCCGTTATTCCTGAAGGTTATACTGAAGCTGCTGATATTATTCGTAGAAAGAATGGAACTAAGGTGAGTTGTGAACTTGTAATAAACGAGTTAGCATATAATGCCAAAGAAAAATATCTTGATCTTACTGATTTCTACTTTGGAGGATGTACTCTTCTTGGAGTAGATGAAAATGGTAATGAAATAGGTGAGGGAATGCTCGGCGCAAGAGCAGATATTTCTGATTTTTGCCACGAAGAACCTGTATTTACATTCCAAGATAAAATGATTGAAGCCATAGAGAAGTTAAATACAACTTTGTCTAACTTTAATATGAATTTTGGTGAGAAAGGAGATGATAAGATGGGAAAATTTGAAGAATTACTCGCAAAATACGGTGTAACAGCCGAGGAAGTAACTTTTGAAACCGAAGGACTTTCTGATGAAGAACTTGAGGCTAAGTTTGCTGAAGTGTTCGATGATGAGGGTGATGGTGATGAAGGAACTGGCGAAGGTGATGGCGACAACGGTGACGGTGAAGGAACTGGAGATGAAGGCTCTGGTGACGAGGGCACTGGTGAAGGCGAAGGTGAAGGTACTTTCGAATCAAGAAAATCATATTCTACTGATGACAATGGTAATGTAACTATTACTTTTGAGATTTCTCACGAAGACATACGTGGTGCTCTTAATAGTCTTATTACTGTTTATGATGAAGAAGACAATGATTGGTATTGGGTTACTAATGTTTACAATGACTATTTTGTATTTGAAAATTGGCATGGTGATAAGTTATTTAAGCAGTCTTATACAGTAGATGGTGATAATGTAGCCCTTTCTGGTGATAGACAGGAAATGTTTAAGATGGTTCTTACAGAATCTGAGAAACTTGCTATTGAAAAGATGAGAGAAGATTATTCTGCTCTTGTTGAGTTTAAAGCGAATACTGAAGCAAATCAACTTCAGGCACAGAAAGATGCGATTTTTGCAAAAGAAGAATTTGCAAGCATTGTAGAAACTAAGTCGTTTAAGAAGCTTGTTGAAAATTCTAAAGACTATAGTATTGAGGAATGTGAACAGAGAGCAAACGATATTCTTGAAGACTTTAACTCTTTTGCGGCTAACTTCTCTATACAGGATGAAGTTAAGAAACCTAAGGTACTTGGTTTCAATTTTGATAAGGGTAATAGTAAATCTAAGAAACCTTATGGCAATTTATTTGCAGACAAATAATGATTAAATTGAGAACATTAAAGTGATGTTCTTTTTTTTATGTAAAAATTTAAAAATAAAATTTTATTTAGGAGGAAACTATTATGGCAGAGAAATTTATTTCTTATACCAAGCATGGCGTAGTAGAAGTTTCTAGTTTAGCGGCTACTCACGGCGGTGCACACATTATGAATGCCGTTGCTACAGTTGATGTAGACAATGGTTCTGTTGCCAAGCTCGGTGACTTTGTTGAAAGTGATTATTACAAGGCAGAAATTCCTGCGGTTGCAGATGCAGTTCTTCTTGTTGCTACAGAACCTAAAATTTATTCTGAGTACACAAAGAAAATGCAGGAGGAATCTAACTTCTATAACGGCAAGGGCGAAATTATGCAACTTGACGATATGATTAGATTTGACAGATTTGCACTTTCTGCTGAAGCATTTGATGATGATGCAGAACCTGCAGTAGGTCAGTATGTTGGTGTTACAGGTAGTGGTTACAAACTTACTACACTTGGCACAGATGCACCTTCTGACAGAGGTTTTATTGGTTACATTAACGAAATCGCAACTAACGGCAACTATAGAATTCTCGTTTTGAGAAATCTTGCAGTTGAAGCGTAATTTTATGAAAGGAGGAAACAGTTATGAGATTTAATTTTAATGAATACAGTGATGTACTTCGTTCACATTTTGACGAAGCTACATATATGGATTTTAGTACACTTTGTAGAGATATTGCAAATAAAGACCCTCAGGGTGGTATCACTTTGAGAGAAGGTAGTGATAAGATTAGAGAAAAAATGCTTAATATTTATCAGCTTCCTATGAACCCTACAGATCGTGAAGTTCGTAGAGCTATGAAGTATCAGGACAGAAACGTTGCTGCTTTTGAAATTCTTGAAGATACAATTGAAGATACACTTGTAACAGGATGGAATGGTAGTGAATTTTGGCGTACACTCGTTGATACAAAGAACAATCGTCTTGGTCAGAAGAATATGTTCTTCTTCCCTGATGATACTGTAATTTCTATCAGCAAAATCAACCGTGGTCATAGTGATATGATTAGACAGCGCCTTGGAGAAGGTTCTGAAAGAAGTATCGAAGTTTCTAGCATCGGTGCAAAAATCTATATGTCTTGGTCTAGATTCCTTCAGGGTGTTGAAGATTGGACAGGTATGATTGCAAAGATTACTGTTGCATTTAGTCGTTATACTGACACTATGATTCACACAGCATTTGTTGCTGCAGGTAAGAATCTTCCTGAAGCTAAGTGGTATACAGGTGGTAAACTTGAAGCTGCCAACCATGACAAATTCGTTCAGCTTATCAGTGACGTTATGCTTGCTACAGGTTCTGAAGTTATGATTGTAGGTACTAAGCCTGCTCTTGCACAGCTTAAGAATCTTGGTGATGTTGCTTGGGTTTCTGAAGCAGCAAAAACAGATGTTTACAACACAGGTAGAATAGGTTCTTTTGAAGGCACACAGATCGTTGAACTTCCTCAGGCATTTGAACTTAACAATGTGAATGCTTATCTCGAAGAAGATTCTAATATCTACATCTTCCCTACATCTTTTGATAAGCCGATTAAGTTCTATTGGGAAGGCGACACAGAAATTATTGCTGTTACTGACAATGAAACTCATATCGATAAATCAATCGATTATCAGATCCAGGCAACTTGTGGTTGTGAGGTTATGACTGGTAAGAGATTTGGTACTTGGGTTATTTCTGAATAATTTAAATACGAGGATAAAAAGGAGAAACTATTATGGCTGAAAACATTAAAAAGGATGCAGTAGTTGAAAAGGCTACTGCTCCTAAAAAATCTACAAAGAAAGCTACTCCAAAACAGGAGGTAGTGGAAGAAAAGGTTATTGTTGAACAGGAAGTTAAACCAACTGTTAAGACTACAAGAGAATACAAACCAAATGATACTATTATGTGTCATTCTGTATTCCCCGGTAAGTTTTTCTTTAGTGGACCGAAAACTCATATAGTATATCCGTTTGAAGCTTGTGGAGATGAGAATCCAGTTGAATATCAAGACTTGCTTGCCGCAATGATGGGTAAAAAAAAGTCTATTATGGCTCCGTACATCGTGATTGATGACGAGGAGTTACTTGAAGATTTTCGTTGGAAACAGGTAAAACAGATATATGAATCAATGTTTGCAATTAAGGATATGGATGCATTTCTTGCTATGCCATTTACATCATTCGAAAAGGAATTTGAAAAACTTCCTATTGGTGTAAAGAAAAATGTTATGCTTGAGATTTCCACTAGAGTTAGAGATGGTGAATTCAGTGAGATGAAGAAGATTCGTCTTGTTGATAAAGCTTGTAGTTCTAATATTGCAGTTTTGCTTCAGTAAGAATGTAGGAGGTGTTGTAGATGACACAATACTCTACATTGTATGACCGTGCATTAGCACAAATTACAGATCCTCTTCTGGCAACTTTGCCGGAGGAGGATTTTGAAAATATGCTCCATGATTGGCTGATGGATGCCATTGTAGAACCAGTAGTTGGTGAATATAACTTTGCAGATAGAAATGAGGAGTCGAAGCAATTCAACTTTGATATTTCTGAGCGAGATCAAAAAATTCTTGCCATTCATATGGTGAGAGGTTGGCTTGCTCCACAGATTGCAAGTGTCACATTAACTGCTCAAGTTTATTCTGGCAAAGAAACAAAGTATTATGCACAGGCAAATCATTTGTCTGAAATGCGTGCTTTAGATGAAAGTCTTCAGCGCCAAGCTGACTTACTTTTTTGTCGTGGAACATATTTAAATAATGAATATTTTGATTAAGGGGTGTAGAGTATGGAAAAGAATTATAACAACATCCCGTTGAATCAAATCGAAAAACAAAAGCGCCATTTTTATGGTGCAATTATCAATGTTTTGCATTTGCACGATGGAGGTAGTCCTTTTGTAGATGCGACAATACAGACATTGATTAATGAAATATTGGGTTCGAACAAATTATTTGGATACCAAGCTGAGGTGCTTACTATTGTGAGTAACCTTGAAACGGCTCGCAGAGAGCCAACACAATTTCGTAAATGTATACTTGATGCCGCTAATTTAGTGGACACACTTAAAGGTGGTGATTCCTATGTTTGAGGCTTATAAAAACCGTATGGCCTATAGAGGCAAAAATATGAGCGAAATGCTCCGTATGCAATCTAATATGGTCATAGAACAGACATGGGATAGAGACCCTAATTATCGGCAGGTATATGTAGTTAAGGTTACTAGTGGTTTGCCAGAAGTGACGGCAGAACACGAGTTAATTGATGTAAAATTTAATGTTAAGTCTTACCAGGCTATCACTTCTGACGAAGTTGCTTATATGCTTCAGTTTAGGCACGGCGAGGAAAAGCGTCACCCTGAGGTGGCTATAGGTAGCTATGTTTATATGGAAGATGAAGATGGTGAGTGGAAATGGTGGCTACTTTGCCACCTTGATGAAAGACCAGCCTTCAGGCAGTACCAAATACTTGAGTGTAATTGGAATCTAGGCTGGGTAGTTGATAATAAAATTTATCATTGTTTAGCTGTGCAAAGAGTGCAGCAAAGTTACAACAGTGGCTTAATAAAATTCCCTTGGGTCACTATAAATCGACGAAACTGCGGGGACACCCTTAGAGCTTTGCTAACCAAGTTATTGTGGTGACATAATAATGGCAATTAGTAACGGAATTGGTATGGTAATATCAGCAAGGATTGGGTAACCAAACGCAACGAAGCTTCTCTCTGAGAAGAACGCTCAACGAACATAATGTTGACGGTATTGTACCGAAGGTATGTTCTAATCCCTTTTAAATACTACGAAAGTAGGGGTATTAATCGCATGGGATGGTGACCGACTGACCTTTACAGATAATGTAACGAGTGTGTGGTTACCAACAAACAATGATACGTTAACTATTGGCTACAATCAGAGATTTTTAATTTCTGATGAAAAGCGCTTTCCTCCAATTTGCTACCAAACTAGCAAAATTGAGGATACACAGCCTATTGGTCTTACAAAACTTAAATTTACTCAAGAGACATATAATCCGACTACGGATAATTATGAGTTAATGCTTGCTGATTACTATAGTAGCAGTATAACTCCAGAAGTTCCTGACATCGAAACGGAACTTAAATCTACTGCTACAATTACCTATTCTGGCACCAAACCTACAATTAAAGTCGGTGGTTCATTCAAAACATTTACACCTGCTTTCAGTGACGAATCCGTCATCGTATCTAAGTGGACAATTAGTGATGAGAATGGTGACATCAGTGGCGACACAAATTACACTATCGAGCGAGATGGTGACAAACTTAAACTTAAGGTTGCCCTTAATTACAACCTTGTTGGAACCGTGCTAATTGTTCAGCTCATTGGTTCTGATAAAAGTACGGCAGAAGTGCAGATCGAGGTGATTGGATAATGAAGAGAGATATTCAAAATGTTGATGATG
>JAEIGA010020169.1_pt1 | contig 10159 bp, 10 predicted proteins | sample 9270691 | NCBI WGS metagenome assembly JAEIGA01 (sample SAMN17057246, study PRJNA624740) | gut metagenome | biome: biome; isolation source: fecal sample | host: Bos grunniens | place: China: Xizang | collected 2019
CAGGTTTGGCTGCTTTGAAGGCTAAGCAAGAAGAAGCTAAGAAGGCTGACGCTAAGGCTCGTTTGGAAGCTGAAAAGAAAGTAAATGAGGAAATCGCTAAGAAGGTAGCTGAAAAGAAAGCTGCTGCTATGGCTGCTGAAGCAGAAGCAACTGCTGAAGAAGCTGTAACAGAAGAAGCACCAGCTGAAGCATAATCCCCTATTTACTCAAAAAGACAAAGGCGCATTTTTTAATGCGCCTTTATTTTTTATTTGCCTAAAACAGATTCAACTTGCTGCTTCAAACTTTCAAATTCTTTATAAAGATTACATGGCTGGCTATTTTTTATTTTCTCCCATACCAAAGCCGCTGGATTTATAAGCAATGATGAGTCTTTGAATCGAAGAGCTACATATTCCTTCCGTCCTTCGATAACCGTAACCCACATCATACCGTCCATTTCATTTTCGATAATGGTTCCCAAAGCAATACCTATCTTCTCCCATGCAGTTCGCTGATCCAATTTAATTTTCCCATTATCCATTAGTTCTTGAATACGTGCGATATCAGATTCTTGCGACGTAAAGTCCTTACTATGAGTCTTCTTAATGGATGTGGCAACCCAATCAAACGCTTCATTGACAAGTCCTATTTCAGCTATACGCACAGGGATAATTTCCTTTTTTCGAAAATCAGCCACCGTACGTACATGCAACGTGTTAATAATTTCTTCGGCCAATGTACGGTCGGCACCCTTAGGAACTGTGAACGAACATTCAAACGATATATCTTCCTTACCTGTGATCCATATATGAGTAGTATACCAAGCACCTTCTTCTTGAAAAGTTTCAGCACTATATGCACAATCCCAAGCCCCCAACTTTACAGCAGATGAAATAGGATTCTCCTTCAATTCATAGGCAATACATTGACTTGCATAATTCTTGGAAGCATCCTTAAAGGCTGAGATACGGAAATTACCGTTCCATTTATTGGGATTATAAAAAAGAAACGTTCCTTCTGAATCCTCAAATTCGGACCATGTAGCGGGATACTCTAATGAGAACCATCCTCCAGGAGAAATATACTTCACCGTTGTCATTTTACAGCAATACTTTCAATTTCCACCAATGCACCTTTTGGAAGAGCTTTTACAGCAAAAGCAGAACGTGCCGGGAAATCACCTTCAAAATAAGTGGCATATACACCGTTCATCTCTGCAAACAATGACATATCAGCCAAAAATACGGTTGTTTTCACAATATTAGCAGTAGTAAGTCCAGCTTCTGCCAAAATACTCTTGATATTCTCAAAACATTGAGCAGTTTGTTCAGCCACCCCTCCAGGTACAAATTCACCGGTCATTGGATCTACAGGAAGCTGACCTGACAAAAAACACATTCCATTAGCTTCAATAGCTTGACTATAAGGACCAATAGCAGCTGGCGCTTTTTCTGTAAAAATTACTTTTTTCATCATTAATATGTATTTAAATTTATAATATATGATTTTGGAAGCTAAATTAGTCTTTTTAGAGCAATTATGCACAAAAAATCACTGAAATTGTACAACATATTGAAAAAAAAACTATATTTGCACTCCGAAAAGAGCTGTAAAGATCTACTTTTACTTTTCATCCAATATCAATTTCAAAGACAAGAATCCTATAACAATCATTAAGATAATTGAAACGGACTTTTGTATTCCCATTTGTTTTAATGACATAACAATATATTTTTACTAACTATACAATTTTTATGTATAATATCATTCAATTGAACGACAAAGATTTGTCGGAACTGCAATCTATTGCCAAGGAGTTGGGAATTAAAAAAGCAGAATCCTACAAAAAAGAAGAACTGGTTTACTCTATTCTAGATGAGCAAGCAATAGCCAATGCTGCAAAAAAAGCAGTAAAAGGCAACAAAGAGGACAAAGAAAGACAACCTCGAAAACGTACACGTGTAAATGTAAAGAAGGAAGGAGATATCGTTTATACAGCCAATCAAGACAAGGCTACTAAACTGGAAGCGGTAACACCTCCCCTGCCCGATTTGTTCCCTGCAACACCCAAACCCACGCAAGTTCCTCAGAACGAAGAATCCAAGAAAGAAAAGAAGCAGGAAACAGAAAGCCAACCTCAAGCAGAAAGTACAGCCGAAAAGCCTGTTTCCAAGAAACGTGGACGCAAGCCTAAGGCAAAGCCTGAAGCAGAGTCAAAAGAGATTAAGAACACCTCTTCGGCAGAAGAAGTCCAAAAAGAAAATCCGATTACAAAAGAAACTCCCGCCATGGATGTAGCTGAAGACTTCATTCCCATTGAAGAGCTTCCTTCGGACAAGTTTGAACTGCCTAGCGAACTAATTGGAAAGTTTGAAGCCACGAAGGCGGAAGTCATTCTTTCCCCAAAGGAGAATACACCCAAAACTCCGTCTCAAAATCCCAAACAAAACAACAATCATAATCAAAAGAAGAACAACAAGAACGAACATCAACATACAAACAACAAGACAGAGGAAGCCTCCTCACAACCAATAGCAGAGCACAAACCGGTAGAAAAGCCCTATGAGTTTGACGATGTGCTTGTTGGCACAGGAGTACTTGAAACCATGTCTGACGGTTATGGATTCCTCCGTTCTTCTGATTACAATTATTTATCATCACCGGATGATATCTACGTTTCTCAATCTCAAATCAAGCTTTTCGGTTTGAAGACGGGTGACGTAGTAGAAGGAACCATCCGTCCACCCAAAGAAGGAGAAAAGTATTTTCCTTTGGTAAAAGTGGAAAAAATTAACGGGCTTACTCCTGCTTTAGTACGAGACCGGGTTCCGTTCGATCATTTGACACCGCTTTTCCCGGATGAGAAATTCCAATTGTGCAAAGGAGATGCCCGCGACAATCTATCTGCTCGCGTAGTAGACCTCTTTTCACCTATCGGCAAAGGGCAGCGTGCACTTATTGTAGCGCAACCTAAAACAGGTAAGACTATATTAATGAAAGATATAGCCAACGCTATCGCAGCCAATCACCCCGAAGCCTACATGATTATGTTGCTGATTGATGAACGACCGGAAGAAGTAACAGACATGGCACGTAGCGTTAAAGCCGAAGTTATCGCATCTACTTTCGACGAGCCGGCCGAACGCCACGTCAAGATTGCAGGAATAGTTTTGGAGAAAGCAAAACGCATGGTAGAATGTGGACACGATGTCGTTATATTCCTCGACTCCATCACACGTTTGGCACGTGCTTACAATACAGTTTCCCCCGCATCAGGTAAAGTTTTGTCCGGTGGTGTAGATGCCAATGCACTTCACAAGCCCAAACGATTCTTCGGAGCAGCACGTAACATTGAAGGAGGAGGTTCACTCACCATTATTGCCACAGCCTTGATTGATACCGGCTCAAAAATGGATGAAGTCATTTTCGAAGAGTTCAAGGGTACCGGTAACATGGAACTTCAGCTCGACCGTAACTTGAGTAACAAACGAATCTTCCCTGCCGTAAATATTGTAGCATCCAGCACTCGTCGCGATGATTTGTTGTTAGATAAAACAACGCTTGACCGTATGTGGATACTCCGCAAATATCTTTCAGACATGAATCCGATAGAAGCGATGGATTTCTTGAAAGGTCAATTGGAAAATACCAAAAACAATGATGAATTTTTGATGAGCATGAATTCATAAGAATAAGAAAGTGCCACTTTGTGAATCACAAAATGGCACTTTCTGTTTGTTAGAAAGGAAGATCGTCCTTTTCGTCAGTAGCCGTAAAATCGACTGGAGCTGATGTTGGAGGTGGGAAAGGCACTCCACTTTCTACCGGAGCTTGTTGTACAGCACCTACACGTTCTACCTTCCAGGCACGTATACTATTAAACCAGCGTCCCTGCCATTCGCGTGCATCCACATCAAAGGAAACGTTCAATTCTTCTCCCAATTGGATGTTGAACTGATTAATTTTATCTTCACCAAATACATCGAAACACATTCTTCGCGGATATTGATCATGTGTTTCAATGACATACTCCTGTACTTTCCACGGATTTCCTGTTTTCGACACGCCGCCTCTCGGTTCAAGTACGGCAATAACTTTTCCTGATAATTCCATAAAATTTCGTGTTTTTAAGATTTCACCTTGCGAAAGTACACTTTTCCTTTTTATCACACTAATTTTTAATAAACTTTTTATAAGCATATGCAGATTTTTTCATATCTTTGGCAGATAATTATATTCAGAAAATAATATAAAGAAAAACATATACGACTTATGAAATTCATTGTATCAAGTACTGGATTATTCAGTCATTTACAGGCTATTGGCCGCGTTATCAATTCAAAAAATTCATTGCCAATCCTTGATTGTTTCCTGATGGAACTGACAGATGGGGTTTTATCCATTACAGCTTCAGATAGCGAAACAACACTATCCACCTCGTTGACAGTCATTGAAAGTGATGTTGACGGACGCTTTGCCGTATCGTCTAAAACTATTTTAGATGCATTAAAGGAAATACCCGAACAACCTCTTACATTTAATGTCAATACACATTCCCTTGAAATTGGAGTTCAATACCAAAATGGTAAATATAACTTAATGGGGCAATCTGCAGATGAATATCCACAAGCTCCTGCATTGGGTAACAATGCCGTACATGTTACAATCGGGGCATCCATTGCATTGGGTGGCATTAACCGTTCGCTATTCGCTACAGCCGATGATGAACTTCGTCCTGTAATGAATGGTGTTTATTTCGACATCACTTCTGAAAATATCACATTTGTAGCATCCGACGGTCATAAATTGGTTCGTAACAAGACATACGCAGCAAAGGGTGACGAAAAAGCAGCCTTCATTTTACCTAAAAAGCCAGCTACTTTATTGAAAAACCTACTTCCCAAAGAACAAGGAGATGTACAAATTGATTTTGATGACCGTAACGCTGTTTTCACCTTGGAAAATTATAGCATGACTTGTCGTTTAATTGAAGGACGTTATCCCAATTACAATTCTGTTATTCCACAAGGTAATCCATATAAGGCTACCATCGACCGCCAAATGTTCATCAGTGCATTACGTCGTGTATCCGTATTTTCATCGGCTGCAAGCAGTTTGATCAAATTAAGATTAGGCAGCAATCAAATCCAAATCTCTGCTCAAGACATCGACTTTTCAACTTCTGCAGAAGAAACATTCATCTGCCAATATGAAGGAAACCCTATGAGCATTGGTTTCAAATCTAATTTCTTGATAGATATCTTGAACAATATCTCGTCACCAGAAGTGGTTTTGGAACTCAACGATCCATCACGCGCCGGTGTTATAGTACCCGTTGAGCAAGAAGAAAATGAAGATTTGTTGATGTTGCTCATGCCGATGATGTTGAATGACTAAAGAACCTGCATAATCAATGAAACTGAACTTGAAGAACCCGTTGGTCTTCTTCGATTTGGAGACCACGGGTACCAATATAAACAGTGACAGAATTGTAGAAATCTGTTATCTGAAAGTTTACCCTAACGGAAATGAAGAAGCCAAAACACTTCGCATCAATCCGGAAATGCATATACCCGAACAAGCTTCGGCTGTCCATGGCATCTATGATGAGGATGTAGCAGACTGTCCGACGTTCAAGGATGTAGCAAAAAACATTGCCCACGATATAGAAGGATGTGATTTGGCCGGATTCAATTCCAATCGTTTCGACATTCCGGTATTGGCCGAAGAGTTTTTACGTGTCGGTGTAGACATCGACCTTAACCGCCGTAAGTTTGTAGACGTACAAGTTATATATCACAAATTGGAACAACGTACATTATCAGCTGCTTATAAATTCTATTGTAACAAGAATTTGGAAGATGCCCATACAGCCGAAGCTGATACTCGTGCTACTTACGAAGTCTTGAAGGCTCAATTGGATCATTATCCGGAAATTCTTCAGAACGACATACAGTTCCTATCGGAATATTCAAATTTCAACAAGAACGTCGATTTTGCCGGACGTATCATCTACGATGAAAAAGGTGTGGAAGTATTCAACTTCGGCAAGTATAAAGGAATACCAGTAATCGAAGTTCTCCAAAAAGACCCCGGCTATTACAGTTGGATTTTACAAGGAGACTTTACTTTAAACACAAAGAACGTATTGACCAAAATCAGACTCCGTGGAAGCGGCTTGAACAGATAAGCATGAAAGGTAAGAAAATAGTATTAGGAATAACAGGAAGTATAGCTGCTTACAAAGCGGCTATACTCATTAGAGGACTTATTAAAAAAGGGGCTGAAGTACAAGTGGTAATAACACCAGCAGGAAAAGAATTCATCACTCCCATTACACTTTCTGCACTGACCAGCAAACCTGTAATCAGCGAATTCTTTGCCCAACGGGACGGCACTTGGCATAGTCACGTAGATTTAGGCTTATGGGCAGATGCTATGATTATCGCACCAGCTACAGCTTCAACCATTGGGAAAATGGCAAATGGAATAGCCGACAACATGTTGGTTACTACCTACCTTTCGATGAAGGCTCCGGTCTTCATCGCTCCTGCTATGGATTTGGATATGTTCAAGCACCCATCCACTCAAAAGAATTTAGATACGCTACGTTCCTATGGCAATCACATTATAGAGCCGGGAGAAGGAGAACTGGCCAGTCATTTGGTTGGCAAGGGACGAATGGAAGAACCGGAAAAGATAATCGAAGTTCTCGAAGCTTTTTTTACCCAAAAGCAAGACTTGAAAGGTAAAAAAGTGATGATAACAGCCGGACCTACTTATGAAAAGATAGATCCAGTGCGTTTTATCGGCAATTATTCTTCAGGGAAAATGGGATTTGCCCTTGCCGAAGAATGCGCTCAAAGAGGTGCCAAAGTGACATTGGTAAGTGGTCCTGTAACACTCCAATGTAATCATCCCAATATCCATCGGATAGATGTAGAAAGTGCTGCACAAATGTACGAAGTTGCACAAACTGCCTATACAGAGTCTGATGCAGGCATTCTTTGTGCAGCCGTAGCAGACTTTACACCAGACACTGTTGCCAATCAAAAGATCAAGAGGGAAAAAGATGACTTGTCACTGATTTTGAAACCTACACCAGACATTGCTGCATCATTGGGTAAGAACAAGAAAGAATCCCAGATATTGGTAGGCTTTGCTTTGGAAACCAATAATGAGGAACAAAACGCTAAAGGTAAACTGGAACGCAAGAATTTTGATTTCATTGTTCTAAATTCCTTAAACGATGAAGGAGCCGGATTCCGTACAGACACCAATAAGATTACCATTATAGATAGGGAAAGCGAAACAGTCTATCCCTTGAAGTCCAAATCGGAAGTGGCTAGTGACATAATCGACCGATTGGTAACGAGTCTCACCAACAAATAAAACTATGCTGCAATCTATCCATATACAAAATTATGCATTGATTGAGGCCTTAGATATAAATTTCCATCCGGGTTTCTCGGTCATCACAGGTGAAACCGGCGCAGGGAAATCGATTATCTTGGGAGCCATCGGATTATTGCTTGGCCAACGTGCTGATATCAAAACGATCAAGCAAGGAGCCAATAAATGTGTAGTAGAGGCATCTTTCCATATCGGCTCCTACAATTTGGAACCTTTCTTCGAAAATCATGATATAGAATATGACGCAGAAGAATGCATTTTGCGTAGGGAATTATATATATCAGGCAAGAGCCGGGCATTTATCAATGACACACCGGCAACACTTGCACAAATGAAGGAGTTGGGCGAAAAATTGATTGACATACACAGCCAACACCAGAATCTTTTATTAAATCATGAAGGATTCCAATTGGATATATTGGACATTCTTTCCCAGAACGAAAAAGAACTGGATACATACAAGTCTTTATATCGCAATTACAAGCAGATTGCTCAAGAACTGGAAAATTTTAAGGCTGAAGCCGATAAGAACCGTCAGGATGAAGATTATATCCGATTCCAATTAGAGCAGTTGGAGGAAGCGAAACTTCAGGAAGGCGAACAGATTGAATTGGAACAAGAAGCCGAAACTTTAAATCACGCAGAAGATATCAAGGCCGCATTGTATAAAGTGGAACATTTCATGAGTTCAGGAGAGACAAACCTGCTCTCTGCCACCAAGGAATGTATACAAACATTGAATAATCTGTCCAAGGTCTATACGCCATCACAAGAATGGACTAACCGCTTAGAGAGTTGCTATATTGAATTGAAGGACTTGTCACGCGAAATAACAGATGCAGCCGAAGAAGTGGAGTTCAACCCTACCCGATTGGATTATGTCAACGAACGGTTAAACCAAATCTATTCCTTACAACAAAAGCATCATGTTCAAACAGTGGAGGAATTGATAAGCCTAACCAATGAATATCGTGAGAAATTGGATTGCATCACCTCATTCGATGACCGTATAACAGAATTAACCAATCAAAAGAACGATTTATATAATAAGGTAGTACAACAAGCTGCTGTACTTACCCAACTGCGTACCCAAGCAGCCAAAGAAGTGGAAAAGCAGATGCAGCATCTGTTAATACCATTAGGGATGCCCAACATCCGATTCTCTGTAGAACTGAATGAAAGGAAAGAACCGGATTATAAAGGTATGGACAGTGTCGCTTTTTTGTTTTCAGCCAATAAGAACGGTACATTGCAAAATGTTGCATCCATTGCCTCAGGTGGTGAAATTGCCCGTGTCATGCTTTCACTGAAAGCGATGATAGCAGGAGCTGTCAAACTTCCTACCATTATCTTCGATGAAATAGATACCGGAGTTTCCGGTTCTATAGCCGAAAAAATGGCACTTATCATGCAAGAGATGGGAAAAGCCAACCGTCAGGTTATCAGCATCACTCATTTACCGCAAATAGCGGCTAAAGGGGAAACGCATTACAAAGTATACAAGGAAGATACGGAGGAGGCGACCAACAGCCACATCCGTCAACTCTCCGAACCAGAAAGAATAAACGAAATAGCTAATATGTTGAGCGGAGCTACACTGACCGAAGCTGCTCTAAGCAACGCGAAAGCTTTACTTAATAAAGAATCATTATGATGGAAAAGAATGAAATGATATTTGGAGTACGAGCCGTGATTGAGGCCATTCAAGCAGGAAAGGAAATCGATAAGATTATCATAAAACGTGATATCCAAAGCGACCTTTCCAAAGAGTTGTTTGCAGCTCTGAAAGGTACATTGATACCCGTTCAGCGTGTACCCGTTGAAAGAATCAATCGAATCACCCGCAAGAATCACCAGGGAGTGGTGGCCTATCTGTCGTCCATTACCTACCAAAAGACAGAAGACCTTGTTCCTTTCCTTTTTGAACAAGGAAAAAATCCGCTGCTTATCATGCTGGATGGTATTACAGATGTACGTAACTTTGGAGCTATAGCCCGTACTTGCGAATGTGCCGGTGTAGATGCCGTTATCATCCCCTCCAAGAACAGTGTCAGTGTAAATGCCGATGCCATCAAGACCTCTGCCGGCGCTTTGCACACATTGCCCGTTTGCCGGGAACAAAATTTGACCCAAACCATTAAATTCTTGAAAGAAAGTGGATTCAGTATTGTAGCAGCAACCGAAAAGGGTGACTACGATTATACCAAAGCCAACTATACCGACCCTGTTTGTATCATTATGGGAGCCGAAGACACCGGTGTTCCTTATGAACATTTGGCATTATGCGATGAGTGGATAAAAATTCCCATGAAAGGAAGTATCGAATCTTTGAACGTATCAGTAGCTGCCGGTGTTTTGATATACGAAGCTGTAAAGCAGCGCGGTTTCTCTAACGAATAACATCTTTATTTATGAAAAAAATACTTTGCATATGCATTTGCAGTCTGTTTGCCCAATGGACCAATGCACAAGTTACACCCAAATGGACAGAAAAGGCTAAAAAAGCGGTATTTTCCATTATCACTTACGATAAGGACAACAAGATTAAAGCAACCGGAAACGGTTTTTATATCAACGAAGACGGGACAGCCCTTTCCGACTATACCTTGTTCGAGGGAGCTGAACGAGCTGTCATCATTACAGCCGACGGAAAAGAGTCGCCGGTAGAATCCATCAGTGGTGTAAATTCGGTATACGATGTCATCAAGTTTCGTACACCCATAGAAAAAAAACAACAGACATTACAGATTGCCACCCAACCGGC
>JAEIGA010020170.1_pt1 | contig 10159 bp, 14 predicted proteins | sample 9270691 | NCBI WGS metagenome assembly JAEIGA01 (sample SAMN17057246, study PRJNA624740) | gut metagenome | biome: biome; isolation source: fecal sample | host: Bos grunniens | place: China: Xizang | collected 2019
AACTTCCTTGCCGTGCTGTCTGTACTTCTTGTACATCTGCTTGTTCTCGGCGGTAGGATACTTATCAACATCGTAGCGACCAATACCAAGATATTTCTCGGCATTGATACTGAGATGCTTTTTATCCAGCTCCTTGCGACCGTCAGTATTCAGCAATTCCGGATCAGGAATGTAGATCTGAATACCGCTAGCTTCATTAGTAATACGGACAGGGCCGTGTTTCACGCTCAATCGTTTTGCGAGATTGAGCACTTCTGCCGGGAGGCTGGCGGCCGTAAGACCGCCAGCCACTGTTACAGGTATATTATCTGTATTCATGTTTTTCTTTGTGGGTCAAGTATTCTGTTTCAGTTGTCAGAGGGTACTCACCTCCCTCTGACTCCTCTGTATAGGCAGGAGACGTCATATAGTCTATGAGTCTTCTAAGCCTATCCTGATAAGCGGTAGCCATGCTGTTCAGCTCAGCGTGTGTTACATCGCCTATGCAGCTGCTATCGCGATCTTCCATAGTCGTGGAACAACCTTCCCGGTTTGAGCCGGTGTAGTTGATACCGTGGCATTGGGACAGTTTTGCGCGGGATTGGCCATTCAAGATGAATGCCTCAATCACCGCTGCGTGATTACGTCGTAACCACTTCTGGTAGACCGGCTCTTTGTCTAGCTTGCGAATATGCACTGCTAATGCAACCGCATCTTTAAGCATACCATTGAGATCTGCTTTGTGAAGAAGCTTAGTGATGTCAAGTGCCGGGTCCAGTAGCTCTTGTACCTGAGAGTTTACAACATCTGTTTTAGTTCTCAGACGCAAGGTGTTACATCCAATAGAGTCGTAGTAAAATGAACGAGCGGTGTTTAACGCTACGGAATACTCCGACTTTGTCCAACTAACCAGGGTACCCCATGTGCCATTCTGGATCTGCTCCAGGACAGATTCCTTGGAAGGGATCATGGTGCCTCTATAGAAGTAAGCTATCTTATGATGTCGCATGATCGTTGTCAGCAACGTAGGGAGATCATGCGTGTTCGGTTTGATGATTTTGTATATCTGACTTCCTTTTGTGATGCCTGCGGCAGCAAAAAACGGAGCGAATTCGCTACGACGAACAACTAGATTTGCAGCGTAGAGACGCTGCAGTCTGTTAGTAGTTACTAAGAGAGCGTTATTCTCTCTTAGTAACGCAACAGTGCGGACAATCATGTCCTGTAAAGTTGTTCCCTCGTCGGTCATTTATTCTGGTTTATTATGTAGCGAAACTCCTGAGGAAGATTGGGACAAGTCTGTTGAATCAGATACCCGCGCTCGACTAAGCGTTTAGCTGTTCTGCTTATAGTAGCCTTGTCTTTTTTTAACAGACTGGCAATTGTTGCCAGAGTCGTTGTATAGTGTGCTGAGTTAAGTTTAACAGCACACCACACCTGTAATTCAGGCGCAGATAATGCCTTGATTATCTTATGCGGCACCATCACAAACGGCTCTTTAGTCTGCTTTTCTTTAGTACTCATGTTTGCGGAACGTGTACTCATCTTATCACAAGTTGACACTTTGGTTTATGTGCGATTTCGCAATATGACACAAGTCGCTAGTACATGACCGTCGGAAGATCAAAACGCATGAAATCAAAGTTCTCACGCATCCAAAAGGTCATTGGCTTGCCGAAACGTGATTTAGATACGTTAACGCATTGCAGTTCCTTAAAGGCATCTGAAGCAGCAGAACCCTCGCCTGTATCACTTTGTTTCAAGTGCGAAATGCCGATACAGGCAACAGCCAGATGATGCAGCGAATGACATTCTGCAATGTCGTTGTGATCGAGTTTAGCTTTGTCACTTCCTTTACCAGTGGCCTGCACCATAGATATCGTTGCAACATCGTAAGCACGCGCCACCTCGGTCATTTTTTTCGCAGCGGCCGCATACACATAGCGCATTTCGTTAGCAGGAACACCATCTTGCAGTGTAGCTCCAAGCCAGTCCAGTATCACAATGTCAAGCTTTTCGCCCTGCTTGGCAAACTTTTCAGAAGCTTTCTTAATTTCGCTATCAATCATATCTATGTTGTAGCGCTTTGGTGTGCGATTCTTCTTCTTTTCACGTTTGCCTGTCCAGTCTGCAAACAGCATGTGCCGCTTTGTCTGACTCATTACTTCGTCAGCTAACTCGATAAGCTTATCCGGCAAGTATGTGCGGAATTTCGGCCTACCTTTTACACGCTGATAAGGAATCCTGGTAGATGTGTGGCAGCTCATAGAGGACAACATACGTGGCCACAGAGCCGACAGAGTTTCTTCCGTAGACACAAACAGCACGTTCTTATGTGAGTATGCCATTTCTGTCACAATCTGACAGGCCATAACGGTCTTGCCGCCGCCAGAAGGTACTACAAACATATGATGTTCTCCTCGGCGGAATCCGCCTCCGAGTGACTCATTCAGCTGCGCCCATGTTGAAGGATTCAGCGGGATGTGTTCAGCCTCATCGTCATCCTCTTCCATTATGCTGTCCAGCGTGTCAAAGTCATCATCTAACCCGGCAGCCTGGATGTCACTAAGCTCTTGATCGTGTGCTTTTGTACGAGCTGCAGCATCTTGCCCGTCGAGTCGCAACATGATCTTGGCAAAGTGCTTTGCCTTCTGAGAGCTTAACCAATCTTTCCACGTAGAATCGACCGTCGCAACAGCGTCAACAAGCGTGATCGTTTCCTTAAGGCGATGCCAGGTGTCCATGTAATGCCCGATGTTCTCCTCGGTAACAACCGGGCGCGGCGAGTGCGCGAGGATCCATAAAGACGTCATCAGCCCGGCATCATTGATCCGGGTAAATGCTTGTCGGCCTTCTTCGAGCTTTGCGTGCCATTCCTTGATCGCCAGGAACAGCCCATAGTGCATAGACGATTCGAAGTTATTTACAGCAGGCTTGTATATGCTGCTGTTATCTACACACAAGAACGGAAGGACCTGCTTATAGAAGTCTTCGGCGCCATCGAAGGCGATGAGCATGTATTGCTCGTATGCCTCCGGATGCTCCTGCATAAGTCGTTGAGCCGGGCTCAATTGTGTCTGTTTCATTATGCATAGAGGAAGTCGAGGGCCTCACCAAGATTCATTTCCACAGCTGCGTTATAGAGATGTGGCTCATTCTCTATACGCGTTTTTGCTGCTTCACCAAACACTTTCTTAAACTCCTTTGTGGGATTTAGGAGCATTACAACGAGGGGGTCATATCGTAAACGCATACGCAGCACTGTATCACAAACTTCGGGCCGCGTCAAGTCATGAGATCCGCACTGGTAGTCCAGATCGTGCCAGAAATCTGCGATAAGACAAGACAGATCAGCTTGTTGCGGCAATGGATAATTTGGTATATTTACTGTGTCTGCAGGCGTATATTTTGCCTTCAGGATCTTGTAGCGCTTCCAGTTTTTCTGGGCCGTCATACCGTGCAGCGTGTTCGCCAGCACGATCGATTTGCTGAATTTGAACTGAGCCTCAATGTAATCCACAGGGTCAGCTTCCAGCTTAACTACAGTCTCAGCAATCTTCAGCCAGCAATTGCGATCGTCAAATCGTTTGCTAGGTCTGTAAGGCTTGCCATCCAGTTCTTCTTTACGCGTTCGATAGATCTTACGCAGAATAGAAGCAACTGCATTTATGTCTACATTTTGCTGTTTCATGATAATAAAAATGCCGGGCGAGTTGCCCGGCACGAAGGATATTGTGTGGTTGTGTTACTTATCTGTTGCGCAGATATCTTCGCTGGCGGATACCACATCCGCCTGTTGTGCTGCTGTAGCCTCAGACATCTGAGCGAACAGTGCCGCCGTAGAACGCAGCAAGGCTACCTGATCTGCAGCGCGACGCACGATAACATGAAGCTTATCGTGGAGCTGCTGTAAGTAGGCCAGACGTTCTTCGGCACGCTGCATATACTCTTCCCACTTCGAGTCTGCTTCGGCAGACCAGGAGTTCTGTAACTGCACAAACAGACCGAGGAAACCATCTACCAGCTGCGTGGCTGTGGGTGCCTCTGCCTGGATTGCCGTTTCTTGGGGCGTAAAGGCCTCTGCAGCGACGGTTGCTGAGCAAGTAGTATATTCTACCGCATCAGGGGCTGCAAGCGGCGTCTCGGACGGAAAGAATGCTTCGGAGGTCACGAGAGGAGTGGCCACAGGTACCACTTCCTCATCGGGACGCTCCTCTGCTCGGATTTCGGCAATCACCGCCTTCTTCCGTTTCTTGATCTCGATACCGGTACCTTCTGATTCGTCGAGCAGGATGATCGCATTCCAGTAAGAAGCTGCCCATTCAAGAATGGAGTTCTTCGCCGGCTGCGAGTATATACCCGTAGCTGGATCATATGAAGGGATACCGGAGGAAGAACATGCTCCCAGGTAAAGCGGCAGAAGCACGCGTTCTACGAACCCGGCAAACTCGATGTCGGACTGATCCAGCACAGAGCAGCAAGTCTTGTTGATCAGCTTGAAGATGAGCTCACGCTGCGATGTGCATTCTCGTGTCCAGCTCTTGCGATAAAGAGCACTCAGCACGTTACTAGCATAGGGGCGCTTATGCTTGTCACGCATCATTGCGCTGAGTCCTGACTCAGAGAACACGTAATACAGAACAGAGTTCAGGAAAAGAGAAGCGTTGATCGCGCTTTTCGTATCTATCCTCTGGTCTTTCACCGGGCGCAGAAGGCACAGACCGGATCGCTTTGTCTGCTTGCATTGTCGGCTTTCGTTGTACTTGCGGATTACGCAAACGAGGAAAGTCAACAGACGGTCATGGTTTTCCTGCGGATCCTTTGGATCGACGATAAATAATTCGGAGCTGTCCATAATGTCTATATTTAGCAAATAGATTTTCTGAACGCAAGCTTAAAATAAGGAAACTATACAGTTTTCGCTTCTTTTTGACGCGAATAATAGTCATACAGGGACATCCTGACGCCTGATGCTATATTTCTGTTGTAGTAGTCCAATAACGCCATGCGACCACCGGAGGCCAGGGCGTCTACTGCTTTGTGCAGCAGCAGCGTATCGCGCGGGATGTGTTTTGCCTGGATGTCGAAGTATCGCTCGTACCAGGCGAACTGCGCCCACAGATCTTTATTCTTTTTACGCTGTATAGGAATGTTAATGCCATTCACCAGCGACTCTGAATCGGAACGAATCAGAACACGAGGCTTGTTTCGTTCCTGCTGTTCCAGTTTATGAGTGTGCTCCATGTCACACTTATCTACAATCACTCGCAGCCCGGTAAGTATGGCCATGAATTCTGTACGCCATACGGTGGTGTGCGTGCCTGCTCCCATAGCACTTTCATAAACGAAGAACTTAGGAGCAATAACGACGGCTCCGAAACCTCCGAAGCCGTCTTCCCAACCTGATCCATCCGAGATGATCAGAAACTCAAATTCATCACTGGACGGTAAGGTTATCGGGCAATGTGCTGATTGTGACTGGCAATCCGGGGAGGTCGTAGTCGTCTCCGATTTGCTGTTTGAGTGCATATGTACTATTGCCTGTTGGATTGTGTTTGTCGAGCAGATCGTACAGCGCCGCGCTCAGCGGGGCATAGATTTGCTGTGAGAATTGTTGCTCAAACCGAGCGGGGGATTCTGCTATCAAACGAGGATGCAGAAGTTTGTTCATTTGAATATTGCCGGCATTTCTGCTGACAGTTCCGTCTGCTGTTCTGAGTACGAGACTGTATTCCAGTGCGGCGTCGCCTTCTCCCAGCGGAAGTGTGAAAACATCAGCCAGGGCAACATCCACTTGGTCCCGAAGGGCAATCAGTTCCCTCAGAGTCAGCTTGCTTAAATCGATTCTTGAGGTATGTGATTCTGTCATTGTCTTCGGTGTTGCCGCTTTCTTCGGCGTTGTCTTGGTTGTTACTTTGGGCATGGCCTACGGGTTGTGAGTCCCACTGTACAGAAGAAAATCGTGCAGACGGGAACTGATTAGGTTTCCAGTACAGAACGGGGTTTGTAGTCTTGTTTTTAGTTCTCGCCATATTCGTTGTGCCTTTACTGTAGCACGAGATTCCCTTACTGACAAGTCGGAATTACAAAGTGTAGGCTTGCCAGTAAGGTTATTTGCCGTATAATACAGCGTATGAGCGATGATACCAAACGCATAACTAAGTTCTTCGATCTGCAGAAAGCACTGACTACCGACGTGAAGTTCATTGGTAAAATCGAGCGCGTACTCAGAGCCTTACAGCTGGCAGAAAAGGAAGGAAACAAGGAAGCCTGGAGGCAGGAAGCCTTGAACCTGTTACGGTTGTGCGACTATAACCCTGCTCTGTTCTCCTCCTATTACTTCCCCCGGTTCTACCGTGGAAAGGCTATGAACTTCTGGTCCCGCCCGCATGCCTTTTCAATGTTGGCTCTTGGTGCTAACCTTACACTGACCATTCAGGCAAGCCGTCAGGTAGGTAAGTGTCTTTCCGGGGAGACAGTCATTGACGTTCGACATGAGGATGCAGGCAGGACCAGAAGTTGTACTTTGCGTGATCTCTTTGAGGAGACTAAGCGGAAGTGCGACTAGCCGACGACGTGTTCATAGTTCAGAAGTTTTGATGCTGCAATGAAGTAGACCCGTCGTGAGTGGTCACCCTGTTTCTTAAACACATTCAGCTGATTGTAGTCAGCTTTCAGTTCATAACAGTAATAGAGAAGCATCTCTGCTCCTGCTCTAAGGGCCGATTTGCTCGACTTGTAGACCGCAGGGCTAGTGTACGTCGTTGGTCTCCTTGAGTGGGATAGTCTAAAATAGTACATCTACAAGTTCCTTGATTGTGTCGTGATAGTATGCTTCTATCTTACCGATAGATTCCAGCCAACCTTCCCAAAGCACAATTGTGCAATGGGCATCGGGATAGTAGCAAGTGCACCAGCCGTTCTTGACCTCAAGAACGACGTATATTTGATCTACTTCCAGCGGATTCTCATCGTGCTGAGAGGCATAGATGTTGTCTTTGGGCTGGACGAGATGCCCAGCTACGATTTTTTCGCAAGTACACATAGAATTATTCGATTAGGGGTTTGAGACTGATGAGACCTGTCTCAAGGTCATACAATGTTGTTTCGGTAAGCTGCGTACTCCGCAGCTCCCACTTACGCATCCACAGGTCTAACGGCTGTCCGTTAGGCGTGTTGACACGCACCGCATAGCGCGGTGCATGCCCAAGCGTCATCCAGTTGTCGAATGAACGGCCGATGTGGTTATCGTAAGTAGATACTATCAAATCGTAGATGCGGGTCTTCCTATATGAACCTTCCCAGGTCCAAGACGTGGGAAGCTCGTACTTAAAGTGCCAGAACCACTCGCGACTGCAATAGTTTTCGTAGTCATCTGGTGGTCCATATAACCTACTATGCATTTCTGCCTCAACGATCATGTCCTCTTCGCTGATTGCTTCCAGAGACTGATCGTGCGCAATGTCCTCCAGCAGTGAAGCCATGCTGTCCGCAATGAAATCGCGATCCGTGCGACCTCGCCGGACATACTGCGTCGTGTTGTCCACCACGCCTGAAATACCCGTCCCACGTTCGAGTGTAGGACGGGTATGAAAGACATGATGACGCGTGTAGTCTATTCCATTCATCGCATCGCAGTGAAGCTACCGATACGGATGGAAGCAGACTCCAGCGCAGCCAGATCCCCGGCGGTCATACCAATGTGCATAGCCTCACTTTCTTCCAGCATCTGGTCAAAAGTAAGATCGCACTTTTCGTCTTCCCAGTCGGCCAGGAAGTACATGCGGTCCGACACAACCGGGATGCTGTGTGTCAGCGGATCGAGCTTCTTGTTCAGCTCATGGATCTGTCCGTCCTGTGTGATCTGGGCGCTGAAGATACCGAACAGGATAGGATCCGGCTGCTTACGCACGGCAGACGCCTTGGCCTTGATGGAGTGATCGGTGTAGACGATCACATAGTCATCAAAGATACCTTTGGTGTGCTCCATGGCCTTCTTGGCTTCATCCGGAATGACTCGCATGTAGTCGGAAGCGCTCACGATCTGGATAGCTCGGGTCTTATGTTCCTTCACGAAACGGGCCACTTTAGCACGAGATACGTACTTGTTGAAGCCCTTCTGGAGCAATTCCTGTTCCTTGTCTACAATGGAGAGGAGCCATTCGGCCTTTGCCCTTGCAGGAACTTGTCCAGTGTCAGTGAAGGTAGCAATATGTTGTTCGATCGTCTTCTTGTACTCGGAAAGTGATAACTGATCGACAACGGTCGTAGCACTTTTGGTGCGGGCGAACACCTCGCGGGTATTTTTCGCCTCCTCTTCCCTTTCTATCTCTCGTTGTTTCTCAGCACGCTCGCGACGATACTGTTCCAGTTCCATCTGGCGGTCGTGTTCCGCTTTGGCAGCGGCACGACGCAAATTGGTCTCCTCCAATGCACGCTTGTGATCCAGGGTTTCCAATGACTGCCCTGTAAACAAGCACCGTACTCGATCTAATAATCTCAGTTTCATCTCTGGTAAATGTTAAGTGAGGTCATTATTGTAGCAGTAGAACGAGCCAATTCAAGCACTTTGTGTGCCTGCCCGGATAAATCTGCATGAAGATAGATCGTGATCTCTGCGTTCGCAGGAACCTTATTCTTTGCTACCCAGAAGCCGTATTCCTGGTAGCGCTCTTTGGGCTTTTCCTGATACAGCATAAACGGGCTGATCAGTAGAGCTTTGTCGAGGCCCTCCGCCTTGACGGTGAATGTGCAGGTCTTGCTGCACAGATTACGAACCACCGCAGACACAAAGTTGCGGTCCTTGCTTGTTATGGATTCAGTATGCATTAGTGTTTATTGCGTTAGATGTTGTGTTCAGTGTCGAATACGTTAGAGTATGCGTTGATGATTTCTGCACTGGTGTGACCTTGGCACGTGGTCTTGTCGAACAACGTATAGGTCACGGAACTGCAGTGGATCGGGTGCTGCATGCTGTTTGCTGCCGCCGGTCTTGCCTGATCCATCAGACGATGAATAAGCATTACGCAGCACTCCAGCAAACGCGCAGACGCTTCGCCGATCTCTGCGGAGGTATCTTTGGCGTAGGTAAAAACAAACACATAGGCTGTGTCCATTTCAGGTACGCGATTCAGCTCGGCCAGAACACCACCACGGAATTCGGCCGGGCATTCTTCTTGTACCGCCTGCCACCATGTGTCAGGCACCCACGAGGGCATCTCAGGAGGATTCTCTGATCCTTCCGGGGTAACAGCATATTTACGCAGGAAGTCCCAAAGTTCTTCCAGCATGTCTAACGCTGTGTTTCCATACACGGACGTGAGGTTAACACGTCCACCGAGGCATTTCATGTTATCAGCATTCATATTGTGCGGTAAGCCAAGTGAGGACTTTGTTGAGGTAAGTACGTTCTGCTTCAGAAAGCTCGGCTTTCTTACTCTTCAGGAGCTTGACGATAGCCGGCAGCAGATCCTTACGAATGACAGCTTCATCCCAATCGTTCTCGATGCAGGTGCTTATCATGGCGCTCAGATCCTTCAATTTGAATCGAAGCGGAGACTTTACCGGTGTGTTAGCCATCAGCTTAAGAGCATGCAGCGCCGCCGGCATAAGCACTCTGAGTACCTGCGCATTAGGATTGTACTTAGAGGTGTGTCCACTAATGTAGATGTCCTCTGAGCTGCCCTGACATGCTTTAGATTCTACACCCATCGATTGTACGTGGATAATCTCTTCGTAGCTCACTGCGTACTTATGCAAGAAGCTTTCGAGGAACGACGCCAGCGTAGACGAATTGGAGCAACCATCATCCCAATACAATTCCTGCCCGGACTCCGATGTAACGAAAGATCCCGGGAAATACTCGAGTTCGTCTTCATCCTCGGAATCAACCCAGGCTGCCAGCCAGGGATATTCCAGTTTGATGCGGAGTTTGTCTCCGTTATGGTCCGTTGTGGCGAACCAGTTCATCACTTCCAACAGCTTATCAGCTGTCTCCTTTTTAACAGAGGTCATATCCATGTACGACCATGCCCAGTAATTTGACATAACTATTTATCAGTGTTTGAGGGATGTTTTTACAATTTTGCTTGCCAGGCTTACTATTTTGCGCTATTCTGTGAACAGATAAACCAAATTCGTAGAATTATGGCATTAAGTAAGACTGACATCATATCGACAA
>JAEIGA010020171.1_pt1 | contig 10158 bp, 9 predicted proteins | sample 9270691 | NCBI WGS metagenome assembly JAEIGA01 (sample SAMN17057246, study PRJNA624740) | gut metagenome | biome: biome; isolation source: fecal sample | host: Bos grunniens | place: China: Xizang | collected 2019
GTTCTCTCCCCTAACGGTGGAAGAAGCGGTGGCAATTACCGCGCCCGCCGTAAAAAGGTTTGCAAAAAAGGGAATAAAGATAATTCGTATGGGGCTTCATTCCTCCGACCTTTCTCACAATTCAGGGGTCATCGCAGGGCCGTATCATCCGTCGTTTGGAGAGCTGGTAATGCAGAGGCTATGCCTTGAGGAGGCAAGAAGGCAGATACGAGATCTGTCCCCTCAAAAGGGAGACTCCATTCTCATAGAAACGGGCAGAGGCGGTTTTTCCCGAATGACAGGACAAAAAAGAGCAAACCTGCGCATGATCGAAGAAGAATTCGGGATAAAGGTTTCTGTCTCCGAAGATCTTAGCAGAGACGTCAAAAAAGAAGAATGCGGGCTTCCGCAATTGAAGATAACACTAAAAAAATAATAAAGTAAGGACTTGTTGTTATGATAAGATCGGTAGTAATAGGCTGCGGTGTAGTTTCCGTATGCCATATGGACGCAATAAAAGATCATAAGGATGCTATCCTCGTAGCCGTATGCGATACGGTGGAAGAGAGAGCAAAAGCTGCAGCTGAGCAGTACGGCTGTGCATACTACACCGATTATAAAGAAATGATTGAAAAAGAAAAGCCGGATTGCGCCCACATCTGTCTCCCCCATTGGCTTCACGCTCCCGTTGCGGTATATTGCCTTGAAAGAGACGTAAACGTAATGCTGGAAAAGCCCGTCGCATCTTCTCTTGAAGGCGGTAAAGAGATCATTGAGGCAGTAAAAAAGAGCAAGGCCGACCTTGCCGTTTGCTTCCAGAACAGATATAATAATGTGTCCATTCGCCTCAAAGAGATACTTGATGAGGGAAAGCTGGGCGCACTCAAGGGAGCCAGAGCTGCCGTTACTTGGACCAAGCAAAAGGAATACTACTTGGACAGCCCCTGGAGAGGAAAGTGGGCCACCGAAGGCGGCGGTGTTCTCATAAACCAGAGCATACATACCCTTGACCTTATGCAATGGTATATGGGCGAGGTGGAGAGTATAACAGGACACGCCTTTACCGATTACCACAAATATATTGAGGTAGAAGACACCTCTTCTATAAACCTTACCTTCAAAAACGGTACCCACGGTATCTTTTTTGCCACTACCGCATACTGCGACAACCCTTCAATTTTCCTTGAAATATGCGGAGAAAAGGGTACTGCGACCATTGACGGTCCCATCCTGACCGTAAGATACGAGGACGGAACCACGGAAACGGCAAACAATGACTCAACTGCCCCCAACGGTAAGGATTATTGGGGCAATGCACACTCTAATATTATCTCTGATTTTTATGCAGGTCTCGGAAAAACGCCCTTCTGGATATCCGCAGAAGAAGGAATGAAGACTCTCCGTATCCTCAAAGAGGTATACAGACAGTCCGGCATAGAAAAATAACTTCAAAGAAAGGCAAGCCGAAATTATGTTTCTTGCAATTTTGGGAATAGCGTTTTTATTTCTCAGCTTTCAGTTCCCTATATCCTCAACGACTACGGCAACCTATTATATGGACATATTCCCTGACTTTGTGGGATATCTTATACTTTGGTTCTCCCTTGAAAAAATGATACCTGTCAACCGATGGTTTAAGGATGCCTCGGTAGTGGCGGCAGGTTTGTCGGCAATCACCTTTATTCAGTTTTTGGGAGGAATCAGCTTCCTTCTTCCTCAGGGACTCACCGACTCCGGAGTATATCAGACGATACTTGACCTGATAAACTTTGTCTTTTCCTATATAGGTCCCGTCATTACGGCACTGAGCATGATATTCCTTAGTATTCTGAGCAGAGGCCTGGGCCTTTCCTGTGAAGACAGAAAAAAAGAATTCCTTTCAACCGTATTCTTTGTACTCACCATAATCTTTTTTGCACTTGCGGCTTTTGCGGTAGTTACTCTCTTCTTAAGAGATCTTCCCATTGAGGTATGGCATATCGGCTTACCGGTGGCTATTGTTTTCGCTGTGTTTGCAGTAGTTGCCTCAAGAGGCGTAAAGGAGCTTGAATAAAATGGACAGAATAGACAAGATCAACTATTACCTCGATATTGCTCAGACAGTTGCCGAAAGAGGCACCTGCCTTAGAAGACTTTTCGGCGCAGTTATCGTAAAAAATGACATCATTGTCAGCACAGGCTACGTGGGGGCGCCCAGAGGCAGAGAAAACTGCTGTGACAGAGGTATATGCTTCCGTCAGGAAATGAACATACCCAGAGGACAGAGATACGAACTTTGCCGCTCGGTACATGCAGAGGCAAACGCTATTATTGCCGCATCCAGAGAGGCTATGCTTGATGCCACACTTTATATGTCCTGCATAGATGCCCAGACAAAGATGCTTGCTCCGGGAACAACCAGTTGTTCCATGTGCCAGAGACTCATAATCAACGCAGGTATCTCCACCGTAATTGTTAGAGATACACCTACAGAATACAGAATAATCGACGTTAAGAGCGAGTGGGTAGACAAGGATTCTTCACTCGTACTGCACGAAGGATATTGATAAGACTAATCTTGGAGACACAGATATGGACCGCGAATTAATAATTGCCCGACAAGAGTATCCCCGCCCCTCTATGGTAAGACAGCTTTGGCAGAACCTTAACGGAGAATGGCAGTTTGAGATAGATAATTCCCTCTCTGGCATTGAACGTCACTTTGAAAACAGAGAGGAATTTTCCCGTAAAATAATAGTACCTTTCTGTCCCGAAAGCGAACTTTCTGGTATCGGAGAAACGGATTTTATAAACGCCGTATGGTATAAAAAGAAATTCCGCATCACCCGTGAAGGCCGCAACCACAGAGTCATCCTCCACTTCGGAGCCGTTGATTATGAAGCAAAGGTCTGGGTAAACGGACACTTTGTAGGCTCACATATGGGCGGATTTACCCCCTTCTCCTTTGACATAACAGACCTGGTACGTACCGACGATATTAAAAACGACCTTGTCGTATACGCAAAGGACGATACCAGAAGCTCATTACAGCCCACGGGAAAGCAGGCTGTAAAGTATGCAAATTCGGGTTGTCACTATACCAGGACGACCGGTATATGGCAGACAGTATGGATAGAATACGTTCCCGATGTTTACATAACCGATCTTAAGCTTACCCCCGACGTGGATAATGCGAGGTTGAATATTTCCGTAACCCTTAACAAAAACTATACGGGTGACATTCATGCTTTTGCATCCATCGACGGAGAAGGCGCAGCGGCAACGTCCGCACATATTAACGGTACCACCGCCACATTCTCTATGATCATTAGGGATCCTCAGCTCTGGTATCCCGACAACCCCGTCCTTTATGACCTTGAGCTTTGTGTAGCAAGCGATACTGTAACAGCATATTTCGGTATGAGAAAGGTCTCCGTAAAGGGCTACGCCATAGAAATAAACGATACACCCATCTTCCAGCGCCTAATTCTTGACCAGAGCTTCTTCCCCGATGGAATATACACAGCTCCCAACGACGAAGCTCTCCGTGACGATATACTTCTTGCAAAAAACCTGGGCTTTAACGGTGCCCGTATGCATCAGAAGATATTTGAGCCCCGATATATATACTGGGCGGACAAGCTTGGATATCTCCTTTGGGGCGAATATCCCAACTGGGGTCTTGATGTTACCCGCAAAGAAGCCATGTACTATATGCTTCCCGAGTGGCTTGAGGCTGTACGCCGCGACTACAACAGTCCTGCGATCATTGGCTGGTGTCCCTTTAACGAGACCAATGAGCATACCCCCGACCGTCTTTACGAGACAGTAATAGCAGCCACAAAGGCTTATGACTCCACCAGACCCATTATTGATTCCAGCGGTTATTCACACGGCAGTCTGACGGATATATACGATGTTCACGATTATTCCCAGGACCCCGAAGAGTTTAAGTCCCACTACGAGGAATTCAAGACCGAAGACGGTCCCGTATGGCAGAATAAACGGGATATCCTCAGATCAGCAAAATATCTCGGTCAGCCCTATATGGTCTCCGAGTTCGGGGGTTGTCTCTGGGCTCCCCAAGATGATGAGAGCAGGTGGGGATATGGTGATGCTCCCAAGACAGAAGAGGAGTTTTACGCCAGATACGAAGCCCTCGTTAACGTACTTCTCGATCATCCCAAGATGTGTGGATTCTGCTACACCCAGCTGACCGACGTTTTCCAGGAAAAGAACGGTCTTTACTATTTCGACAGAAAGGAAAAGTTCAATGCTGCCCGTATCCGCGAGATAAATTCCCGCAAGGCCGCCATTGAAAAATAGATACCTTATGAGTCTCCGAATCTTATGCCGTAAAACGGTAGTTGCCCTAATATGTCTGACAGTCGGCCTATTGAGTGCCCTGCCTTTTGGGGCAACATCAGAAGCAGGAGACTCTTTTTCCATTTTAGAATTTGAACCCGCCTATACCTTCCCCCTAACGGTGGAAAATGTTGTCTCGGACGAAAATTCTCTCCTCTCCTCTTCAGGAAAGACCTTTACGGTCTCGTCTTCGGGAAGCGGATATGAGGAAGTCACGCTTTCCATTGTCTCCGAAAATAATTTTGACTCTTCCCTTCTCGGAAAAGAGCAGGCGACCCTTCATCTCAACCTTATAATAAACGATATTAACGGATTTCTCGACTCGTCCGGAAATTTCAGGGGAGGAACTGTCACGCTCAGTCTTCCCGACATAGAATACAAGTGGAGCCTTGATGGCATAAAGATATCTCAAGGAGCAACAAAACTCCACCTTAATCTCCGCACAGCAGAAAAGATATATCCCGAGGGTGCGATTTCAGAGGACGATCTCTTTTTTGACACCGAGGAGGAAGAAGCCGAAGTTGCAATTTCGTGTACCCTTTCCATATCATTGAAAAAACTTCCGTCTGTGCAGAACGCATCCTTCTCTATTGACTCAGCGGCCATAGAGATGATCACACTTCCTCCACAGGTTGACAGTAAACCTCTGGAGCAGATATCCACAGAGGATAACAGCGTATGGATAACAGTTTCTGTATGCCTTGGCGTGGCTACGGTTCTTACAATCGTCATTTCTGTTTCCGTTGTCACTGCAAAAGAAGAGGAAAAACAACGCAGACGTCGCAAAAAGAAACGCGCAAAAGCTAAATTATCCGAAAGGAACGGGGAAAATGAACTTTGATACCGCAAAAAGCATATATTTCATAGGTATCGGCGGCTCCTCCATGTCAAGCCTTGCCCTTATAATGAAGAGCAGAGGGCACGAGGTCAGCGGCTCAGATATGCAAAAAAGCTATACGTCGGATATGTTGGCGTCCAAGGGAATAACCGTCCATATCGGACACGATGCAATGAACGTGGACGCATCCATGCCCTCCGTGATCATTAAGACGGACGCTATTTCGGACGAAAACCCCGAGCTGCAGAGGGCGATGAAGCTTAAAATACCCGTATGCAGAAGAGCCGAACTTCTCGGATATATTCTGGACGGCTACAAAAAGACCGTCGGAGTAGCGGGCACACACGGAAAGACCACCACATCCTCCCTGATCACAGCCATCTTTACTCAGGCAGGTACCGATCCATCGGCAATTATCGGAGGAAAGATGCTCAACACGGGCACATCATACATTCTCGGTGAGGGCGCCCCCTGTATCTTTGAAAGCTGTGAGTTCAAGGAGAGCTATCTCCATTTCAGATCCGACATTTCTGTCATTCTTAACATTGCCTGCGACCATATGGAGTATTTCAAGACCTTGGATAATCTCCTTGCCTCCTTCGGCAAATATACGGGTAACGTAAAGCAGGGCGGAACGCTTATCCTCAACGCAGAGGATGAAAACTCCCTTACCATGCTGGAAAGAAGCGGATATTCGGGCAAAGTCACCTTCTTTGGAATAGAAAAGGGAGATGTGACAGCCTCAAATATTACCGTAAACCACGGTCTTTATACCTTTGATATAAACAAATGCGGCGAAAAGCTCTTTACCGTAACGCTGAAGGTACCGGGCAAGCATAATATCAAGAACGCTCTTGCAGCCACCGCTGCCGCTCTGGAATACGGTATCCCCTGCGAGGATATCAAGGCGGGTCTTGAGTCCTTCAAGGGTGTCAGCAGACGCTTTGAATACCATTGCCTTGTAAACGGAGCTGTCATAGCAGACGATTACGGCCACCATCCCGATGCCTACAAGGTGACCTTCGAAACGGCAAGAAGCCTTGGGTTTAAGCGAATAATAGCCATCCATCAGCCACATACATTCTCTCGAACAAAGATGATGATGCGTGAGTTCACGCAGGTACTTTCCACCGTCGATAAGGTGCTCATACCGCCCATCTATGCAGCAAGAGAAACCAACGATGCGTATAATATATACGCCGAGGACGTGGTTGCCGCCCTTCCCAATGCAGAGTATCTGCCCGATTTTGAAGCCATTGCTCACCGTGTCAAGGAGTTGGCTCAGCCGGGAGATATATTCCTCACCCTCGGCTGCGGCGATATAAATAAGGCAGCCATTCTCATAACAGAGCTCTACGGGGAGAAAAAATTCTGATCCCCTTCACACGAAATCATACGGGAGAACGCAATGGAAACAAGAGTTGCCATAATGGGCATAATAGTTGAAAATACAGAATCCGTGGAGAGGCTTAACGCTCTTCTCCATCAATACGGAGAATACATAATCGGACGTATGGGTATCCCTTACAAGGAAAAAAAGATAAATGTTGTGTCCGTTGCCATAGACGCACCCCAAGATGTCATCTCCTCCCTCACGGGAAAAATAGGCAAGCTTGACGGAATTAGCGTCAAGACGGCATATTCAAACGTTATTTCCGACACAAAATAAAAACCGTGTCAAATAAACTCAAGGAGTGTCTGAATGTCTAAAATATACAGATCAGCCGATCAGCTTATCGGCAACACCCCCCTGCTTGAGCTTACAAACATAGAAAAGATCTTCGGTCTTAAGGCCAGACTTCTCGCAAAGCTTGAATATTTTAACCCTGCGGGATCCGTAAAAGATAGAGTCGGTAAGGCTATGATCGACGAGGCAGAGGCCTCGGGCAGACTTACCCCCGACTCGGTAATAATTGAACCCACCAGCGGAAACACAGGCATCGGACTTGCCTCTGTAGCCGCAGCAAGAGGCTACCGAGTCATAATAGTTATGCCCGACAATATGTCCATAGAGCGCATACAGATAATGAAGGCCTACGGAGCGGAGCTTATCCTCACCGAGGGCGCAAAGGGTATGAAGGGCGCCATTGCCAAGGCCGAGGAGCTGGCAAAGGAAATTCCAAATGCCTTTATTGCGGGACAGTTCGTCAACCCCGCCAACCCCAAGGCGCATTTTGACACCACGGGACCCGAAATATATGCCGACACCGACGGCGAGGTAGATGTTTTCGTCGCAGGTGCAGGTACGGGCGGAACCGTAACCGGTGTAGGAAGATACCTTAAATCAAAGAAGCCTTCGGTCAAAATAGTTGCAGTAGAGCCTGCTTCATCTCCCTTTTTAACGGAAGGAAGATCGGGTAGCCACGGAATTCAAGGCATCGGCGCAGGATTTCTGCCAGAGGTACTCGACTTATCCATATGCGACAAAATAATCCCCGTCACAGATGACGATTCATACACAGTCGGCAGACTTTTGGGCAAAAAAGAGGGCATTCTTGCGGGAATATCCTCAGGCGCTGCTCTTTGGGCAGCCATTGAAGAAGCAAAGCTTCCCGAAAACGAAGGCAAAACGGTGGTCGTTCTGCTCCCCGATACCGGCGACAGATACCTTTCCACACCTATGTTTGCCAACTAAATAAAAAAGGAACCTCCATGAGCGTTTACACGGATAATATAAAAACAGAAAAAAAGGCTCTTATTGCCATGAGCGGCGGTGTTGACAGCAGCGTTGCAGCAAAGCTGACCCTGGATATGGGTCACGAATGTATCGGCTGCACCCTGAGACTTCACAAGCTTTCCTCCGATACGGACACTCCCGTCTGCGGATCGGGCTCCGATGCCGAGGATGCAAAGGCTGTGGCCGAAGGCCTTGGGATGGAATTTTCCGTCCTTGACCTTGAGTCGGATTTTAAGCAAAACGTAATAGAGCCATTTATCAATTCATATATGGAGGGTAGAACTCCAAACCCCTGCATAGACTGTAACCGACATATGAAGTTCGGTAAGCTGTACGCAAAGGCCAAGGATCTTGGCTGTGACTTTATAGTAACGGGACATTACGTCCGTATAGAAAAGCAGGGTGACCGTTACCTTCTGAAAAAGGCCGTCGATGAGACAAAGGACCAGAGCTACGTACTGTACAATCTTACGCAGGAGCAGTTGGCACACACCCTTTTCCCTCTGGGCGAATACAGAAAGACCGAGGTTCGCCAAATAGCCGAGGAAAACGGCTTTATAACCGCAAAAAAGAAGGACAGTCAGGACATCTGCTTTGTCCCCGACGGAAAGTATGCCGCAGTAATAGAGGCTTACACAGGTAAGCCCTGCCGGGGCGGAGATTACCTTGATCTTACAGGCAATGTTATCGGTAAGCATAAGGGTGTTATCCACTATACTGTGGGACAGCACAAGAAATTGGGCATGTCCTTCCCCCAGCCTATGTACGTATGCAAAATAGACCCGCAGAACAACACCGTTACCCTGGGAAGTAACGACGACCTTTTCTCCCGCGAGGTCTACGCAAAGGATTTTAACTGGATATCGGGAGAGGTTCCCGCTGAACCCTTCAAATGCAAAGCAAAGATCCGCTACAGACAGACCGAGCAGCCCGCAACCGTGACTCCATTGGGAGAAAATGAGATCAGCATAATCTTTGACGAGCCCCAAAGAGCCGTTACACCGGGGCAGTCGGCAGTCCTCTATGACGGAGATACCGTTCTCGGTGGCGGGATAATATACGCGCAGTAAAAACACATAAGGACAGAGAAAAATTTCTCTGTCCTCTTTTTTATCTTGCGGAATATCCTTCTTCCGTCTCTGACAGAATAAGGCTCTCTTCCTCGGCGCCGTTTTGAGAATTGATATAGACCACGATGCCCGTACCGTCAGAGGCTCGGCAAAGCGCCTCATAGCAGTAAAGATCCCTTCCACCGGGCGATTGAATTACCGCGCGGGTTACCTTCTCTACCTCAAGCTGAGGAGAAATTACATCCTTCACCCCGTCCTCCGTAAGGTTGCCAAAATCAAAGGTCCTGTTTCTGTTCAGAGCACCAAGATACCCCGAAGCATCGCAGTATACCACCCTTCCGTCCGTAAGGGAAACAGCCACGTTTATCTCCTCGGGATAGATACGTACCCCATCATTAAGGGTGACGTAGGTGAGCAGAAGTCTGTCATCCTGATATTTCCAATAAGTCAGATCCAGACCCGAATATCCACAGCGGGAAAGGAAGGCTTCCGCCTTTGCGGCGGCATCCTCTCGACTCAAAGAAAGCTCGCCCGTCTCGGTCTCCCCGTTCAGAGAATATGAATAGAGATATCCGCCCTGCTTTGTAACGTACACCGTGCCGTCACCCTCCCCCGTTGAGAAAATATAACATTTTGCACTCTTAGTGCCCACGTCCCCTGTCAAAACAAGAGAATCATGGGAAACAGACAGGATATTTGCCGCATTTTCACGGGCCTGAGCCTCGGTCACCGCATCCTTTGAGTCAAGAAATGCCGATGACATAGCCTTCAGATGGTCGGAATACCTTCCGTCATAGTTAAATACCGCCGTGGGAAAGATCTCCTCAAGCGCCATAAATTCGTTGGGAGCGTCTGCACCAGCCGAGCCGTCGGCAGAGGTCTCTCGGCTTTCCGTCCAATAGCTCTCGTCCACCTCAAAAAGGGCAACCAGACTCTCATAATCCATATTTTCGCTTTCGGCACGGCTTTCTATCTCCGCCACCCGAGACGCCAGCTCTGCTGCGGACATCGCCAACGAAAGAAGATTTGCCTTCTCCTCCTCGGATATCTCGTCTCCGTTTATTGCCTTACGGGTAAGATACACCGAATAATCCCCCACGCGGCTGAGAAATTCGTTGGTCCTTGTCAGCATCAGCCCGTAGGTGGGAAGGGACGACAGAGACGTCCTTGCGCTTTCAGCCTCGGCAAGCAGCTCCGCCGCCAACGCCGCCGAACGGTAGGGAGTGGCTGCATATACCGCCTTCTGCAGA
>JAEIGA010020172.1_pt1 | contig 10158 bp, 5 predicted proteins | sample 9270691 | NCBI WGS metagenome assembly JAEIGA01 (sample SAMN17057246, study PRJNA624740) | gut metagenome | biome: biome; isolation source: fecal sample | host: Bos grunniens | place: China: Xizang | collected 2019
AGATGATCTTATCGAAAAGAAGCATGAGAGGCTTGCGGAAGATATCCATGAACTCTGTACCCTTGTTGTATCCTTCCTTATTGTATGCGATTGCGTTCTTGAGAGCGAAATTATAAAGCTTCTCCACAGTCTTGCCCTTTCTTGCGATCGTGCTCTCGATGCTCTTCTTGAAGTTCTTTGCGAGTGTCGGAACTGAAAGCATCACATTAGGCTTGAGTTCCTGGATGCTTGGAGAAATGTTTCTGAGGGCTTCCTTGCCGCTCTTTCCCGAAGGGACTGTTCCGAACGAAGCACCATATGACATCATGGTGTACATACCGGCAACATGGGCGAAGCAGTGGTCCAGAGGAATGATGATAAGCATCTTGTCACCTTCGTCTACACCGATAACGGAATGGGCCTGCTCAACATTCGCTGTATAGTTCCTGTGTGTAAGAAGGATACCCTTAGGATCTGCTGTTGTTCCTGACGTATAGCTTATGTTGGCATAGTCATCCGGCTCGATGGACTTGTATCTCTGGATGAACATCTCCTCGTTCTTTGCGAGGAACTCATCACCCATCGCCATGACCTCAGTGATATAGATCTCGTTTTCCTGCTTGTCAGGAACCTCATCGAAGATTATGACCTTCTCCACCATAGGACATTCCGGGAGAATCGCCCTGACCTTAGGAAGCTGGAACTTGGATGTGATGATATACTTCGAATCTGAATGTTTCACTCTGAAGACAAGGTCGTTGGTCTCACCAAGCTTAATCGAAAGAGGCACATTTACTGCACCTGCATAAAGAACACCAAGTTCACCGATTACCCACATGTCACGACCTTCGCTAAGGTAAGAAACCTTCTCGCCCTTCTGTACGCCGAGCGCCATAAGACCTGCTGCAATACGCTTGGCCTTCTTCAAGGTCTCCTCATATGTGGTAGATTCCCAGACGTTTGTATCAAGGTTCTTTTCCCACAGATATGGGTTCTTCGAATATTTGGCAACATACTTCTCTACGAAGTCGATGATTGTCAATCTTTCTGTCATATTATTTAGGTTATTAAAGGTTTAAGTTTCTATTCATTCGGGAAAAGTCCGAAAAGTTCGGCATCTATCTTATCAACAACTTCCTGGAAATCCTCCGGCCTGTTTTCGAACTTGATACGGTCAACATCAAGAATAAGGAGCTTATGCTTATAATCCTTGATCCAGTTCTCGTAACGCTCGTTCAGACCTGTGATATAATCGATGCGGATGCTCTTCTCATATTCACGTCCCCTCTTCTGGATCTGTCCGATAAGATTCGGAATCGAACTCCTGAGGTAGATGAGAAGATCCGGCGGATTTACAAGCGACATCATCAGATCGAAAAGATCCGAATAGTTCTCGAAATCCCTTGTACTCATAAGGCCCATGCCATGAAGATTCGGAGCGAAGATACGCGCATCCTCATAGATCGTGCGGTCCTGGATTATCACTTCATCCAGTTTGGAGATATCCACCACATCCTTAAAGCGTTTGTTAAGGAAATATACCTGAAGGTTGAAAGACCATCTCTCCATATCTTCGTAGAAATCTGCAAGATACGGATTATAGTCCACAGACTCGAACTTAGGAGTCCAGCCGTAATGAGCGGCCAGCATCTTGGTCAAGGTTGTCTTTCCGCTGCCGATATTACCTGCTATCGCTATATGCATAATTATTGTAATTTATATCAATTAATACGCAAACATACTGATTTTTAATGTAAATTTGTGTGTTTTAACAGAATTTTTGATGATACATATAGAACATTTTGCATTCAATTCTTTCCAGACCAATTCATTCCTTTTATGGGATGACACAGGAAAATGTGCCATAGCAGACCCAGGATGCGCTTCTGAGGCAGAAATTGCCGAACTGACAGGATTCATTGCAAAGACAGGTATTGAACCTTCATGCATCATTCTGACCCACTGCCATTTCGACCATATATACGGAGTAGCGAAGCTTGCATCTGAATACGGAATACCTGTATATTGCAGCGAAGGGGAAAGATTCACGCTGGAGACAGCAAACCCATACATGTGCAAGATATTCGGCCTGCCGTTCCCGGAAGAATTCGCAATGACTTACATCTCTGAAGGAGACGTCATAAAGGTAGGAAACCTCTGTTTCGAAGTCCTTGAGACACCGGGACATTCAAAAGGTGGTCTATGCTATCTCGAACGCACTGAAAAGGTGATTCTTACCGGCGACACACTTTTCGCTGGAGCCATCGGACGCACAGACCATCCGGGCGGAGATTATGAACTGATGATGAGAAACATCTTCGAGAAACTTCTCATGCTCGACGGCGAGACCCGTGTTCTCCCTGGCCACGGTCCTTCAAGCGACATATCTACCGAACGAATGACCAATCCGTTCCTAATGCCGTTTAACGAACCCAACGAAGACTGATTCCGGTTTATAAAGTCTGTCCGTCGATGAATTCGCGGAGAATGGAAGTCGGAGGGATAGCAGCGATCTCGTCTGGAGACATGGCGACTATATATCCCAGGAACTTCAGCAGTCTCGCTGCCTCCACGTATGCCGGTGAAGTAGGAGAAATCCTGCGCAGAAGCGGTTCAGCATAGTATTTCAGCACCGGAAGTTCAAATATATGGGCAGAGTTGAAGACAGCATCTGCATTCTCCTGGAACGGGAATATGTTCCTGTTTTCGCCACGGCGCACGCTCTGCCACCTCATTATCGTACTCTCGGGCACGACTCCACGCGTACGGTTGTCACGCACCATTCTTCTGAGCAGACGGTTGTCAGATGTCGATATGTTATTGTTCTCATCTATCGACAAGGAAGTCAGTGCGGATGCATACACGCGGAACACTCTCGAGGAATCGACTCCCGGAATCATAGCCGGGTTCAGTGCATGGATTCCTTCCATTATGAGTATATCCTTTTCATGAAGCTGCATCATGTTTCCTTCGAAATGCTTGCGGCCCTCGACAAAATCGAAACGTGGGATCTCCACTTCTTTTCCGTCCAGAAGATCGTTGAGCTGCCGGCCGAGGAGTGCCAGATCCATGGCACCCAGACACTCGAAATCATATTCGCCATTCTCGTCGCGTGGAGTGAACTCCCTGTCAACAAAATAATTATCCAGCTCAATGACCTTCGGATTCAGACCGAGAATGCGGCATTGAAGGGCCAGCCTCTTGGATGTAGAGGTCTTTCCGCTGCTTGACGGTCCTGCGATGAATACTATCTTCACGCTATCGCGACGTTCATATATCTGATCTGCTATCTCTGCATATTTTCTTTCATGCAGGGCTTCCGAGAGGTTTATCAGATCCACCACCTCGCCGTTAAGGACCTTTTCATTAAGTTTTCCGACCCCTCTTACCCCCATGATCGCACACCAGTCCGAATGCTCACCCAAGGCTGTCGCAAGCTTGGACTGGCGCTTCATAGGAAGAACTTTGCCGGGATCTCCGTCCATAGGATACTGAAGGCAGAATCCTTCGTTGAATCCGGTTATGTCGAATATCTTCAGTGCTCCCGTCGAAGGAACAAGAGGTCCATAGAACGTATCAGCCTGTCCGTCAAGAAAATAGACATTATTATAAAAACGTTCCATTGTCTTGAAGATGGCAACTTTTTCAAACTGGTTATTTCTGGAGAACAGCCTCTGACATTCATCAAGGTTCATCATCACCTTTGTAAAAGGAAGGTCGGCATCGATAATGGCCTGCATTCCCGAAACGATCGCGCTTATCTGTCCGTCATTCAGCAGATATACCTTCGGTCTCCCGTCATCCATAGGCTCGAGTTCCCTTATCTCGCAATAAAGACCGCTCGGAAGAGAATAATCTATTGCCAGGACCTTATCCGGAAACATTTTCCTCACGACATTCTGGAGGACAAAGCACAATGACCTGATGTAGGTGCGGCGTCCGTCAGGATGTTCATAATCCACAAATCTTATATTGTGAGAATTTATTACCCTATAGTCCAAAGATTCCAGCTTGTTATTGACAAGTGCCGCGAGGGCCGCCGGACAGACCTTTTCCGACAGTTCCTTCAAGGTCGATCCCATAGGTACCTTGAAATAAGAACCTGTGTTCTCACAATAGATTCTGATGTTTTCCATATGTTGTTATAATATTTCTTTCAAAAAAGGACCTGTGACAGAGGCTGGATTTTCCGCCAGTTCCTCCGGCGTACCTTCGGCAATTATCATTCCTCCTTTCTTTCCTCCTTCCGGACCCATGTCGAATATGTAATCTACAGACTTGAGGACATCAAGATTGTGTTCGATCACGATGACGGTATTGCCCTGGTCCACCAGCTGTTGAAGCACATCCAGAAGGACCTTTATGTCGTCGAAATGGAGACCTGTAGTCGGTTCGTCCAGGATGTACAGGGTGTTTCCAGTACTTCGTTTTGACAGTTCGGATGCGAGTTTCATACGCTGGCTCTCACCTCCGGACAGAGTGACTGCTGACTGTCCCAACCTGACATAGCCGAGTCCCACATCCACCATCGCCTTGAGTTTCTGTGCTATGGAAGGGATGTTCGAGAAGAATTCGTAGGCCTCGCTGACAGGCATTTCAAGCACATCGTTTATGTTCTTTCCCTTATATTTTACGGCAAGTGTATCGTTCTTGTATCGTCTTCCGCGACATTCGTTGCAGACGACATTCACCGAAGGAAGGAAGTTCATCTCTATCACCTTGATTCCGGCACCCTTGCATTCCTCGCACCTTCCCCCTGGCACGTTGAACGAAAATCTTCCGGCCTTGAAACCGCGTACCTTTGCATCCGGAGTAGCCTCGAACAGGTTTCTGATATCATTGAACACACCTGTAAAGGTTGCAGGATTGCTTCGAGGGGTACGTCCTATCGGGCTCTGGTCGATCTCGATCAGTTTGTCTATGTTTTCGACACCAGTAATACGGCCATATGGCAGAGGCTGCATCTTGGCGTTATAGAACTTGTTCTTGAGGATAGGCATCAATGTCTCGTTGATCAGCGAGGACTTGCCGCTTCCGCTGACACCGCTGATACCTATCAGCATGCCGAGCGGGAAGTCCACATCGACATTCTTGAGATTGTTTCCTCTGGCACCCCTTATTCCCAATATCAGGCCGTTTCCGATACGGCGCTCATCCGGCACCTCGATCTTCCGGTCTCCCCTCAAATACTCCAGAGTCGTTGAATCACCCTTGTCTATTTCTGTCAGCGGACCGCTGAAACATATGCGTCCTCCTGCTTCACCGGCTCCTGGGCCTACATCCACAAGCCAGTCAGCTGCCATCATGGTCTCCGCATCATGCTCAACAACCATCACGGAGTTTCCCTCGTCACGAAGTTTCTTCAGAGAGGCGATGAGCTTTCTGTTATCCCTCTGATGCAGACCGATTGAGGGTTCATCAAGAATATACAGTACATTAACCAGCTTTGAGCCGATCTGCGTCGCCATCCTGATACGCTGGCTTTCACCACCGGAGAGCGAAGCTGTCGCACGGTCAAGAGACAGATAATCCAGACCCACATCAAGAAGGAACTGGACCCTGTCCTTAAGTTCCTTAAGAATATCACGGGCGATAGTGCTTTCCCTTTTTCCGAACACTTCCTCGAGCGAGTACAGCCATTCCTTGAGCTGGGAAACCTCCATGGCAGCTACTTCGGAAATGGTCTTTCCGTCTATCTTGAAATATGTCGTATCCTTGTTCAGACGGGTTCCCCCACAGACAGGACATGTTATCTTTTCGTTTATATCACCTACGATTCCTCCGAAACTGACCATCTCGGAAGATGTTCCTTCACCTACCCTGAACAGTTCATCGGATCCGAATACGATAAGAGAAACCACTTCGTCAGGAAGTTCTTCTATAGGATCATAAAGAGAGAAATTGTATTTACGGGCGATGGATCTTATCACATCGAACTTCTTGGTCTCGCGGATCTTTCCAAGTGGTACTATACCGCCTTCCGCAATGGAGACCGTACGGTCAGGAATGATCGTGTCCATATTGACATCCACGATTATTCCAAGTCCCTTGCAATGCGGACAATAGCCCTGGGGCGAATTGAATGAGAAGGAATGTGGGGCCGGCTCGGCAAGGGAGATGCCGGTATCAGGACATACAAGATGCTTTGAGTAATGGTGCACATCTTCCGTTTCCATATCCATGACAGCAAGCGAGCCCTTTCCGAAATTCAGAGCCGACATTACGGAATCCTTGATGCGTTTCTCATCCTTTTGCGAAGGCTTGAGGCGGTCCACCACAAGTTCGATGAAATGCGCCTTGTACCTGTCCAGAGCAGTCACTTCATTCAATTCGCAGAGTTCTCCATCGATACGTACCTGAGTATAACCCCTCTTGCGCATCTGCTCGAGAAGTTCCTTGTAATGGCCTTTCCTACCCTTCACCACAGGAGCCAGAAGATAGCATTTCCTGTTCTGGTAATTCTCCATTATCAGCGATACGATCTGTTCGTCGGTGTACTTGACCATGGCTTTGCCCGTCTGAGGAGAGTATGCGGTAGAAGCTCTCGCATAAAGAAGTCGGAGGAAGTCATAGATTTCCGTTATTGTGCCGACTGTGGAGCGCGGGTTGTTGCCTGTGGTCTTCTGCTCGATTGCGATTATCGGGCTCAGACCGGTAATCGATTCAACCTCAGGCTTTTCAAGAATACCCATGAAATGCTTGGCATAGGTCGAAAGAGTATCCATATATCTGCGCTGACCTTCAGCATATATGGTATCAAACGCAAGTGATGACTTGCCGCTTCCGCTAAGTCCTGTAACGACTACAAAACTGTCGCGCGGTATCGACAACGACGCTCCTTTGAGGTTATGGGCCTTGGCACCCTTTATCTCTATATAATCCTTCTTCTTTGACATAGACTACAAATATAGTGAAAGTTGCGTGCAAACTTTGTTCACATACGGAATTTTCCTTAATTTTAGCACCGCTAACCTTCAACGGAAGGACCGGAGGCAACAGAACCGGAACGTTTTCGTCAGATAAATAAAACCTACATAACATGAAGAAATTTCTGATCACAATCCTCGCCCTGGCATCTTTCGCAGCAGCAGGGATGCATGCGCAGGAAAGACTGCCTGAATATCTTCAGGCCGAAAAGTTCACACAGTCCAAACTCAACACAATGCTGTTCTCCACAACAGTGGATCCGCACTGGTTCCAGAAAGGCAACTGCTTCTGGTATGAGTACAAGACCAGTGACGGCACCCAGTGGTACGTGGTAGATCCTTCAAAGAAGGTGAAGAAACCACTCTTCGACAGGGACGAACTTGCCGCACAACTTACAGAGATTGTGCGTGATCCGTATGATGCACTCCATCTCCCTATCCGTAACCTCAAGGCAAAGGAAGACGGAAAGACATTCACATTCGAGGTGACATCCACAAAGGAGATGAAGAACGAAAAGGGAAAGATGGAGAAGGAAGTGTTCTATTTTTCATATGACTATCCTTCGCAGAAACTCACCCATCTCAAGGATAAGGAAAAGGAACCGAAGCGTCTGAGCTGGGGTTCCATATCCCCTGACAAAAAGACTGTGGTCTATGCAAAGGACCTCAACCTCTACAGGATGAGTTACGAGGATTACCAGAAGGCACGCAAGGATGAGAAGGACTCTACTATCGTGGAAATCCAACTCACCACTGACGGAGTGAAGGACTTCGGTTACGGTATGCCTTACAAGATGGTGAATACCGACACCCTTCTCAACGGCAAGCGTCGCTCAGTATATGGAATGTGGTCTCCGGATTCGCGTTATTTCGTGACCATTCTCACAGACGAGCGTGAAGTCAAGGACCTTTGGGTTCTCAACGTGATGTCCGATCCTCGTCCTACCCTCGAGACATATAAGTACCAGATGCCTGGCGAGAAGGAAGCGCCTGTCGAGCATCTGCAGCTTTTCGACATGCAGGATAACAGCCGCAAGGAGATCGGTACGTCGGCATATAAGGACCAGACCCTGGAAATTGCAAGAAAACCTCTCCTGCAGAAGCAGAGAGATATGGAGGAAAGGCCGACTGTTTGGCTCGGAGACAACGACAGGTTCTTCCTCACCCGCAGCAGCCGCGACCTCTACCGCATCGACGTATGTTCATACACTGTCGGTCAGGACACGATAGTCCCTGTGATCGAGGAAAGGATGAATACATACCAGGAGACACGTGCGCTGAAGGTTCTCGCTGACGGAAAGGAACTGATCCATTGGAGCGAACGCGACGGATGGGCACATCTATACCTTTACGACGACAAGGGTAATCTGAAGAACCGCATCACCAAGGGGCCATGGCATGTGGAGGAGATCCTGAAGGTTGACGAGAAAGCACGAACCGTGTATTTTACCGCCAACGGAAAGAATGCTGACGAGAATCCGTACTACGAACATCTTTACAAGGTAAACCTTGACGGAAGCGGACTTACCCAGATAACCAAAGGTGATTTCTTCCATCAGGTTGAAGTTGACGACGACGCGAAGTTCGTTGTCGACAACTATTCAAGGATCGATACAGTACCGGTATGCGTCCTGATGGACAATGCTGGAAACAAGGTCATGGACATCCAGGAAAGCGACTTCTCGCAGCTCTTTGCAAACGGATACAAGTTCCCTGAACTCTTCAAGGTAAAGGCTGCAGACGGTATCACAGACCTCTACGGCGTAATGTACAAGCCGTTCGATTTCGATTCGACAAAGGTCTATCCTATCGTTGACTATGTCTATCCAGGTCCGCAGGTAGAAGCCGTCTATTATCCGTTCACAAGAATGAGCGTCCGCACCGACCGTCTGGCACAGGCAGGATTCATCGTCATTTCCGTAGGCCAGCGAGGAGGCCATCCGAGCAGGTCGAAATGGTACCATAACTATGGTTACGGCAACATGAGGGACTATCCTCTTGCCGACCATAAGTACGCCATCGAACAGCTTGCGAACCGTCACAGTTTCATTGACATCAACAAGGTCGGAATCCACGGCCATTCGGGCGGAGGATTCATGAGCACGGCTGCGATCTGCCAGTATCCTGACTTCTTCAAGGTGGCTGTTTCATGTGCAGGAAACCACGACAACAACATCTATAACAGATGGTGGAGCGAAACGCATCATGGCGTGAAGGAGACGGTCAGCGACAAGGGAGACACTACTTTCGTATATAAGATTGCGACCAATCCTGAGATTGCGAAGAACCTCAAGGGACATCTCCTTCTTGTCCATGGCGACATCGACGACAACGTCCACCCGGGCAACACCATCCGCGTAGTCGATGCTCTCATCAGAGCCGGAAAGAGGTTCGACATGCTCATGTTGCCGCAGCAGAGACATAGCTTCGGAGACATGAACGAATACTTCTACTGGCGTCTTGTCGACTATTTCTCAGAACACCTCAAGGGCCAGAGCGAAAAGTCGGTTGACATTCCGGAACGATAGTCACCGTAATGAAACAGAATCCCTCCGGAAGTGGACGCGAGCCACTTCCGGAGGGATTCTGTTTGACAGGATGGATTACTTCACTTCTTCGAAGCTGATAGCGAATCCGCCGCCTGGAGCCATTGTCATAGGGAGGTAGTCGTGGAATGTCACGTTTCTCTTCTCTACCACATAAGCCTGAGGATTATCCTTATAGTGCGCATCATCAGCGTCACGATAGATTGTAGCCTCGTAAACCTTGCCAGGAGTAAGGAACTGGAGAGGGATGTCGAGGCTGCGTTTCTTGTCGTCTGTAACTCCACCGCAGAACCACTGTCCGTTCTTCTTGCCCTGACGTGCTATCACAACATATTCACCCGGTTCTGCAAGGAGATATCTTGACTGGATCCAGTCGATATCCACATCCTTGATGAACTGGAATGCATCCATGAACTGCTCATAGTGCTCAGGAAGGTCTGCTGCCATCTGGAGCGGTGAGTAAAGAGTCACATAGAGAGCCAGCTGGTTGGCAATCGTAGCATTCACCCACGAGTTGTTCTTTCCACCGGTCACAGAAGCAAGATCCTGGACGAAGATACCAGGAGTATAGTCCATAGGACCGCCGTTAAGACGTGTGAACGGAAGGATAGTCACATGATGAGGCATGGTACCGCCGAATGCCTGATACTCTGTTCCGCGGGCAGCCTCTGCACCGATGAGGTTTGGATATGTACGGCAAAGACCTG
>JAEIGA010020173.1_pt1 | contig 10158 bp, 7 predicted proteins | sample 9270691 | NCBI WGS metagenome assembly JAEIGA01 (sample SAMN17057246, study PRJNA624740) | gut metagenome | biome: biome; isolation source: fecal sample | host: Bos grunniens | place: China: Xizang | collected 2019
CTTGATTATTACTCCATCTTGACTTTCACCAGTGAAAGTTAATTGTTTTGTACCGATATCAATTTTTGAAGTTTCGGTATATTCTCCGTTCTTGATGAAGATTGTTTCCCCACCGCTAGCGGCGCTAACAGCAGCAGAAATGCTTGTATAATCTCCACCCCCATTCACATCGACAATTAATGTGTCTCCACTTGCACTTAACTCTTCAGCAGGAGCATCAGCTACGACCACATCATCGACAGCGTCCGTTCCCAGTGTTTCGTTAAGTGATTCGTCTGCACTAACAGCATTAACGCAAACTAAAAGCATTAACACCAATAATGCGCAAATAAAAATATTCTTATTTATCTTCATTTGACCACTCAATAAAATTGTTTATAAAGTTAGAATTAAAATATAACAAAATAACTTTACACGAATTATTTTATATTAAAAATTATATTTAAATATTTTTGAAAAATTATAAAATATAGTTGAAACAATTTTATTGTACTAAACTAATAAAAATTCAGTTTAAATTGAGGATAAAAGCAACAGGAATTAATTTTAAAAAAAAGAAAATTTTAGGCTTAGAAAAGCCTAACTATGAATAATTAATATTGTCGAAAAGCTACTATTTGTATAATAAATTTATAGATATTGATAATGATGAGGATGCAGTCAACATACATTCACAAAAGAAGTTCCCCTATTATGCATAATCCAACCTTCAGAAAAAGAAGAGCTACAATAATTTAATTAAATAGGACTGATAAAATTATTAATGATTATATTTTTTAAGGAGATTATAATGAGTCGTATTTCAATATTAGATAGGGACAGATGTCAACCAAAAAAATGTGATTATGTCTGCATCAATTACTGTCCGGGTGTTAGAATGGACGAAGATACCATAGTAGTTGATGAAGATACTAAAAAGCCGTTGATATCAGAAGAATTATGTGAAGGATGCGGTATCTGTACAAACCGCTGCCCGTTTGATGCTGTTACTATTATTAACTTGCCAGAAGCCGTTGGTGAGCCGATTCACAGATTTGGTCAAAACCAATTTGAACTGTTTGGCCTTCCAAGCCTGGAAGAAGGAACCGTATTAGGTCTTTTAGGTCAGAACGGTATTGGTAAATCTACAATAATGAACATTTTAGCTGGAAATTTGATACCTAACTTCGGAGACTTTGAAAATCCCCCTGAAAACTGGGACGGAGTTATTGAATTCTATAAAGGTTCAGCACTTCAGAAATATTTCAAAGATTTATCTGAAGGCAAAGTAAAAACCATAATGAAACCACAAATGGTTGACAAGCTTCCAAAAGTTGTCAAGGGCAAAGTTAAGGACTTGCTCAACAACGTTAATGAAAGAGATAAGCTTGACTATGTTACAAAGGAACTGCAGCTTGAAAATGTTTTGGACAGAAACATGGAAAACCTGAGTGGCGGAGAGCTTCAAAGGGTTGCAATAGCTGCAACAGTCCTGAGGGAAGGTGATTTTTACTACTTCGACGAACCCACTTCATGGCTTGACGTATCCCAAAGATTGAATGCCGTTAAGGTAATCAGATCCCTAGCCGAAGAGGGAAAAAGCGTTCTTGTAATCGAGCACGACCTCGCTACTTTAGATGCATTGTCCGATAATGTTCACATATTATACGGTACTCCAGGAGGATACGGTGTCGTATCCGGAAGGAAAGGCGTTCGCATAGGCATCAACGCTTATATCAAAGGATTTTTAGCTGAAGAAAATGTAAGAATCAGGAAAAATGCTATCGAATTTACCATAAGACCGCCAACTCCGGAAGATGAAGGAGATGCAATCGCAAGTTACACAGACATCAGCAAAGATTATGACGGCTTTGAATTATCCGCCGATGCCGGAGACATATTCTACAATGAAATTGTAACCGCATTCGGTTCAAACGGTATCGGTAAAACAACATTCGCAAAATTGTTAGCCGGCGTCGAAGAGCCAACTACTGGTGAAGTTGATGAAGAAGCTACAATCGCCTATAAGCCACAATACATCGTTACAGACTTTGAAGGAACAGTAAGCGATTTCTTATATATGAACGCACCGAGCTTTGGAAGTAAAATCTTTGAAAGCGAAATCATGATTCCATTCGGATTGAACGAAATGCTCGATAAGCCCGTTAAAGGATTGAGTGGAGGGGAGCTTCAAAGGTTGGCCATTGCCGCAACACTTGCAAAAGATGCCGAAATCTACCTTTTTGACGAACCGACAGCATTCTTGGATGTTGAGCAAAGGTTGATTGCAGCACGCGTTATCCGTAAAATGATTGAAAGTAAGAATGTGTCTTCACTTATCGTAGACCATGATATCGTATTTATCGACTATATTTCAGACAGGGCAATGGTGTTTAACGGCACTCCCGGCTTGAACGGTCACGCATCAAAGCCGACTGACCTTAGAAATGCAATGAATGAGTTTTTAGGCAATCTGAACATTACATTCAGAAGGGATAAGGAAACAAAAAGGCCAAGAGTCAACAAGCTCGACAGTTACAAAGATCGTGAACAAAAAGAAAAAGGAGAATACTATTATCTATCCGATTAAATATTCTCTTTTTAATACTATTTTTTTTAAAATTCATAACAACGAAAAGTAATACGATAATACTTATTTTTAAGAACTGTAATCAGTCTATTTTAGATTTTAAAAAGTTTATATACTTTAAAGTATAAAACAATACTAAAAAAATAATTTATGTGATTAAAATGAGTTGTTATAAATACTGGGGAAAAATTGAAGAGATAGCTGACAAACTTTCAAGCTATGGTGATCTGGACAAATATGGTGATTCCGCCCTAGATGATGTGGATATTAATGAAATCATCGATATATTGGATGATGTCGAAATCATAGCTCACGATAGGGAAATTGATTTTGACTCTGCAAAGCACATCCTCGATGACGAAAAAATGAATAAAGCGCTAAAATTAATCCGTAAATTCTATGTATATGTTGGAGTAAGACTTGAAACTGAAAATGCCCTAAAAATATTGGAATCAGATGACCCTAAAGAAACTTTCAATTCATTCCAGTTCTATGAAAGGTATACTGGATTAATAAACAACGAACGTCAATTAGCTAAATTCAATGAAGATAAAACCTTCGTATTTATAGGCAGCGGCCCTCTCCCAATAACATTGATTATGTTTAACCTAGTATTTGGATGCAAATGTATTGGAATAGAAATACAGGAGGAAGTTGCCGAGCTATCAAGAAAAGTATTGAAAAAGTTAGGTCTTGACGAGGACATTACAATCATTGTTGGCGATGAAAACTCAATAGCTAATCTTGACTATGATATCCTAATGGTAGCCGCCCTTGCCGAACCAAAAGACAGAGTATTTGCAAATATTTGGGAAGCCGTAGATGAAAACATACCGGTTTTATACAGAACATATACCGGTATGAGAGCTATCCTATATGCGCCTGTCCTTGAAAAAGATACAAGAGGTTTCCACAAAGAGGTTATGCTGTTGCCGACCGGAAAAACCAATAACACTTCAGTTTTAATTAGAAAAATAGTCTAAAATAAAAAAAGGAGTTATTAAAGTTGAGGAGAAAACTTTAATAACATTACCAAGAGAGACCAAATAATCTCATATCCCTTTGAGTAAGTTTTTATAGTTTGAGGAGGAGGGAAAGGGTTATGATTTAACTTAATACACATTTGATTATCTTTCTAACATCAGTAATTTTATACTAATCTTAGAAAGGCAATCAAAAGATAGAGAGTAAATAGCTATTGACAGCTATTTACAAATCGAGTTTTAGTCTAATTTCTAAATTGAGTTGACAATTATCATAATATTTATGATAATCTATAATATACTAACTAGTAATAAGCATATAAATGTTATTAAAGTATTACTCTTTAAATTAAGCTTTAAATAAACAAATAATAAATAAACAATGAGTATAAGCAAAATACAACGTTGATATAGGCAAATAGTCTAAATATTGAATCCTATGCCTGTTTTTAAGAAAAGATAATAATTTAGAAAATGATTAAAATTAAGTTTAATTAAAAAATAATCATCAAATCATAGTTAAATTAACAAAAGAGGAATCAATAATCCGAAACATTAGAAATATTGAACAAAATTTGTTTAATCACCATAAAAACTAAAATAATTAAAAGCAAAAATAAGTATTACTATTTGTAAAAATAATACTATTTATAATAATAATTTTTTATAAAAAAGTATTAAAATAAATTTAAAAAAAATAGCTATTAAAGAATTGAGGAGAAAAGATTGCTTTAATAGCTATTGTAGACAGTGAAAGAAACCCATATAAAACATATATAAATCTCTTTTTTATTTATTAATTATCTCAAATTGATGGAGAAAAACGTAATATCAAGAGATTAGGACAATCAATATTACAGGGCCAATGATGTTTTTTATCAATATAAAGATAATTAATCCGAAAAATAATCAAAATATTCGCTATTTTAACTATTTTTCTAACATTAGTGATTAACACACTAATCTTAGAAAGGCAATTAAATAACTTGAATGTAAATAGCTAAATAATAGCTATTTACAATCAGGATATGGTTGACTATTTTTTTACTCTATTTTAATTCTAATGGACCCAATTTTGAGAGAGTCTTATGAAACTCCTCCATTGTTTTTTGGAATTTTTCACCTTCGGATGCAGAGATCCATTCATGACGGAATCTGTCTTTTTCTATTCCAAATTCTTCGATAATGTCTTGAACAATTTTTGCTCTTCTGGACCATTTGTAGTTTCCTGCATCATAGTGACAGTCACCAATGTGGCATCCTCCTACAAATACTCCATCAGCACCTTCTTGAAATGCTTTAAAAATCATAGAAGGGTTAATTCTTCCAGAGCACATTACACGAATGATTCTTACATTAGGAGGGTATTGCATACGTGCAGTTCCTGCTGTATCCGCTCCCCCATAACAACACCAGTTACATAATAATGCTACAATTTTTATATCATCAGACATCAAATCACCTCTATAACTCGGTTTTTTCTGGACTATATAATGGAGGTTTGATATCATCTGAAACTCCAGCTACATAACCAGTCCTTTCACAATATTTTTTCTGTAATTTATCAAAGATTAATGAAACAGGAATATCCATTGGGCAAACATCGTCGCATTGGCCACAGTCGCAACAGCTGAAGCTCATGTGAGAGAGTCTTACTCCTTGGAATGCAATTGGGCTTGGAGGAATATTGTTTTCATCTTTAAAGTAAGATTTGTTCAATTCGCAGTTTTTATAACACCAACATATTGGGCAAATATCTCTACAAGCATAACATCCAATACATCTGTTCCAAGCATCCATGTTTCCTGCATCGCCAAATTTAGCTGCTTGAACTTTTTTGGCCATTTTAATCATGATGCCTTCAACTTTCAATCTTGCTTCGATTGCCTGTTCGGACGGGTTTTTAGTTTCAATCAAACCAGCGCTTTTTGCCCCAGATATTAGTTCTTGGCCTTTTTCATCGTTGATTTCTATGAATGTCCATCCATCTTCAGATCCCCAGTTACCACATGCGATATTTGCTTTTCTTGGGATTTTTACATCACATCTTTGGCAATTGGTACGTCTTCCGAATCCTTCATGTTCTAATTCGTGGATTTTAACTCCTTTTTCTGTGCCGTCTGCAAGTTCGATAATGAATTGTCCTTTGTCGATTTCTTCGCTTACTACATCATCAGGATTGACATCATAGAACAGTTCAATCATTTTACGACCTGTTACCGGAGAGACTGTTCCTCCACAGTTTAAACCTATTGTATAGATGTTATCCGGGTCGATTTTGTGTCTTTTAATCAATTCATCGACAGATCTTATATCACATGGTTTAACAGTGAAAGCCACTTTTTTATCAATGAAATATTTTTGAATGATGTCACCTATCATTGTAGGAGCACAGTGATAGGAACCTGCTGTTGAAATTAAGTCTTCAGAGTCTGTTATTAAAGTTGGAATGCCATCATATATGTCGTCTCCTGGGCGTAATGCTATAACCCCATCAACAATTCCTTCATCCAATAAATATTTGAATATGCTTGTTACAGCACCACCGCATTCACCGGCTTCATGAATTGCACTATCTTTAGATTTAGCTAAAACATAACTCATAAAAATCACTCCAATTCTCCATTTATTTTTTCAATGACATCAACAACACTCATGTTATCAGATTCGAAGGCTGCCTTAAATTCTTGTGTTAAACCTTCAGCATTAGTAAATGACCCATCATATTCTAACCATGATTTAACTGGGATTACAAAACTGGCGAGTTCAGTTGTATCATTCTTTGATGGGGAGAATGCAATAATCTGTGAGATAGATTTAAAATCAAAATTAATATCATTTACAACATCATCATTGAAAACTAGTAAAACATCAGTATTTTTTAATAATTCTAATACATCCTCTTTTGATGCGGCTTCTACTAAACTTAAAGCTCCTTTTGAATTAGATTTGCTGTAAACAGGCAATATCTTAGAACCTGCACTTTCAATTAAGTCTAAATCTTCAAAAGAGTCAACTTTGTTAAATACAATTATAGAATCTTCATTAATGTCATTAGCATCTAAAAATTCTTTAACACTGACAGAAGTAAATTCATCAGCTATATTCGCAGTCGGTGAATTTTCCAAGTCATCATTGACAAATACTTTTGCACCATTTTCCTTAGCCCTAACAATACGTCTTCCTATTAATGGGTTTTCGTATAAAATATTTCCAATTACAAAAAGAGTTGATGCGTTTTCAACCTCGTCATATGAGGCTACAGAATCGAAATTTCTTAAATCATTATCATAAGCCAGGATATTAAAACCTTTAGATTCACATAAAGATTTAATCGCTTCTAAATCTTCATTAGAACAGCTTCCGGAAAAAATTACTGTGACTTTTTCATTACTACAAGATTTTAATTTTCCAATAGCATCATCTAATACTTTTGAATCAAATGCAAGTTTTTCTTCGAAAATATCAATAGAAGACCTTCCATTTGAACAATTTTTACCCTCATTTATAGGATGTCTTTTATATGGAAATGTTCCCACAATTTCTTCACTATCTAAAATCACATTTATGCCACAACCCACACTGCAAGAGGGGCATAATGTGTGTTTAATTTCAAACATAATACATCACCAAATTTTTAAAAAGCAGTATCCAAATTTACTGTAGAACTGATATCCTCTTTAAATAACTCATAACTTGATTGCCTGGTTAATGAAATCATATTCATTAGCATAGCACATGCATGATGGAAAATTATTTGAGAACAGTCTTGTTGGATAAATTCTTCAAAACCTTCTAATCTCATTACTCCTTCAAGTTTAAAATTTAAATTTAGATATTCTGCAGATTTTAAAATAATATCATATTTTACATTCTTTTGATCAATGTGAGTATATTCAATTGACCAATCCACATCTAAATTTAAATTTGCATTCCTAGGATTGTAATTTTCTCTAATCATGGCTATTTTTTCCACAGTAATTTCCATACTACTTTCTCCAATTTATTATTAAAATTAACAAAATTAATTAAAATAATCTATACATTAATGACTAGTAATAACCATATAAATGTTATTAAAGTATTACTCACTAAATTTAAAGTATTTTATCAAATTAAGCAAATATAACCATTTAAAAAGTTAATCAATAATAATTATAAGAATAATGTTAAAAACAAGAATAGAAACTTCTTTTTGAAGAATCATTAATAATTGCGAAAATTCATTAAATTAGTTTAAAAGATAAAATATGATTATAACATCATAATTCAGATATATAAAGATAATTTAGTAACTTATTTATAAAAAAAACTAATAAAATTAGGTTAAAAAAATAAAATAGTGTTAAAAATATAAAAATAAAAAAAGTAATACTTTTTATAAAAATAATACTACTTTAAAGCATATAAAATTATATAAAATTATTACTCATATTATAGTTAATGCATTAGGAACTTTCTTCAAAATATTTTCTTTAACAGGAATCATTGTTGAAGAAGCGATTGAAAAGTTTGCAGCATTAGCTGCAATTTTATCATCTTTTTCAGCAATTATAGTTGCATTTAAAGCATTTTGCAAGTTATCAACAGTATTTCTCAATACCCAATCATCAACATCAGAAATGATAATCTCATCAACATATTTGTCAAGTTCATTAGCAATTACCCATGAAATAAACCTTCCACCGTGCAGTGAAATAGTTTTTCCATCAGCTAAAGCAACAATATCTCCCAATGTATGTTTTAATTCTATCTTTTCATACATTCTGGAATTGACTAAAGTTGCCCAATGCGCATCACCAACATGATAATCTCCGATTTTTCTTGGATATACATAATCGGGCCCTGCGATTTTAACGGCTGTAGCTAATGACAACAAATCAGGTCTTTGAACTGGAAGGCCCCTATTTGGGAATTCCTCATTGATAATCTGAATGATTCGTGGAAGTCCAAATTTTCCCCTTCGGGCAGTTCCAGGTTCAAATCCACACATATATCCATGATGGTTTTTTGGAAAACCGGTGATTACCATATTTAAACCTGATCTTAAACCAGCTCTTACTTCGTGCTCATAAGCCCCATTGGTTGCAACTACTTTTCCAGGGGACAATATTCTTGCAGCAGCGATTGTTTTTGCAAAAGCCTCAGAGGCATTTTCACATCTATTAAAAGGACCTCCTTCAACTACAATTACATCAGCACCAATTTCAATAGATTTCTCAAAACCAGTGATTACTTCATCATAACCATCGCCAACAAACATGATGGATTCTAAACCCCTGCCATATTTCTTGGCCAGTTCTGCAATATCCTCAGCTTCCCTTAACGGTGCTGCGTGACCATCTCCTGTTTGTTCACAAGTGACATTTACTGCAACGGATGATGATAATTTAACCCATTCTTCCTTATCCTCTTTTTCGGCGAGTTCCTTATCTATTAATCTTTCATGAATCCTACCGCGAGGACATTCTGTAAATGCAGGCCCTTTATTATAACATTCACCACCGCATCCGCTGATATTTTTTGGAAGTCTCATTGCACCATTCTCTCCGAAGTGATCCAAATCAAGAGGAACATCCACAATTTCATGAACTTTCTTCATCACTTCCACACCGCGCATACCAAACTTCTCGGCTATGTCTGAAAAAGCATACGCACAAATGTGAATTGGTGCTCCAATCATATCTGCCAATCTACAATTACCCAACAAATCCATTAGTTCCAAATCGGATGCACATGTTCCTACAACAACTTCAGTTAAATCACATCCTAATGGAAATCTCTTGAATTGCATTCCTAATTTCATTGTTTCTTCTAAAGAGAGTTGTGAAATTGCATCAACTACAGAAGTTATATCCTTATCCATTTTTGATATTTCAATTGCAGCATCATCATCATAAACAGCACTTTTTATTAAATCATACATGAAAATTTACTCCAAAATATTTTAACTAATATACTTTTCAGTGCCCCCTTTAATAAATAAGTTTCGATTTAAGCAAATTTTTAAAAATGATTTATATTAATTATATAATAAAATAAAAAGTATTACAAAACGGTAATATAACAAAAAAATAGTAATAACAGTATTACTAAAAATAAAAGAATATAACAAAAAATAATACTAAATAAAGGTCAATGTAAAGATTTAAATAGTACTACTTTTTAAATAAAATATATTACTGCATGGAATAAAAAACCATAATTTAGTAATAAAAAAGGCAATAATAAATCAAAATCCATGTGGTAAGACTTTTTTAAATAGGTTACCTATTAGAAAAAGTTCAAATTAAAATATATATGTTTTAAGGAGATAAAAAAATGAAAGTAGCAATTTTAGGTGCAGGATGTTACAGAACACATGCTGCTAGTGGAATTACCAACTTCTCAAGAGCTTGTGAAGTTGCAGAAGCAACCGGAAAGGAAAACATATCCATGACCCACTCAACCATTGAAATGGGTGCAGAATTATTAGAATTAGCCGGTGTAGACGAAGTAGTAGTATCCGACCCAATATTTGACGGAGAATTCACAGTAGTAGATGACTTCGACTACGCAGAAGTAATCGCAGCTCACAAAGCAGGAACCCCAGAAGATGTAATGCCA
>JAEIGA010020174.1_pt1 | contig 10157 bp, 5 predicted proteins | sample 9270691 | NCBI WGS metagenome assembly JAEIGA01 (sample SAMN17057246, study PRJNA624740) | gut metagenome | biome: biome; isolation source: fecal sample | host: Bos grunniens | place: China: Xizang | collected 2019
GCTACGACAGGAATAATCTGTTCGTCTAAAAGCGTTGTCGTCCCTCCGGCCAAATACATTCTCACTCTAACCGCTTTATATGTAGCATCTACAGTGAACACCTTAGACGCCTCATTTGCCGTTGAAGTGTAGGCATTTGTATAATTAGTCCCATCTGTGGAATATGCGATAATCCATCTACAGCCATAATCTATTGGCGCACTTGTTCCAGTTTTACTCTTACCTGTAAACGTAAGTGTCGACGGTGTAAGCGCAACAGTTCCGGCAGATGTTTTCTGCACAACTCCAGCACTAGATACTAACCAATATGAGGTAGCAGGAGAACCGGGGGAACCCGTTGGTCCAGTGCCACCAGTTCCACCCGTAGCACCTTTAAATGCAATTGAATAAGTAAACATCTTTGTAATTGATACACCACCAACCGATAAAACGATAGGGATTGAACCATTAGCACTCACAAAAGAAGTTGTACAAGTAAATGTAATTGTTGGTGACGTACCACTAAGTGCGGAGCATTTGAACTTCAGCCCAGCAATACCTGTATCCGTATCAGTTATTGTAGCAGTTTTGCCATTCACAGAAGTGATTGTTATGGATTGTTGTGTTGAACCCTTATATGATAACACTTGAGTTGTCGCAGTTCATGCTATTGCATGTGAAACATCTCCTGCAAAAACATGTGATTCGTTTGTCAGTATGACCGTATATGCATCATTTCCTTGTGGGCCTTGAATACCCTGGTCTCCTTTGTCACCATAAACACCTATGATAACGGGAGTAGTTGGAACTTTATTACCGTTTGTGTAAGTAATTATTTCATAGTTCCACAGATATTTATTGTTGGATGTTAATGGTTGTATATCGTTAGTCCATCCGCCAGTCGAAGTGGTTACGCCACTAGAGGTAGCCGTTGCTAAATACCATTCTTCGATAGATGCAATACCATTGCCCGTCGGTCCAGTACCACCGGTATTTCCTTTATCACCATAAACTCCTATAACAATGGGATCGGTAGAATCAGATGTTCCATCGGTATAAGATATCTCCTCATAGTTCCATAAATATCTGTTTGTAGCAGTAACAGTTTGTACAGTATCTTTCCATCCTGATGTTGCTTTTGTAACACCGCTAACAACATTGGTAACAAGATAATACTCCGTAATTTTGTCTATACCTCTGCCTTGTTTTACAACGCTATAAGCAGAATTGGATGTTCCGTTCTCAAGTGTAAATGTTGTTCTAGTCCATAAATATTGCCTATCTTTATCAGGAGTCGGTATGGCTGATCCCCATCCGCTACTTGGATAATTTGTAGGGTTTGAATGGATGGCATATGCAATGTTTACTTCTTTTATTGACGTTCCCGTGTCACCTTTTTCACCTTGCTTAGCTACGCCATAAGCAACCTTACCGTCCGAAAATGCTGTTTTTGTCCACAGATATTTACCTTCTGCGACTGCGACGACGGCATTAGACCAAGTCCCTGTAGGAGCAGTTGTTGCTGATGTGCCCTCTTGATACTGGATAGACGTCACGGTTACCGACGACCCGCTTCCTCCCGTGTCACCCTTAGAACCCTGTTTAGCATAAATGTAAGTAACCGTATCTGGAACCGTTTCATCTGTATAGTCTATTATAGTACGTGTCCATAAATATTTTCCTTCTGCAACAGTAGGTATAGTAGACTGCCACTCTGTTGGCTGAACAGACGATGAATCTGACACACCATAAGTTACTGTGGTTGACTTGATGCCTACGCCTGTTGCTCCCGTGTTGATTTTGCTCCAACTCAATTTTAGGTTTGTACTAACGGGGCTTGTGACAGGAATAGTAATTATACCATTAGTACTTGTAGTTGCACCTAGTGTAGAATTATTTGCTATGCTGAATGTTAATATCTGCTCATTGGCAGTAGTTGTTGGCGTACTGACGGTCATTCCAGCAGGCAAGCCAGTAATTGTACCTAGTGTTGGAGTCACCTTGGTGGTACCATTGTATGCCACAACATTAGTAGTGAATGACGTTAAAGCAACTTGTCCACTTGCATTAGCAACAAAAGAAATATTTTCATTTGTAAGAAATGCCATGGAGGCAGGTGTGCCTGGATTACCAGGCGTTCCGTCTGTGCCATCAAACGCCTTATAGATTGTAAACACATCTGATATAGTGCCGTTTGACGCCTTAATAACTAGCGAATTTGAAGCAAAGGTTGAACCGGTAACAGTTACTACATTGCCGTTTCTAACAACACCAGTTGGCACAGTACTTAGGAAAGTTTGGCCGCCATTTATACTATAAGCCCAGTCTGTAATGGTTGTATTAATTGGCGTAGCCGTAACAGAAATTGTTGATGGTGTGTAGGTGTTATCTTTGCTAACCTTGAACACCTGAGCACTACCGGTGAGAACAATACTTTTTGCATTATCACCAACGAATTTAGACCAAGTATACGAACTTGCTGTTGTTGGAGCAACATTTGTATTTACTGTACAGATGCCTATATGCGTAGTTGTACTACTAGGACTGGACGACATATTTGAGCCGTTTGTGTCTGTAGCATATCGTATAAACACATACGACGACTGACCGTCTTTACCTTGTGGGCCTTGAATATGACCAACATCCATAAAATAGTCATTACCGTCTCTTGAGTCTACACAAACATACATGTTACCATCTAACAAATAAGCGTCTCCAAGTGCCGCCCCTGTGATTGTAGTGGAGTTATACACAAGGGTATAATATGATGTACCAGAAACTACTGTCTTAGATGTCGCAGTTCCTTTGATGTTTACGGATGTACCGTCTTCTCCCACAATTTTAATAGCAGTAGTCCAAGTTGTGCCACCGTCATAAGAGTAACGAATGTATTTGTGTGTGGCGGCATTGAGTGTTGCAGTCCAGCCAGATGTACCATCAACTGAGTACTGAGCTTGGACTGCCGGGGCAGGAGTTCCGTCCGTACCGTTTAGACCGGTGTCGGCTCTAGTAAATGTCACTTGTGATAACGCATTAACATTTTGATATGCTGTTTTGCAAACGTAGGTAATGATTGGATTGGTGTCCAACGCATTAGTTGATATTTTCAATGATTCACCTTTTCCAACAAGTGTTTCCGTATTTCCGATTTTCGTATACCAATTAATAGTTGTTTGAGAATCAGTCGTAACATCTTGCGAATCTATAAAAACATCTGCACTTAATTGCAGATTAGTTGTACTCCAGTCGGGAGTATATTCGCCTGTATTTTGATTTTTTATTTGAACGGTTGGATGGTTAGAACTTATATAAACCTCTAATTTGCGCTCATCAGTTCTGTCCAAAAATGTAACCGTTGATGAATGAAAAGTTTTATTTGCCATTAGAATATCCTCCCTTCTTAAGTTGTCTCTTCTTCTGGCTCTAATACTGTTTCGTCAATTTCAACATTACATGAGAATGTTGAGTTGCGAACAATATCTTCTGTTGTAATTTTTAATGTATTTGTTGTTTGATTTTTATGCGCTTCGTTCCAGGTTGCATCACCTTGTCCACTATAAGAGGTTCTAATCCAAGAGAACTTGGCGCCATTGTCTATGAACTTTTGCGTAATATTCACATTATAGTCATAGACAGAGCAAGTGATAGTACAATCATCTTTGATATCTGAGAATATAGTAGATTTATCGTAAGTCAATACAATTTGATATCTATATGCGTCGTCAATTTCCTTCATTGCATTAACATAATCTGTACCACCAGATTTGATTTCGACACTACCATCTGCATTAACGACAAACTTAGTGTCTCCTTCGCCAATCTCAATTGATCCGCCGGATATAAATTTACCCTCTATGATATCTGCCGTAACATATTCCGCAATAGGGCCCCAACGCTCTTCTCCGTTTATGGTGTACTTACCAAACGACGTTTTGGATGTACGCCACGAATCGTTTGTCGCTACCATAGCATTATTAATAATAGCCATCTCTTCAGGCTCAAATTCAGTCGTAGACCCATCTTTATATTTTCTAAAGTGCATACCCGTAGAATCCCAAGAAATTGCTTGACCACTGGCACCACCAATCGCTAAAGCCATATCTTGCAGTCCATTAGAAATCTCTTGTTCAAGCTTATTGGTTTTATCTACTGATTTATGCCAAGCACCACTTGATTTTGCCACTTGCTTACCAGCAGAAACCGCTTGCGAAAGAAGCTCGGCATGCTTATCGATTTCTGATTTTGTCGTTACCAAATTTCCAAACGTGCAAGAGAAATCACTCAAATCATCAAAATTCATATTTACCTCAAGCAATCTTGATCTCTTAACATATTCATCTCTAATGCCAACTTTAATAAAATTGCCAAGCTGGAACTGGTCAAACAAAGGCTCAAATTCAGGTAGGGCAAGGATATTCGCCATAGTCATAGAGAATTCAAGACTTGGTTTACATAGAGTCTTTAACTCCTTGTCTGCCGCCTCCATAAGTTCCTTACAAATCTTGATGCGCTCTTCTTCAGATTCATATCCAGTAAGCAAGAAGTTCGAGTCGTTAAACTCATCTTCCTTGATGAATGGAGACAATCTAATCCATTGATCCACAGTAAAGAATTTATTCATTTCTGTCTTGTCACGAATGTACTCCATAATCATTTGATATACACCCTGAGAGCTTGCATACGAGACATATGGGGTTGTACCTTTAAGATAAACTGCAAATGTATGATCGGGGTCAAACGATGTTGTAAATGTATAAAGCGGATATGCGGTATTCATAGACATCCTAGCAACAGTGTGTTCGCTATTTGTCCATTGTTTATTATCAACATCCCACATATATAAATCATCCCCAACTGCATACACATCTTTTGATGGGTCAGATGGAGATATTTTTTGTAATTCTGTTAATGTGCTATAAATAGCAAGTGGAGTATTAAAATGTTTTAATGCCGCACGATGCATATTTTCCTCCAACGAAGAACCGTCACTTAAATCAAGTACTCGCTCGGGCACACCATATCCGTTCAGGCAATACTCTGCTTCGCGTTCTTTTTTAGACAACATACTCTGTACCGCCACGAGTTTATTATAGTTATCAATATATCTTTGATAGTTTTCGTAATCTGCCTGCTCTGTCTGTGGCACAGACGCACTAACTGTTACCCAAGCAGTCCCATTGTATTCTTTCAAAACAACGGGATTGCTATTGGTATCAAGCCATCTTGTGCCATCTTTATAGTCGCCTTCCGGTTGTTCATCTTGTACAATGCATTGAGCTTTCTCCTGAGAAAACATTGCTTCGGTTTGAGTTTGGAAGATTGTGGTGTATGTCTTGTGTTTTTCTTCAAGCAATCGCACGCCATAATCTTGTAGGTTATCTGGTATTGTTTCGTCTTTGGCAAGTACGAAGTATGCACCCATAGTACCAATATATGTGATTTTATAACCATTCAAATCCATTTTCTCTGCGGTTAAAGTACTCTTAATCCAGTCTACAATAGGATATTCATCTGGTGCTTCAGAAACACCACTAGACGCTTTAACAACAATAGAATGAACATAGTAGTCGTTCGCCCAGATTGTAGTATCATCTTTTGCAAACTCTGTCTTTTTTGCATTAAAATCTGTAGCATCCTTAAATACAATATTAGTTTCAGAATATTTTCCGTTCTTATCCTTTGTATAATATTGCAAACGCTCATCGTATGACGTAGCTTCTACACGCTTATCATAAATACGAATTGTTGCAACGTCTGATGCAGAATTTTTCAATTTTAACAAGATGTTATCTTGTTTATTAGCATTCGTATCTTCGTCAACGTGGTACTGATTGAGTTTTTTAATGAGCGCAAATTTCTTTGCATCCCATCCCGTATCCACCTTAAACTTCTTCTCGGTTGCACTATAAACTAACAATGCTCCTTGTACAACATACATATCCGTATCTGTTGGCGTCGGAATTGGTTTGGTATATGCTTCGTCTAAATATAAGTTGTTTGTTTCAACATACTGAGTACCGCTACCAATGGTAATTTTACAATATGCGGTATTGATTGGTGAAAATGTGCAATAAAGCTTCTTAAACTCATCTCCAACGAGAACAACATTGCCTTCCGCTGGCACTTCATTCATCAAGTCGCTCCAACGGTTGTTGGCAGAAACCCAACCGTTCATCGCATCTGGATAGGATATAGGGTATTTGGAACTTGGATTGCCATTTACATCCAATCCCGTTTGTGCCTCTTGTAGTTCTTCAAGATAGTCATCATAAGCTTCGAACAAGTCTTGCTTCATCCAGTCTAGAGTGTGATAGAAACTTAGATCCATAATTTCGTTGCGACCAAGATTAACTTCTCGAATATCGAGGTTGTCGGAGCCAGTGACTACGAGTTTAGTCTTAATATTATCCGAACTATAAGACACCTTGCATTCTGAAGCAAGGTTGTCTTTCGATATGAATACGTCTGTCTCGAACCTAGTGCTTGCTTCGTTTTCTATTTCGTCGTCTTCAACCTCTTCATATACGTGAACCAATCCAGTCAAAGAATCCCATACAAATGTACATCCAAATGTTTCCGCAACATTATTCATAAGAAAATCATAAACTGAAATTCTATCTTCACTAAATTTACGTTCTTTGCGCCAAAGTGACTGATCCACATTTCCTATTTGCCAATCTGGAATATTTTCAAAAATTAAATGGAGCAGAGATAATCCCCTTTTACTTGGGTTATTATTATAAAACTGCACATTAGGAAACTTCTTCATATAAAGTTTTTCGTGCGGTTGTGAGTCCGGTATGTTGTTTGCCTTAACTAGCTCTGCATACTCCTCTGCATCGTCAATTTGTACTTGTTCATATGTATACGAGTCAATATCGGTATATACTTGTTGATAATAACTTTCGTATGGATCGAAGTCGCCAGAAGCGAGCTTGTAGAAAGAGTCTTTGTCTATATTGTAATCAACACCATATTGAGACTCATTAAACAACACTTCTTTTGAGTCAATCTCGCCCGTATTAATATGAAAGTTTGTAAGATATTTATTAGATGTAGCATATTCAAGAGAGAACGCCGTCACGTTTTTAATATCATTATCACTTGACGTATCGTCAATATCTTGTAGAGTAAAATATGCATAATTTTCAAGTAATACATTTCTTGGTGCTTCCACCTTATCATACAATGGGTGGACTTTAGTTTCACCAGTAAGCATATCTACATACAATCTTGGAACATCAAAAGAGATTTCGCTATATGTATTCCATTTAAAATTGCCACTACGATTAGATGCAGGAAGTTCTCCAATTATGCTTTTGGCAGTATCGCACAAATAAACAACTGGTGGCTTTGGCGAATTGAAGAAATCTCTATCTATAAACAGTTTCATACAACCACCGCCTTAATATTCGCCTACCTTGCGAACGCAACGATAATCAAATACAACTTCACAATTACCTTCGACTGTAATTTCATTTTTGCCATCATAAAGCGGTAGCCATTGCCAATCTACAAAGTCATCTCCAAAAATTCTTCTCGTTCTATCGCTAGAGATAACCCTGTTTGCTCCATCAACAACAATCTTCTCTGTTGAGGTATTATTCTTTACAATCATTTCGGTGCGATAATCAGGCTGACCAAAGAAATCATAGTGCTGATTTACAATCTTGACGCTTGTCGTCTGTAAATTTGGTGGCGTGCTTGATTTGTAGAAGTTATGTGGTGCCATCCAATAGTATGTTCCGTTATAGCTATATATTGTTCTCTCTTCAAAGACATCGTTCGCGGTATACGCTTTTGTACCAGCCTTTGTTTTCCAGTCTCCATAAACGGGACGAGACGGTTCTTCATGAAATGTAGTGCCCACCTTCCAGTAGTACATACCCTCATAATCATAATGATAAAATGTATTTGTAGCAAAAGTGTCAGCACTAGTGTATGGGCGCTCAACTTCTACCGTGACCCAATTCACATACTCAGGAAGAGTGCTACTAGTTGTAAATGTTGGTGTATATGCCTTGTAATAATACGTGTTAGTTGATTCATTATGATAGACTGTGTTTTCAACATAATCAGCCATATCAACGATACTATTAAATGACACAGTATTTGGAAGTTTTACAACCAAGTGTGGCGTAGGAGTTGTTCCATAACCGTGATTAATTGTGATACGAGGATAAACTGGTTTATTATCATCTGTATCGATTTCGATTGTAATTTTGTTGTTTGCTGCAGAAGAAATTGTTTTGGTGATCGTGTAGAGGTCAGAAAGGGCAAAGGGAGATATGCTATCCCAAACTGCTGTAACACCTTCAACCCTTTTGTTTGCAATCTTATAAAGCTGGATCTCAGAAAAATTTCCGATAGAAGCCCACGAAATTACGTTCGAGTCATCGTTGTATGCCTCAAGGAGTCCTGTTGTGTCTTTGGATGTTAAATACTTAAGTAACGCCCTAATTTCATCTTGCGAGAAGTCGCCGAAGCCATTCTTAAGAAATGTAAATTTTGGTGCGAAGTTTTCCGTGTACTTGAAGGAACTTATCCTTCTATTTCTGCCGTCGTAAGACTCGGAAGCGACGGCTTCTCTTGTAAGGAAAGTGTTGACCTCAGAATTATCCGAGTCAAAAGCACAGTCCATAATTAAATCTGGCATATTTAGTTCGTTACTAAACACGCCTCCGAATCGAATCCTATTTAGAGATACCATTTTTTTAGTTCATCTCCTTAACTACTTCAATATTTTTGTTCATTTAAGTGTTCTCCTTATCGGTAATCATTTTGTATTGTTTGTATATATTCTGTAAATCAACAATAGAAATAGATTTATTCATATTGGATCTTCGTCTGGACTCTGTTTCGTTATATGATGGACACAATCCAATCTTATAACCTCTTTGTAAATATTTTCTCACAGTCACTCTACTAATACGGAAAATTTTCACCATTTGGCTAATTCCAAGTTGTGTTGTTTCCCACAAATCACAAACTTGTATTAGAACACTATTGGTTGCCGCCTTTCTACATTCATCCCAACGAACCTGTACTAATGGTAAAATGGTAGCAAGTTCGCTTTGCAAAATATTATTTTTAATATAATCAATAACATCAACATTTTGATAAATGCAATCGATACGGATTAATTTACATCCATTGTTTTCCGCTATCCGAGTTTTAATCGCATCATTTTCTTCTTGAAACTGATGGTAAAATCCGTCCATTTCAATGATAACCGGTTGATTATCATGGAGAAAATAAAAGTCGTATAAATAATTTTCCATCCAAGCAAATCCATATGATTTATTAACCTCATTAATAAAATCAATATCTAGTTGTTTTAAAATATTAAACATCATTTTATTTGGTATGGACACCCCATCTGATGTGCATGGACAAATAAATCCATGTCTATATATGTTACTAATACTTTTCAAATCTCTATGCCCACAAATTGGACATCTTGTCCATATCTTTTCATTACTCTGATAGGAATATTTGTAAGCGTCATCAGGATTGTCTAAATATTGTATTAAGTCTGGAGCCTTATTTACTATCCTATTATTTAATATATCATGGAATTGACAATTAGTAATAAAATCGCTTCTCACATTTATTGGTTCAGGCACATACTTATCAATTATGATAGAAAGTATTGCCCTGTGTCTATTTTGAGCAGTCCTTTGTTGTTTGTATCCAACAATATTTATTTCTCCACAAATATTATTATATTGAAATGGAACGCAGCAACCCACCGTTTGCTCCCATCTAATATGTGTCTTATTGTTAAATTGAAATTGAGGCAAACCACCTAAGTCAACCCATATAGTTTCACTTTTATATTTAATCATAATGTATACCTTCCAATCTATTTATTATTGTTTATTTTTAGGATTACTATTAATCCAAACCTCCAATAATTCGTTAAACGCACTTGTTCTTTCATATGCCCAAAACTTTTTATGGCTTACTACATCGATGGCGATCAAAAAGTAACGAATGTTGTTAGATGTTAAATATTGCATCAAATTGACACTATAACATCGATAAACGTCTTTATTAGTAATCATTTTCTTCTCCTTTTTGTTGGTAAAAGGAGGAGATTTCTCTCCTCCAATTACTTATTGTTTATTCTTTTATCTTGCGAATTTTTTAATGGAATAATTTAATTGTTTAGCGAA
>JAEIGA010020175.1_pt1 | contig 10157 bp, 6 predicted proteins | sample 9270691 | NCBI WGS metagenome assembly JAEIGA01 (sample SAMN17057246, study PRJNA624740) | gut metagenome | biome: biome; isolation source: fecal sample | host: Bos grunniens | place: China: Xizang | collected 2019
ATGAGCGTCAAAAGGAGAAGATGCTTGAAATTTCAGCCAATCCCCCCTATCCCCCTTTACAATCCTTCCCCCACGCGGTATAATAAAAGCAGAAAATCACACCGAGGAGACCATCATGAAACAAAAAACCAAGCTCTCCCCCCGCTTTCTCGTCGCGCTCACGATCTTCAGCCTCATGGGCCAGATCGCCTGGGTCGTCGAGAATATGTATTTCAACGTCTTTATCTACAAAATGTTCAACGCCACGCCGAGCGACATATCCGCCATGGTCATGGCCAGCGCCGTCGCGGCCACGCTGACGACCGTCTTTATGGGCGCGCTGTCCGATCGCGTGGGCAAGCGCAAGCTATTCATGTGCGGCGGCTATATTTTGTGGGGCGTTTCCATTTTCAGCTTCGTTCTGATCCGTCTGGACGTGATCGAGGCCATCTTCCCCATGGCTGCAAGCGCCGCGACGGTGGGCGTGTCGCTGGTCATCATCATGGACTGCGTCATGACCTTTTTCGGCTCGACCGCCAACGACGCCGCCTTCAACGCCTGGCTGACCGACTCGACCGACGAGAGCTGCCGCGGTGCGGCAGAGGGTATCAACGCCATGATGCCGCTGGTTGCCATTCTTGCCGTGTTCGGAGGCTTTATGGCCTTCGATCTGAACGAATCGAGCAGCTGGACTTACATCTTTGCCATCATCGGCGCGCTGACACTGGGCGTCGGTGTGCTGGGCTGCTTTATCATCAAGGACGCCCCCATCGCGCCGAGCGAAACGGGCTATCTGTATAATATTTTCTATGGCTTCCGCCCCTCGACCGTCAAGAAAAACGCGCCGCTGTACCGCGCGTTGCTCATTTTCATCATCTTTAACATTTCCATTCAGATCTTCATGCCCTATCTGATCCTCTACTACGAGGTGTCGCTTGGCATGAGCAATTACGTCTTTATCATGGCACCCGCCATCGTGCTGGCCGCCGTGGTCACCTTCTTCTGGGGTAAGGTCTACGACAAAAAGGGCTTTAAGAAATCGGCCATCCCCGCGCTGATCTGGCTGTGCGCTGGCTACGTGCTGCTTCTTTTGTTCAAGGGCACCGTCATGGTGTTCGTTGGCTCGCTGCTCATGATGTGCGGCTACCTTTCGGGCATGGCCGTGTTCGGCGCGCTCATCCGTGATTACACCCCCGAGGGCAAGGCGGGCATGCTGCAGGGCGTGCGTATCTTCTCGCAGGTGCTCATCCCCGGTCTGATCGGTCCTTTCATCGGCAAGACCGTTCTGGCCGATGCGGACGTGATCACCAACAACGACGGCACGACCTCCTTCGTGCCCAACGCGTCCATCTTCCTTGCCGCCCTGTGCGCGGCTTTGCCGATTTTCCTGCTTCTTTTGTGGGTGGGGGGCAAAAAAAAGCCCAATCTGCATCGCCTGACCACGCCGTTTGAGGAGAACGTGGATGACGTGCCGTGGAGCGACTATCCCCGCCCCTCGATGAAACGCGACTCGTATCTGTGCCTCAACGGCGACTGGTCGCTGTCTGTCAACCGTGCGGGGGATGAATATCGGGTCGGCACGATCAAGGTACCCTTCGTGCCCCAGTCACGCTTGTCGGGCATTCATCAGACCTTTGAAAGAAACGACGTTTTGATCTACCGCCGTACCTTCACACCGCCCGAGGACTTCGTCGGCGAGCGGATACTGCTGCACTTCGGTGCGGTCGACCAGACATGCCGCATTGCGTTCAACGGCGTGCGGGTTGGCGAGCACGAGGGTGGCTATCATCCCTTTTCGCTGGACGTCACCGACGCGTGGCGCGAGGGTGAAAATGAGATCCTCATCGTGGTCAGTGACCCCTTGGACGAGGAACTGCCCTACGGAAAGCAGAGAGAGAAGCGGGGCGGCATGTGGTACACCCCGACCAGCGGCATCTGGCAGACGGTTTGGATGGAGGCGTTGCCGACCAATTACATCGAGCACATCCGCATCGACACGACGCTGACGAGTGCGACGCTGACCGTCACGGGCGGCGAGGTGCACAAGACGCTGATTTTACACACCGAGAATGGTGACGAGCAATACGAGTTTGAGGGCGACACCTTCACCCTCACGCCCGACGACGTTCGCCTCTGGACACCTGACGATCCTTATCTCTACCGCTTTACGTTGCGCGCCGGCAAGGACGAGGTGCAGTCTTATTTCGCGCTGCGCACGGTCGATATCGGCGAGGGCAAAAACGGCCCCGTCATCAGGCTTAACGGCAAGCCCACGCTCTTCCACGGTCTTCTCGATCAGGGCTATTTTGCCGACGGTATCTATCTGCCCGCCTCGCCCGAGGGCTATCGCTTCGATATTCAGACCATGAAATCGCTGGGCTTCAATATGCTGCGCAAGCACATCAAGATCGAGCCTGAGCTGTTTTATTACGAGTGCGACCGACTTGGCATGATCGTCTTTCAGGACATGGTCAACAGCGGCAGATACAGCTTTCTGATCGACACGGCCCTGCCCACGATCGGCTTCAAAAAGGGCATTACCCACAAGGCCAGCCCCCACCGTCGTGCTGCCTTCGAGGGCGCGGCGCGGGAAACGATCGATCTGCTTTACAACCACCCCTGCGTGTGCTACTACACTATCTTCAACGAGGGCTGGGGGCAGTATGACGCCGACCGCATATACGGCGAGCTGAAGGCGCTCGATCCCTCGCGCGTTTGGGACGCGACGTCGGGCTGGTTCTTTGAAAAGGACAGCGACGTGCAGAGTGAGCACATCTATTTCCGTCCCGTCAAGCTGAAGCCGAACACCGAACGCCCCGTGGTGCTGTCCGAATTCGGCGGCTACTGCTACGCGGAAAAGGATCATCTGTTCAATCCCGACCACAGCTTTGGCTATCGCAATTTCGACTCGGCCGAGGCGCTGACGGCAGGCCTTGAGGCCTTGTACCGCGAGCAGATCATCCCCGCGCTTCGCACGACCAACCTCTGCGCGCTTGTGCTGACGCAAGTCAGCGACGTCGAGGACGAGGTCAACGGCATGGTCACCTACGACCGCCGCGTCGTTAAGGTGGACGGCGAGCGCATGCGCGCGGTGGCGAATGAATTGACTGCCGCCTTTGATGATTGAAGCGAATTTTTAATTGAAAAATAAACTTTTTATGCCCTTTTTGAAGCTTTTTTCAAAAAGGGCATAAGATTTTTCAAGTTTTTCTGTCTTATATAGTGAACCCCGTATAGCCTTTTTTAGAAAAATTAGCATTTTTTACAGAAAAATCGGGGGGGGGTTGACGGGTTTTAGTTATTATGCTATAATAACAATAGAAGAATTTGTCCCCCTGAAATACAGTAAAGGAGAGATGAAAATGAAACGTGTATCGGCTTTGGTTTTAACGATCGTAGTGCTTCTCTTGTGTTTCTGTTTGCCTGTGGGGGCGATGAAGGCCGACAACGGTAGCGAGCCCTACCGCAGCTCCGTCGTTATCTGGGATGCCGACGAGGGCTGGGGCGACGAGTTTGAGCTTGACACCAAAAATCAATTGGAGGGCCAAGGCTGTGCAAGCCTGGATCTTCACGCGTCGGAGGGCGTCCACCGTGCGCAACGAAGCATTGCTCCCGCAGATGCTACGGGCATGGACACGCTGGAGTTTGACCTTTACCTGTCCAATATCACGCACGTGCGTGATTTCAGAGCGCCGAACCGTCAGGGGGCGTTGGTGATTGCCTCCGAGAAGGGCGCGCTTCACTTTGACATGAGAATGCTGCTGTGTATGATAGAGGATCACGATCTTGTCAGAGGGTGGAACCACATCGTCATCCCCCTGGATCCCTTGGCGATTTATCTGGGCGAGTTTGATGCTTCGCGTATCAATCAAATATCGATCTACTGGGAAAGCACCGCATGGTTTGAGGAAAGATCGATTATAAAATTCGACCGCTTTATGCTGACCGACCGCGATGCCGTGGCAAAGGAGGATCCGACCGTGAAGCAGACGCTTGGCGCGTACGTCGATCTGCTGGCACGGATCAAGGAGAATTACGTCGCTTGCATAATGCTGCCGCGCATAGGTGTGTTTGAATCGGACGTGGATGCCGCTCCGTTACTGGAGCAGTGTATGACAAACATAAATAGCTATTCCGAAATTCCTGAAAAGGACAAGGCGCTTCTGGATGCCAAGGGCTATGGCCGCATTCTGTCGGAGAGCAGATTCCGCGCGAAAGAGTATCAGGATGCAAAGGAAACGCTGATGCAGATTCCTGACGTGGTATTGCAATTTCTTTCGCTGCGTGAGTATGCCGAGGAGGGCGCCCTGACGTCGACCAATTTCAGAGACGTATATGAAAGGACGACCCTGGTGCGGACGACGTACGAAGGTCTTTATAGAAAACAAAAATCCGCGTTGTTGGAGCAGGGATATCTTAGTATTCTTGAAGCCGTCGAGAACGCGTTGCAGATGCACACGCACGATTTTGTTCTCGAGGTGGCGACTGACGAGTATCTGGCTTCCCCCGCGAGCTGCACGAGCGGTGCGCTGTACTATTACAGCTGTGCTTTTTGCGGCGAGAAGGGAACGGAGGCCTTTGAATACGGAGAACCCAAGGAGCATAATCCGTCGGAAGGATACGTTCTCTATCACCCGGATGGACACGCCATGCAATGCGAAGACTGCCGCGGCTGCGTGGGAAAATACGTGCCGCATACGTTTTCCGATTGGATCATCGTGCGCGAAGCCACCGAAACCCAACAAGGGTGTCGTAGCAGGCAGTGTGCGGTGTGTCCCTATGTTGAATCCGAAGATATTCCTAAAATAAGTTCATCGACGGCACCGGATTCTGAAACTTCCGACATGCCAGAGACTCCTGAAGATCCCAAGGAGCCCGAAACCCCGCAAATGCCTGCGGTGCCCGTAGCGCCGAGCGACGACGGCTGCTCTGCCGTTCTTGTCAGCGGCGCGCCTGCGATGCTCGCGCTCATCGCCGCGGCAGGATGGATGCTTCGCAAAAAGAAACAATAATGATAAGTCAAAGTTTTTAACGAGAGGAGAGCTGCCCTATGAAACGAGCTTTTACCATCATGCTAATGACCGTGGTGCTTCTCTTGAGCCTCCTTGTGCCTGCGGGGGCAGGTCACCTTATCTCTGAACCGAATACTATCGTTCCTCTTTGGAGCGCCGATGAGAATTGGACGAACCCCGGCAGCTATGTCATGGACACGGAAAATCAGCTTGAGGGCGAGGGGTGCGTGAGCATAAATCTCAAGATAGGAGCGTCTATAGCTTCGAGATCCTTTGATCCTGTGGATGCCACAGGAATGCTTGCCTTGGAATTTGATATGTATATTTCCGATCTTGCTATCTTGGATTGTTTGTCAAATATGCATGATGTAAATGGCGTCGGCGTTCAAATTTCCTCGGAGGGCGATGCATATAAAAATGAAAAGAACTACACATTGACCAAAATCGCAAGGAGCCTGAAAAATGGCTGTCCTAAAGTTGGATGGAACCATGTTATCGTATTCTTGGACGATATGGTTGAACACTATGGCCCTTTTGATATTTCTCACATCAATTATTTGCGCTTGAGCTGGATCAATGAGGAAAGCTGTGATCCGAATTGGATTTTGAAATTCGACAATTTCGTTCTGACCGACCGCCAGGTCGCCCCGGACCCTCACACGCCGGGCGAGTGGCAGTATGATGAAGAAAAGCACTGGAGATATTGTACGGTTTGCGACAAGAAGATCGATGAAAATGCACATTCGCCTTTCTATTGGACAAATTCACCGCATTATTCTACCAACACCAATTTGTGCGAAGAAGTATTCACTTGCTACGATTGCGGACAAGAATGCGGCCCCTTCGAGCATGAATTCACGGTAAAGGATACGTCGAATCGGATGTGTTACGCAGAAAGCGCGACCTGCACAAGAGGAGCGCTGTTCTATTACAGCTGTGCCCGTTGCGGAGAGCGGGGAACGGAGACCTTTGAAAGCGGAAAGCCGAGAGAACACACCAGCGAGATGGATTGCGTTTCATGCGATGCCGAAAGCCATGCGTATCAGTGTAAGAGATGTCATTCGCAAGTAGGGGAGGCCGTCTCTCACGGCTTTTCTGAGTGGGAGACCGTTCGAGAGGCTACCGAGGAGGAAAGCGGCTTGAAACAGAGAAGCTGCGCAGAATGTACTTACGTCGAAACGCAAGAGATCGTCTACGTCGCTCCTGAACCTCAAACCCCGCAAACGCCTGCGGTGCCCGTAGCGCCGAGCGACAACGGCTGTTCTGCCGTTCTTGTCAGCGGCGCGCCTGCGATGCTCGCGCTCATCGCCGTGGCAGGATGGATGCTTCGTAAAAAGAAACAATAACGACAAGTCAAAGTTTTTAACGAGAGGAGAGCTGCCCTATGAAACGAGCTTTTACCATCATGCTAATGACCGTGGTGCTTCTCTTGTCCCTCTTTGTGCCTGCGGGGGCGGAACAGATTTGGTGTGACTATCCCAGAAACACGGTTCCTCTGTGGAATGCGGATGAAAACTGGGGAAGTTACTATACGGTCGACACGCAAAATCAAACGGAGGGTGAGGGCTGTATCAGCATCAACCTCAATGGTGTGACCGGCACGCTCGCCCCGTTCAAAAAGCTCGATCCGGTGGATGCAACGGGTATGTGTACGCTTGAATTTGATATGTATATTTCTGACCTTGCGATCTTGGATCATCTGCAAACCATTACGTCGGGAAGCATTGAGATCTGTTCGGGCGGCAGCTGTGACCAGGGAGAGCTGAATTTTTCCTTGAGCGCGCTAGCAAAGAAGCTGCAAAAGGGTTGTCCCCGCATCGGCTGGAATCACGTCGTTTTGCGCTTCATGGATATGAAAGAAACTCACGGCTCGTACGGTGTGTTTGATTCTTCGCACGTTGACTATCTGCGCATATACTGGACCGGTATGACCGACTGCGGACAGGACTGGATCATGAAATTTGACAATTTCGTTCTGACCGACCGACAGGTCGAGCCGGGTCCCCATACACCCGGCCAGTGGGAGCACGACGAGGACAGACATTGGAGATTTTGTTCGCATTGCGAAATGAAAATAGACGAGGCAATGCATAGAAGTCACGCTCATCCGCCCTTCACGTTTGATGAGGCGTTTACCTGCTATGCGTGTGGACTGGAGTGCGCGCCTTTGGCCGAACGCGGGAAATACGCCGAGCTGATTCAGGGAATCGAAGAGTTGAGTAAGGCTTGCGAGGATCCCTCGGCGCAGACGTTCGATCATCATGCCGCCAGGGCGCAATACGACGCTCTTCACGCAAAATGGAACGCTTTGGCGTATGACGAGCAGGAGGTATTGACCGCGCATGGCTACTACAAGAAGCTTGGATTGGCCAAACTGGTCATTGAGGAATGTGAGGATATCGAATATATTCTCAAGAAGAATGAAACGCTGATTTCGGATTTGATTTGGTTGTACGAAAACCGTCTGGAATTCGGTTCGGATGTGAGTGTGCAGTCTCGCGCAAAGGACTTGGTTTATTCATCGCGGAACGTCTTTGATAGCGAAACAAAAATTGTGAAACGTGTCTTGGAGGATCATGGGTATCTTGCGATGCTCGAGGCCGCCGAGGATGCGTTGTCCCCCCATTCGCACGACTTTACGGATCAAAGCACAAAATGGCCGGCGAGGTCTGCGACCTGCTCTGCAGGAACGACGTATTACTACCGTTGCTCGATCTGCGGCGCAAAGGGAGAGGAGACCTTCGAGCTGGGTGAGCCCGTGCCCGGCGCGCACGATTTTGGGGAATGGGAAGAGCTTCGTCCCGCAACGAAGGAGCAAAGCGGCTTGCAGAAGCGAAGCTGTCTTGGATGCTCTTACGAGGAAACGCAAGAGCTTGCTTACGTTCGGACGGATGACGACGGTTGCTCTGCCGTTCTTGTCAGCGGCGCGCCTGCGATGCTCGCGCTCATCGCCGCGGCAGGATGGATGCTTCGGAAAAAGAAAAAATAAACGAATAGAACCGCAATCGCGCAGGACAGACCGTGTCTTGCGCGGTTGTTTTGTTTGAAATACGAATAAATTTGAAAAAAACACAACTTTTTTTGCAATAGCCCTTGAAATTTGGTGACAAATCGTGTATACTAATCCTATCTTGGGAGAAAGATATGAATATTCTTCCAAAGCAAGGAGAACTCATGATGCAGCGCGTAAACGAACGTAACAACGCACAGCAGCCGACCGTCGCGATGAACGAGTCGTCGGCATTGTCCGTATGCCCTCGCGCTGCCATGTCCCGCGCTACCTCTGCCTACTCGGATACTGCCTTTGCGGTATCCTTTTTTGCATTTTATTTTTATAGCTATTACTTTTATTTTCTGAGAAGACAACGAAAACAAGCAATTGCAGCATAAGGATGGAACGGTGCGGATATTGGCATCGAAAATCAAACGCTTATCAAGGCGGTTTTGCAATTGCAAGACCGCCTTTTTTTACTAAATCAAAAAAGGAGAGGGTCAAATGAAACAATTTCCGTATTTAATTCCCGACCGAACCGTGCTGATCGTGGGCATGGGCTTGATCGGTGCCGCATACGCCCGCGCGCTGTCCGAAACGGGCTATCGCGTGCTGGGTATTACTCGCTCGCAGGAGGTCATCGACGCCGCGCTTGAAGACGGCGTGATCGCCGCAGGAAGCACGCAGGTCGACGCCGCGCTGATCGCGCAGGCGGATATTATCGTCTTCGGTCTGTATCCCGCCGTTCTGATCGAGTGGTTGGAGCAAAACGCCCACCTCATAGCTCCCGGCACGGTGCTGACCGACGTTACGGGCGTCAAGGGCTGCGTGGTCGAGCAGGTGCAGGCTATGCTGCCGGGAGGCGTTGAGTATATTTCGGCGCACCCCATGGCAGGCCGCGAGCTGGTCGGCAACAGCAAACTGGACGTTTACCGCGCCGCCACGCCCGATATGTTCCGCGGCGCCAACTATCTGGTCGTTCCCACCGACAAAAACACCCCCGAGGCCATTGCTCTTTGCGAGCAGCTCGGTCGCATTTTGGGCTTTGCCCGCGTCACAAGGCTGTCGGTCGAGGAGCACGACCGCATGATCGCCTACTTGTCCCAGCTGACACACGCCATTGCTGTGTCGCTGATGTGCTGTGCGGACGGCGGCGAGAACGAGGCGGACGGCCTTGCCCGACTGGCTAGACTGACGGGCGACTCCTTCCGTGATCTGACCCGAATTGCCAAGATCAACGACGCCATGTGGAGCGAGTTGTTTTTGTCCAACCGCGACGCGTTGCTTGATCAAATGGACACCTTCATCGACCGATTTGGCGCCATGCGCGACGCGCTGGCCAAGGGCGACAGCGAGACCATGCGCGAGATGATGCGCCTGTCTACCGAACGTCGCCGCGCGTTTGATAAAAACGGCTGATACCGTTACCTTTTACGAAACAAAAAATGACCGACGGCACAGCCGCCTACAAAACCGGAGAAATTGATTATGAATATGAATTTTTTGAGAAAACTGCCCATTCCTCAGGACGTCAAGAAGGAATACCCCGTCAGTGACGCGATGGCCAAGATCAAGGCCGCGCGTGACGAGGAGATTCGCCGCATTTTTCGTGGCGAATCGGACAAGATTATTTTAGTCATCGGCCCTTGCTCGGCCGACGCCCGCGAGCCTGTGCTGGAGTATATTTCCAAGCTGGCCCTCGTTCAAGAGCAGGTCAAGGATAAGATTCTGATCATCCCCCGCATTTACACCAACAAGCCCCGCACGACGGGCGAGGGCTACAAGGGCATGCTGCACCAGCCCGACCCCGCCGCCCACGAGGATATGCTCAAGGGTATCGTTTCCATTCGTGAATTGCACCGCACCGCCCTGGCCGACTACGGCTTTTCCTGCGCGGACGAGATGCTGTATCCCGAAAACCACCGTTATCTGTCTGACCTTTTGTCCTACGTTGCGGTTGGCGCACGCTCGGTCGAGGACCAGCAGCACCGTCTGACCGCCAGCGGCTTGGACATTCCCGCGGGCATGAAGAACCCCACGGCGGGCGACGTCTCCGTGATGATGAATTCCATCGCCGCCGCGCAGAGCCCGCAGGAATTCATCTACCGCAGCTGGGAGGTGCGCACGCGGGGCAACCCGCTGGCCCACGCCATCCTGCGCGGCTTCGTGGACAA
>JAEIGA010020176.1_pt1 | contig 10156 bp, 4 predicted proteins | sample 9270691 | NCBI WGS metagenome assembly JAEIGA01 (sample SAMN17057246, study PRJNA624740) | gut metagenome | biome: biome; isolation source: fecal sample | host: Bos grunniens | place: China: Xizang | collected 2019
GACCTGTTGCCTGCGCAAGTGGCCCAACCGGTCAACTACATCTGGCCCGTGTTACTCGTGGTGCTGCTTGCCGTGTTTACCAAGCAGCCCATCCCGGCAAAGAAATATATAGGAATGTTGGTGTCGTTGTTCGGACTGGTTATAATCTCGGCCGGAGGTAAACAGATCAGCGGAACGGGAATCCCGTTGGGAGGCCTTGCATTGGGCGTTATGAGCGCTTTCTTGTGGGCAAGCTATTGGATGGTCAATAACCGCAATAAAGAGAAGGCCGATGCTACGGTCGCTTGCTTTATGAGCTTCCTTTTCGGTAGCGCCTATCTGCTTATAGGGGCCTTGTTTGTTGGCGTAAATCTCAATACTCTCCCCGGAGTATTGTCAGGCATGTATGTCGGTGCATTCGAAATGGGTATCCCCTTTGTTTGTTTTGGCTTAGCCATCCGAAAGACCACCAATCCGGCACTTGTCAATCAATTGTGCTATCTTTCTCCCTTTTTGTCTCTGTTCTTTGTGTCGGCTATCTTGGGCGAACCCATCGTACCAACAACCTATATCGGATTGGTGCTGATTGTAGCCGGTATTGTATTCAATGAGTATTGCGTAAAAGATAAGTCAAAGCAGTAAGGGAAGTCGTCCAATGAATCAGGCAAGAGTCTTTCTCTTGCTTATAATGACATAGATTATTATAGGTGCCCCAATGATTGGGGTGATGGCGTTGAGTGGGAGCAGACCCTTATCGCCGGGCAGCGTGCAGATGATGTTGCATAAGAGGGCGATGACACTTCCGCAAAGTAGCGTGGTGGGCATCAGCCTCCGATGGTCTCCGGTCCCAAGCATCAAACGGGCCATGTGAGGTACAGCTAAACCGATAAAATTGACGGGGCCACAATAAGCGGTAGTAACGGCAACGAGAACTCCAGTGGCGAGGAGCAACAATAGACGCGTGCGACGTATGTTTACTCCTAAATTCTCAGCATAGCGTTCGCCCAGGAGCAACGCATTCAGCGGTTTCACAAGTCCGATGGCAATAACCAACCCTACGACAATAAGCGTTGCAAATAAAGGTAGGCTTTGGCGAGATACGCCGCCAAAGTTTCCCATGCCCCACATCATGTAGGATTGCACTCCTTCGGCTGTAGAGAAGAAGTTCAGCAGCGAAACGATGGATGACACAATATAACCGATCATCATACCTATGATGAGCAGCATGGTGTGACTGCGCAATCGTGTCGAGAACGCGAGGATGACCATCGTCACCAGTAGTGCACCTACAAAGGCTGCTGCTACAATTGCTAAAGAGCCACCGAAGAAAAGGTTTCCCGTAGGCATAAGTCCGCCAAACAGGAGTAGAACGATGGCAGCACCCAATCCGGCACCGGAATTGATGCCGAGGATATCTGGGCCAGCCAACGGATTGTTGAAGGCAGTCTGCAACATGAGACCTGCAGCAGCCAGTGCAGCTCCGGACAATAGGGCTGTAAGTGTCTGTGGTAGACGCGAGTCAAGAATAATGTACTCCCAAGCCACCTTTTCGGCCTTACCGCCGAGAAGAATATTGAACACTTCATCGGCAGGAATATGTACAGAACCATAAAGTAGGTTGGCTGCCAAAAGTATGACAATGCAGCCAATGAGCAAGAACGGGATGTTGTGCTTTATGAAGTGTTGTGTTTTTTGTTTCATGCTGTGTGTCGCTTCCTTCTAATGTCTGTGACTCGGTACAATGATAAGGTTCGGCAAAGGTAATGTTTTGCAGCCTTTTAAGCAAGAAAAGGAACCGATTAAGGATATGTTTTCATCTTATAATACTCCCTGATAAGAAAAAGGGCGGCAAATGTGCCGCCCTTTACTATAGATGTCTTTACCTTTTATCCTTTAAGAATAGTTAGTCAAGACCCTCAATCTGTCCGTTTACGATGTCGATATGGAGCGCTGCGGGCTCTTTGGGGAGGCCGGGCATGCGCATGATGTCACCGCTTACCACTACGAGCATTTCTGCACCGGCATTGATGACGATATCCTGTACGTTGAAGCCGAAGCCCTCGGGAGCACCATATTTCTTTGCATCAGTAGAGAATGAGTATTGTGTCTTGGCGATACAGATGGGGAAGTGGGTATAGCCAAGTTCAGCCACCATCGCAAGTTTCTTCTTGGCAGCAGCACTGAGTGTTACTGATGCAGCGCCATAAAGGTTCTTGGCTACCTTAGCAATCTTGTCCTCTACGCTGTCGGTATCGTCGTAGGCAAACTGCAGATTGCTTGAGGGGTTCTCGTTGATGGTGTCTACCACGAGTTGTGCAAGTTTGGCTGCACCTTCACCTCCGAGGGCATAAGCATCGTTCACTTCGCAACCTACACCGAGCTCGGCGCAGTGTTGGCGTACGTAGTTGATCTCCTCTTCAGAGTCGCCATTGTAGCGGTTGAAGGCAACTACTACGGTCTGACCAAACGACTGCAAGTTGCGCAGGTGCTTGTCAAGGTTGCTCATGCCGGCCTTCAATGCTTCGAGGTTGGGCTCTGATACTTGATCCTGTGCTACACCGCCATGCATCTTTAGGGCACGTGAGGTGGCTACGAGGACAGTAAGCTTGGGGTTAAGGCCTGCTTTGCGGCACTTGATATCGTAGAACTTCTCTGCACCGAGATCGGCGCCGAAACCAGCTTCGGTAATCACATAGTCGGCATAGGTCATGGCCAACTTGGTGGCGAGCACTGAGTTGCATCCGTGAGCGATATTGGCGAAGGGGCCTCCATGTACGATGGCGGGAGTGTTCTCTGTGGTCTGTACGAGGTTGGGTGAGATGGCATCCTTGAGCAATACGGTGATGGCACCTGCTACGCCAAGGTCTTTTACGGTGAAAGGTTTTCCCTCGTAGGTGAAGCCGAGGAGGATGTTTTCGATACGGCGGCGCAAGTCGTTCTCATCGGTAGCCAGGCAGAGGATAGCCATAATCTCCGAAGCAGGAGTGATGTCGAAGCCTGCCTCCTGAGCAAAACCGTTGGTCTTGGGGCCAAGTCCGGTAACGATGTAGCGCAATGTGCGGTCGTTCACGTCGAGTACGCGGCGCCACAGCACCTCCTTGAGGCCGATACCCTTGTCGCGGTTTTGGTACATGTAGTTGTCGAGCAATGCAGCAATCATGTTATTGGCCGATGTGATGGCATGGAAGTCACCGGTAAAGTGGAGGTTAATCTTGTCCATGGGCAACACCTGTGTGTAGCCACCACCGGCAGCGCCACCCTTCATGCCGAAGCAGGGACCGAGAGAGGGCTCACGCAGTGCTACCATCGTCTTCTTGCCAATCTTGTTGAGGCCAAGTGCAAGACCTATTGATACGGTAGTCTTACCGATACCAGCCTTTGTGGGGGTGATGGCGGTAACAAGGATGAGGTTACTCTCTTTCACCTTGGCATCGTCGATGAGGTGTTCATCAATCTTAGCCATGTAGCGGCCATAGGGGTTCACACTCTCGGCAGGGATGCCGGCTTGTTGCGCAATCTGCTCAATGTTTACCAACGGGGTATTACGAGCAATTTCAATGTCTGTTTTCATACGGAAAGTTATAATATTAAATTTTAATTTTCATTGTCGCTGTGTTGCCCTCAGCATCGGTCACTGCTACGATATAGGTGCCCTTTGCCAAAGATGCAAGGCTGATGGTGGCGTGTCCGTTAGTGAGTGCTGCCACGGCCTTCATGCATTGCTGGCCTGTAGCTGTGTAAAGCGTAGCGGTAGCTGTTGTGCCAGCGTGGCTATGGATGTGCAACATTTGCTCAGATACCGTCAGCACCATCGTCTCAGCGGTGGACGATTCGATTCCTTCTCCGTTTCCAGGAATCTCGGGCTGTTCCAGCCATGCCGCATAGCTGTTGATGGTGTTTGGCTTGCCGATAGTGGCATTGGTCATTACATACACATCGTGGCTTCCATCGGGGTAGAGGCCTACTGACTCGGTGCTAAGGTGCGGCTCATAGTATAGGACATCCCTCCATGACTCGTCGGCTGCTGTGAGTACCACGTAGCCGCCCTCATCGGCCAATTTGAACGGAGCGTGCAGTTGGGTAAAGGTCATGAGCTTGTCGGCCCAGATGATCAGATGCCCGTACGGCTCGATGAGCGTGTTGGCATTGTAGTCGCCCTCGATCTGATATTTTGTGGGTTTCTCAATGTTGTCGCTCAAGTACATACCAGCAACGTCAATCGGTTCGCTGGTCGTGTTGTAGAGTTCCACCCAATCGTTCTTCTTGTAATATTCGTTGACGTAGATGCTGTTGTCTGCACTGATCTCGTTGATGCGGACGGGACGATTTCCCTCTGTGATTGCTTCATCTCCGGTCAAGGGCTCATAAACTGCAGTGAGCTCTGCATCACCAGATATCGGGTATTCATTGTCGGTACTGATGATGCTTCCCGATGTGCTCTTTGTGCTACGCTGCAACTCTGCATCAAGGTAGATGTCCGATGATGTGTTGTTATTGTTGTGCACTTCAATGGCAATGACATTGTTACCCTTCTTGAATAGCGATGCGGGGAGTGTGATAGTGCCCTTGTCGGGGTTGTCGTTTGCGTATGTTGATGCATAGCTATCGTAGCTGATGGTGCCGTTGGGCATTAAGTAGCGTGCAGCCTCGGTGCCATTGACATATACTACCATGCCATCGTCTACGGTGTAGTTGAATGTAAATACATCGTCGGCCGCGGGAGCTGCAGGGAGGGTGAAGTTGTGACGGAAGTAATAGGTGGGGCGTTTGTTGTTGACATCGGTGCCGTAGTCGATGATTGTATTGTAGCCACGGCTATTGTTGTTGTCGCTGGTGTAGTAGCCGAGTGGAGCACTGCCGCTATTCCATGAGTTGGCAGAGTAGGTTACCGCGGTCCAATTCTTTCCGTCCAGTGAGCCTTGGTCATAGTATTTCCATGTGCTGCCTCTGTCAATCAGTGTCTGCTGCACGGTGGTGCTCTTCGAACTCCATCCGGCAAAGCGGTAGCCTGCAACCTCCTCGGCACGCACGGTGATGGGGCCGAAGAGTGTTCCGCTAAATTGGCTGGTGGGAATCATCATATCGTTCAAGCGTAGCGGGGCATCGGGGATATTGGCGTTGATGCTTACGGCTTGCTTCATGCTAGCGTTGAGTCCCATGCGCCAGTAATCCACGAGCGTATTGATCATGGCGCTTTGGCGATTGGCGAGCGAATTCTTCAGTGTGTTGGCTGTGCCGTAGGGCGACTGACCTTCGTAGGCGAGCATGGCTGCAGAACGCTCGGCCATCTCGTCAATGATGGCATTGCATCGTGTTGGCTCAAACACGCTGCCTGCAACAAGACAGTAGGTGTCGATAAACTGCTTGCGGAATGAGTCGTTGGAGAGCATGTTGAGGAAGATGGTCACCATCTCAATCTCTTCGGTGAAGCGACCATCCATGTCGTAGATATAGTCGAAGGTGTAGTTTTGCTTGCCCTCAAATGTGTTGAACGTGTTGGTCGTAGCAAATGTACCGTCGAGGTCGAACATCACGAAGCGGAAGCGTCCGTTCTCGATGCGTGGGCGGAACCCCTTGATGTTGTTCTGGGGCCAGTCGGTGCCGCCGAGGTAGAACTCTACGGCCATGTAGTTGATGTACTCGTCAATGTCTACAAGGTTGCGTATGGCCTCATAGGTTTCTTCGTTGGCAGCGTCGGCCGAGAGGTCATACCACTCGAGGAAGGCCTCGCGTGTACCCTCCATCTGCACGTAGCCTGAGTCGGGACTCATCTCAAATTGGTCCATCTCCTCGCTGTCGATACCGTAGTTGGCATAAGCAAAGTGCTTGTTGTTGGGCTCGCGCATGTTGAGCATACCCTTGTATTCGCCATTGATGAAGTGAACGACGGGTTGTGTCGATTGTCCGTCGACGTCGAGTCCTGAGCGGTGCACAATTTCTTGTAATGCGGCATCCTTGATGCGGCATCCCGTGTCGTTACCGCCATTGCGTATCTGCAAGGTCTTGTGCTTGAGATAGGGTTTATTGGCAAAGAAGGGATAGTCGATGGAGTTGAGACCCTCGTAAATCTTGCCGGCCTTGAGTTTGAAAGAGTGGGGTGTCCAAGCACGGCTCCATCCGCCACACATGGCAAAGTCCACCTCTTGGTTTACCACCATGCCGCCTTCGGGAGTGATGTATTCGAAGTTGACGGGACGGTCCCAATCCATGTTCCAGTTGCAAGGAGTGCTTTGTCCGTTACCCGTGCGTCCGTTCACACCCTTTACATATACACCGAGGCTGTCGTCGTAGAGATTGATGGGGTCGGTCACTACGGAGATGATGGGCAACGTATATTCCCTGTCCATGTAGATGTACGAGCGTGTCACCACCTGGCTGGGGAGTTTGCCTTCCTGGAAGAGTCGGAAACGGTATGTGGTAGTGTTGTTTACTGAGAATCGCCCATTGTTGCTCGTTGCGCCATTGGTCAGTGTGGGAGTGGTTCCGTCGGTGGTATAGCGTAAGGTGGCCCCGGTGGGGATGGATACCTTTGCCGTGAAAGGTGTGGTAAACAGTTTGCCGTCGGTGTCAACTACCGGAGCCTCCAATCGTTCGGCGCTGAAACTGCTCGACAGGTTGCTTTTTCCGGGTGTAGGCTCAGCAGTGTATTCCCATTCGCCGGTGCCGTCGGTGGTGCGGGCATACGAGGTGCGAGGTATGGCCATGGGGAAGTCTTGCGTAGCTATGACCTCTCCTTGTCTGTTGCTGATATAAAGAGTGCCGCCGTCGAAGTCGAGTTTGAAGTTGACCTGTGTGGGGGCATATTTATGGTGATAGTGGTCGAACCATATCACACAATACCCCTTAGCTGGCAATGCTGCCGCATGTTTCAGCTGGTGCTTGGTCAGATTGGTGGCATCATCGCTTATGTAGAGTCCTCTGAGGCTCACGGGCGCATCGGTGGGGTTGTATAGTTCTACCCATGCGCCATAGTTGAACGAGGGATCTACAAACATGTCGATGTTAGATGATTGGATCTCATTGATGATGAGCGACTCGGCGGTAGGCGCGGCACTCTTTACCGTTACCTCACACTCGGCGGCGATGTCGCTACCATCTGTAGCCATCGCGTAGATGAGTGTGGTTCCAGCTCCGTTAGCTGTCACCTTGCCGTTTGGATCCACTGTAGCCACCTTTTCGTCCTCTGACATCCATGTCAGTTTCTGGTATGTTGCATTTTCGGGTACGATGGTAGCCTTCAGTTGTCGCTGCTCGCCCTCTATAAGCGATAGGGCAGTCTCAGAGAGTCGGATATCTTTAACAAGTACCTTCTGACCATAGTATTCCAATTTGAAGTTGTCTATCATGCACCAGTTGCTGTTCATGTAGGTTTCGTTGACGATGCCAATGGTCAGCGTGCCATCGGTGACAGTGGTCTCAACGCTGTTCTTATACATGCCCTGTTCGAAGCAGTAGGCACCGCTCACCATGCCATTGGGGAAATAGTAGTAGTTCCATCCGTTAGCGCGTGTGCCCCAGCAGCTGCCGATATCCTCTGTCAGATATTCCGAATAGATACTTGCGATGGGCTTCTGGTTGTCGTTGGCATAGAGTAGGGCCGTGAGCTCCTCTGTGCCGTTGGTGTAGCTGTTGTATGCATATCCATTGTCCGTGGTGCGATAGTAGGCCTGCACCGACAGGCGGTACTTGCCATTGGGGACATTGATGGTTTGGTAGATGTTGAATGTGCCATTCCAGAACTCCATGCCTCCGTAGCCTGTTGATTGGCTGCTGGCATCACTCGTGTAGGTCCACCCTTTGGTTGTGTTGTTGTCAAAATAGGGGTTTTCTACGTAGGCTTCCGTAATATCAATCCAACTTTGTGCTTGTAATGTGAATGGTAGCGCAGCCAGTACGCTAATCAGGAGTCTGAGGGTTTTCATCGTAGTTTGCTTAAGGTACTACAAAATTACAATCTAATTGCGATACTTTCAAGATTTTTAAAGAAAAAAAAGGATAAGGAGGTGTATTTCATTATTTTTTTCTATCTTCGCCATTATTTCAATAAAATTCAAGGGTTATGTGTAAATCTTTTATTAAATGGTCTCTTTTAGTAACGATGTTGGTTTGTGTGTTTCCTGTCAGCGCTAAGGACGAATGGCCCGATGGTACGGCTATGTCAGGATGGTTCAAACGTACAGAAAATATAAAGTCATCTGTGCTCTACGATATAACCGAGCACGGGGTGTTGCGCGACAGTACGTTGTTGCAGACCGAGCAGATACAGGCGGTCATCGATAAGGCTGCCGGGAATGGTGGTGGCACCATTGTCATTCCCGAGGGCACTTTCCTTAGTGGGTCGCTCTTTTTCAAGCCGGGCACCCACCTTCATCTCAATGCCGGTGCCGTACTGAAGGGTAGCGATTTTATTGGCGACTTCAAGGTGATGGATACCCGTATGGAGGGTCAGAACCTCAAGTACTTCGCTGCTCTTGTCAATGCCATTGATTGCGATGGCTTCCACCTCACCGGCTCTGGTACCATCAATGGTAATGGCCTGCGTTATTGGAAGCAGTTCTGGATTCGTCGTGAATATAATCGTCAGTGTACCAACCTGGAAGAGATGCGTCCTCGCTTAGTGTTTGTTCAAGGTAGCGACGATGTGCATATCGAGGGTGTTCGCCTCATCAATTCGCCCTTCTGGACCACTCATCTGTACCAGTGCAACCGTGTGAAGTTGCTCAATCTCCATATCTTTGCACCCGCGGCTCCCGTTAAGGCACCCAGCAGCGATGCCATCGATATCGACGTGTGCACCGATGTGCATGTCAAGGGATGCTATTTCTCGGTTAATGACGATGCCATTGCACTGAAGGGCGGTAAGGGTCCCTGGGCACATTTGGACAAGGTGAACAACGGCGCCAACCGCAATGTCCTTATCGAAGACTGCACCTATGGCTACTGTCATAGTATGCTCACCTGTGGCAGCGAGTCGCTTCACAACCACAATATCGTATTGCGCAATTGCGATGTCAAGGATGCCACCCGCATGCTTTGGCTCAAGATGCGCCCCGATACGGAACAGAACTACGAGTACATCACCGTGGAGGGCATCAGAGGCAATGTGAAGAGCATGCTCTTTGTGAAGCCCTGGACCCAATTCTTCGACCTCAAGGGCCGCGAGGATATACCCTACTCCAGATCTTCGAACGTGACATTACGCGACATCAAACTCGACTGCCAAGTGGTATTTGATGTGCTGAGCGATATCAAACAGTATAACCTCAAGGGCTTCACCTTCGAAGATATCAATGTCACTGCCTCTGGTAACCCCGAGATATACAAGGACTATGTAGAGGACTTTACCTTGAAGAATGTGAAGGTAAACGGAAAAAAGGTAGAGTAAATCTGCTTTTTTGGGCACATTCATGGAATAAAAGGCCCGATAGTTTGCCCAACTAACGAAATCGTGCTAAATTTGCACATACATTTCATTAGCGATGACAAATTGCGCTTTCATACTTATAGCTATGCTCCCTACGATATGGCTTATTGTGGGGAGCTTGTTGATAGTGATAACACTTATCGCTGTCGTGTTGTTCCTTGTCAAATCCCGCGAGGTGGCAACCCTAAAGAAAGAGGTGCTGGAACTGCGAGACACCATGCGCATGATGCGCTACGAAGAGCTCAATCTCTCGCGCATGCTCCACACGGCCGATAAGTCTGCCCCCACTAAAGAGGAACTGGACGAGCAACCCCAGTGGAGCGAACCCGACGAGGAGGCATCCGCCCCAGTTGAAGAACACCCTCTTGTCATCGCTGAAGAACCAACCGAAGAACCTACAGAAGAAGCGACCGAGGAGGTCGATGAGGCTGTTGATGAAGAACCCACCCAAGAGGTCGCCGAAGCGGTTGAAGAGGCTGCCGAAGATGAAATCATCGAGGAGGTTGAAGAAACTGTTGAAGAAGATGTCGCAGAAACTGTTGAGGAAGAAACTGTCGAGGAAGAAACTGTCGAGGAGATTGAACCAGAAGTCGATGAGGTTGCCGATGAGGTTGTCGAAGCTTCCGAAGAAGTTGTCGAAGAGGTATTAGAAGGAACGGAGGTACCTGTGCCCTCAGGCAAGCAACCTATCAATGGGCGTCGCCCGGCCATCCCTACCGACCTGTTTGCCGCCTGGTTCGAGGAAAATGAATC
>JAEIGA010020177.1_pt1 | contig 10156 bp, 13 predicted proteins | sample 9270691 | NCBI WGS metagenome assembly JAEIGA01 (sample SAMN17057246, study PRJNA624740) | gut metagenome | biome: biome; isolation source: fecal sample | host: Bos grunniens | place: China: Xizang | collected 2019
AGCATTTCAAGGATTTTGTGAAATGGTATCTTTTCTTGCAAAGTAATCAGGGAAAGGCAAGCAAAAAAATAGGGCGAGAAAAACTCCGTTTCTCGCCCACTATTTAATGACTAAAAAGCGCCACTTTTTGCATCATTACCTTTAGTTTAACTTGCTACTGAAATCTGCCGGAACTTGGGGTTGTTGCAACTCGATGCGTCCCACATTCACCTCGTAACGGGCAACATTCTCCTGCAACGACATAAGAAGTCGCTTGGCGTGCTCAGGGGTAAGGATTATGCGACTTGCAACCTTCGCCTTTGGCATTCCGGGCAACACCGTTGCAAAATCCAGAATAAACTCCGATGTGGAGTGCGATATGATTGCCAAATTCGAGTAGTGACCCTGTGCCACCTCGGCATCAAGCTCTATGTCTATTCCGTGTTGTTTTACTTCGTTCATCTCTGTCTGATTTTATTTATCTGCAACAAAGATAGTCAATTATAGTGCCCGACAGCCATTTTGAGGCGACAAGTTATCAACAATAAAACCACATAAGGCACACTATATGCAATCGAAAGTGATAATAATAGTGCTTTTTAATATATTTTTAATATATTTGCAGAGTAGTTTGTGGCAATGTGTGCCAAAAAATAGAGCAGCATAATGTTGATGGCCAATACAGATCTTATTTTGCGCGGTTTAACCGTAGGACTCGCCTCTTCGATTACGGTGGGACCTGTGGCTGTATTGTGCATTCAGCGAACCCTCAGCAAGAGTCGTCGCTCCGGTTTTATTTCGGGACTCGGAGTGGCGTGCGCCGATACGTTGATGGCAATCATAGCCTTCTTCTTCTACGCGCTCTTGCAGACTCAAATCGAGCAATACCGAAAGATCATATCGTTGCTCGGCGGTATCTTCGTAGTCATTGTGGGTGTGGTTATCTTCTTCCAAAATCCGGCACCCCAAATTCGTAGAAATCGTACCGGCTCATCGAGTTCGTGGCGCGACTTCGTCTCGATGTTTGGCTTCACAATGGCAAATTTTGTCACCGTCATACCCTACATACTCGCCTTCTTTGCAATGCTCGGCGTAGAGTCGCACGACGGCTCTCGCGACTTGGCCTCCATCGTATCGAGTCTCCTTGTCCTTGCGGGCTTCTTTGCAGGTGCGGTTGTATGGTGGTTCCTGCTCACACTATTGATAAGTCTGTTCCGCAGAGGTTTCCGACCGCACCATATGCAGATGATCAATCGCGTCGCAGGCGTAATCATAGGGCTCCTCGGAGTCATAACAATACTTTCGACAGTTCTTTAACTATCCCAAATGGAACAATCAACCAAAAAAATCATCATCGCACTCGATGGATTTTCGTCGTGCGGAAAGAGCACCTTTGCTAAGAGCATCGCTCAGCGACTCGGCTACATATTCATCGATACAGGAGCAATGTATCGCGCAGTAACTCTCTATGCACTCGAACACGGAGCTATCCGTTCGGGCATTGTAGACGAGGATGAGGTCGTAAAGCTCCTCTCCGACATCTCTATAACCTTCCGCTTCAATCCACACCGTGGGGCCAGCGACATATATGTTAATGGCGACCTGGTAGAGGGCAAGATTCGCACTATCGAGGTGTCGAACTGCGTAAGCCCTGTGAGCGCTATTGCCGAGGTGCGCCAAAAGCTTGTTGCTATGCAGCAGGAGATGGGTCGCAAGAGGGGTGTTGTGATGGACGGACGCGACATCGGCACAGTGGTATTCCCCGATGCCGAGTTGAAGATATTTATGACGGCCGATGCAAAGGTTCGTGCCGAGCGTCGTTATGCCGAACTCACCGCCAAGGGTGACAAGGTGTCATTCGAGGAGATTCTCGAAAATGTAGTTTCGCGCGACAAGGCCGATATGACCCGCGCTATTTCGCCACTGCAACAAGCCGCAGATGCAATCGTTCTCGACAACAGCTATATGACTGTCGAAGAGCAAATGGAGTGGTTTGACAAGGAGTTTGCACGAGTGCAGAGCACTCTTTAATTGAGAATTAAGATTGAGAGTTGAGATTGACGAACATTCGGGTTTTTGCTTCGGTGTAGTACGAGCAATAGGCGAGGCGGAGTTGGCACTGCAAAGTGGCAGTGTAGCCTCGTTGGGCGACATCGTGCATAATAGGATGGAGGTCCAAAGACTCGAAGCGTTGGGTTTGCAAACTATCTCGCACACCGACATCCCCACAATTGCGGGCAAACGAATGCTGATTCGTGCCCATGGTGAGCCCCCAAAGACCTACGTATTGGCAAAAGAACACGGCATTGAGATTATAGATGCAACGTGCCCGGTGGTTGCAGCCTTACAACGAAAGGTCAAGAAGGCATATGAAGAGATGGCCGAGGTGGGCGGCACGGTCGTTATCTTGGGCAAGCGCGGCCACGCCGAGGTGGTCGGCCTGACAGGACAGGTCAACGAGAAGGCGATAGTAGTAGAGAGCGAGGAGGATTTGCAGGCAATAGACTTCACGCGCCCAATATATTTCCTTTCGCAGACCACACAGAGCCTCGACAAGTTTCGCTCGATAGCCGAGATGATGCGTCGAAGATTGCCTTGTGACGAGATGCTGACTGCCGACGATACAATTTGCCGACGAGTATCATCGCGAGAGGAGAATTTGCGAGAGTTCGCGTCGAAGCACGATGTCATAATATTTGTTTGTGGTCGCAAGTCGAGCAATGGCAAGGTATTATACAACATCTGTCATCAGGCAAATGAGCGTTCCTATAATATCGAGGAGGCGAGCGAGTTGCAAAAGGGATGGTTCGAGGGGGCCGAGAGCGTAGGTATCTGCGGAGCAACCTCAACACCAAAGTGGCTGATGGAGAGCGTCGCAAAGGCGATTTTCCAAATTGAGAATTAACAGACCCCTCCGCCCTAACGGGCACCTCCCCTAACTTAGGGGAGGAAATGCAAATTATTAAAGATAGGTTATTTGAAATGAATAGTCGTACACACAATAAGTCAGAGCTGACCACGCAACGAAAAACGCTACGCAATAACAGCACAAGCGCCGAAGCAATGTTGTGGAGGATGTTAAAGTCACGACAATTGGGTGTAAAATTTAGAAGGCAGTTCAGTATTGGACAATATGTACTCGACTTTTACTCGCCGGAGGTAAATTTGTGTATAGAACTTGATGGTGCACCACATTTCACATTTGGGGGAAGTGATTACGATTATGAGCGCACCGAGTATTTGAAAAAGTACCACAACATTCGCACTCTACGGTTTGAGAATAGTGAATTTTTCAAATACCCAGAGGAGGTGGTTAATTCAATAAAGAGAGCTATTGAAGAGCAGAGGGAGGCGAATATGGAAAAGAAAATAACAAAAGCAATAAAAGAGGTAGGGTTAAACATCTCTGACCTAACAAAAAAAGAGATACAAGAACTCAAAGAGGAAATTATCGCAAAAGAGAATGGAGGGGCTTTTTTAGATGGCGTTCTTTGGGGAGTTCAAAGACGTTTAGCTCTAAAACGGCGCAAAGAAATGATTGCAGAAATAGAAAGATTAGAGAAACAGTCCAAGCGATAAAATCACAATTGGAGAATTGACAGACCCCTCCGCCCTGACGGGCACCTCCCCTAGCTTAGGGGAGGAAATAGAATCACAACAATTTATCCTCACAACCAAGAGAGGGAAATAGAGTCTCTACAATTTGTCCCCCTAAGTTAGGGGGACGAGCGAAGCGGAGGGGGTATGATAGAATTGAAAAGTAAAAATTAAGCATTATATGAAGAAATATCTTGTTCGTTGTGTAAAATATTTGGTTGCGATAATCGTTTTGTACGTAGCAATGATGGCGTTGATGCACTATTCGACTCACTCACTAATAACCTTTGCGGAGCGTATGCAGCAGTTGTTCAGCAACGATTGGCGAGGCTGGGGAATGGTTGTTGCGACCATTTTGCTGGCTGCAACATACCCCTATTTCGGCTTTGCCAAGCGCTCATTCGAGGGTAATATCGTGGCCGATCGCAAAGAGTTGGATATGGCAGCCGAGGTTTCGGGACTCGCTCTCGTATCGGCTACCGACACCGAACTGCACTATCAAGCGAAGGGGTTACGTCGAGTGGTGAAGCTCTTCGAAGATGAAGTTATTGTTCGCCAAAACGGCACACATATAGAGATAGACGGCTTGCGTTCGCTTTCGGTGCGAATGGCCTTCGATGCCGAGCGATATATTGTAAACAAACACCGTAGAGAGGCGGGCGAAATATAAAATTAGGTTAAAAATGAGACGCAGAATAATAAAATACACTACTCTTGCATTGGCAGTCGTATCGATTGCCATAGGTGGTATTTTTGCCACACGCAACGACTTCGGTTTGGGCCGTAATATGGAGATTATGGTCAATCTTATGCACGCCCTATCTACCCAATTTGTCGACGAGGTCGATGCCGACGAGTTGATGGAAGCGGGCGCAGAGGGTTTTACCTCGATGCTCGACCCATACACCGTATTTATCCCCGAAAAGGATATGCCCAACTTCCAGGCACAGACAACGGGTCGATATGGCGGTATCGGTGCAATGATTCGCCAAAAGAGGGATGGTGTCGTTATTGCCGAGCCATACAAGGGCTCTCCTGCCAACGAAGCGGGCTTGATAATTGGCGATAAGATCGTATCGATAAATGGCCACGATGTAAGCAAGAGCACCACCTCTGATGTCAGCAAGCGTCTGCGCGGTGAACCCAATACAATTGTGACGGTAGGCGTAAAAAGATTGCTCACAGGCCAGGTCGAGGAGATAAAGATTCGCCGTCAGCGAATTGTATTGCCAAGTATAGACTATGTGGGCTGGGTAAGCGAAGGTGTCGGATATATTCGCCACAGCGACTTTACCGACAAGTGCTACAACGATATGCGTGCAGCCATTCTGAAATTGCAGAGCGAAGGCGAGTTGAAACAGCTCATACTCGACTACCGCGACAATGGAGGTGGTTTTATGCAGTCGGCCATAGATATATTGTCGCTCTTTGTGCCTAAGGGAACAATGGTTGTTGAGATGAGGGGTCGCAACGCCAAAACCAACTCGCACAAGTTCTTCACACAACACGAGCCACTCTTGCCTAACACCCCTATTGCCGTTCTTATCAACGGAAATAGTGCATCGGCAGCCGAGATTGTTGCAGGAGCCATTCAGGATCTCGACAGAGGTGTTCTGCTCGGACAACGCAGCTTCGGAAAGGGTTTAGTTCAGAGCACTATGCCGCTGGGTTACAACGCATACGCGAAGATTACCACCGCCAAATACTACACCCCTTCGGGCCGTTGTATTCAGGCGATAAACTACTCGCAAGATGGCAAAGCCGAATTGGTGGCGGACTCACTTATCAAGGAGTTCAAGACCGTACGCGGTCGCAAGGTATACGACGGCGGCGGTATTATGCCCGACAAGATTTTTGCGCCTGAGTATATGAGTCGCTACGCTGCTACGCTCTATGTTTCGGGCGTTATCGACGACTTTGGTGATGAGTATTTCAAGAAGAATCACGCGAACACTATCGACGTAGACACCTTTACCATTTCGGATGAGGATTATGCCACATTTGCCGAGATGGTTGCTACGCACGACATCAACTACAAGTCGGATTCGCGCACCGCATTGGAGAAGTTGCAAGCAGCTCTTGCAAAAGAGAAGAACAACGCTCTCAGCGAGAGTATTGCAGCCATAGAAAAGGGGTTGAACGACGACACTAAAAGTCTGCTTGCTACTTATCGCGAAGATTTGATCTCCACCATAAACGACAACATAATCTTGCGATATGCACACTCAGAGGGGGTAATTCGCCACTCATTGCACAGCGACAAGCTGGTTGAATTGGCCATAGAGACGCTTCTCAATAGCGAAGAGTACAAGCGCATTGTAACATCGCAGGATACACAGCGAAAGTAGCACCGCCGGTATGTTGCTGCGACTGAAAAATAAGATCTTGGAGAATGGGCGAGTTGTGGTTTTGATACTCGCCACGGTGCTCATTGCCATATCGCTATGGCTGACCAACCGTATGGCCGAGGATCTGCATCGCAAGGAGAAACACGATGTGGAGCTGTGGGCAGCGGCTATGGAGCGCGTAAACCGCGACGCTATGGGCGACTACATCAACGATCCTCTGATCAACAACATCATCAACAATCGCAACAACATTCCGTTCATCATTACAGACGAGAATCTGCGTGTAATCTCTTCGCATCTGATTCCGGCCGATGTTATCGACGATCCGGAGATGTTGCACAACACCCTCAACCACTTGGCGAAGGATAACACACCTATCGTCATTAAGTTCTGGTGGACAAACACCCACAACCATATCATCTTCTACGGCCACTCGCTGACACTGCAATTGCTATACATCTTCCCATACATACAGATAGTTATCATCATTGTCTTTGTGTTGGTGATTTTTATGGCGTTCCGCTCGCTGAAACAGAACGAGCAGAGTCGTATCTGGGTGGGATTGGCCAAAGAGACTGCACACCAGCTTGGCACACCGACATCGTCGCTGCTGGGATGGATTGAGTATCTGCGCGAGCAACCTGTCGACCAGATGGCGGTAGACGAGATGCAGAAAGACCTCTCGCACCTGATGAAGATAGTGGATCGCTTCTCGAAGATTGGCTCCGATGCACCGTTGACGGCCGAATCGCTGAATACGGTGGTGGGCAACTCGGTGATGTACTTCCGCAAGCGCATACCACGAAATGTTACTCTCGACTACAACGGACTCGCTACCGATACGGTCAAGGCGAAGATAAATGTGGCACTCTTCGAGTGGGTGGTCGAAAATCTTATGAAAAATGCCCTCGACGCACTGCAAGGACACGGAAGCATCTCCGTAAACATCGGCCAAGACGAGAAGTTGGCGTGGGTAGAGGTATCCGATACGGGTAAAGGAATACCCAAATCGAAATGGAAGCGCATCTTTGAGCCCGGTTTCACCACCAAGACACGCGGCTGGGGACTAGGACTGTCGCTTTCGCGTCGTATTGTCGAGGAGTATCACAAAGGGCATATTTCGGTTGTGGAGTCGGAACTTGGCAAAGGCACAACCTTCCGTGTAACCCTCAAAAAGGCATAATAGAGCAGTAGGATGGAGCAATATCTCGGTACAATATCGGCACAGGAGCTATTCGGCCAAGCGAGCAAACTCGCTCTGTACGAAGTCGAGGCACCCATAACGGGAATTGCCTCGTTGGGCTCTATGTACCACGTTGCTACCGGAGTCATTTCGCTCCTCTTTATATTTATATTGGTAAAATACTACAATGTATTCGGCCAACTCATCATCTCGTTCGTAAGCAAGAAGGAGCAATACTCGGAGATTCACTCCTACGGCGGCGAGATTAAAAATATCGAGCTGGTCACAAGTTTTGCCGGGCTGTCACTCCTGGCACTGCTCGTGATGCGACTCTCGGTTATGCCGGAGTTGTCCGCAACATTCAACCTGCCAAGCCTTGGCCCGTGGGCCATCGGAGGCATCACATTCGTTGCTGCCCTGCTACTCGTCTGCTTGGAGCGCATAATTATCTACGTAGTCGGGTTAATATGCGAGCAAGAGATGGCTTGCAAAGGTATTTGGGTCGTAAAGCAGATGCATTTCTGCTCAACTATTATTTTGCTCACGCCACTACTTATTTTAGCGCTCACAACCGAGGGTAAAGCCACTACAATCGCGCTTTATTGCTCTGTTGCAGTGTGTTCGGTATCACTGATTTTGTTCATAAAAGAGACTTTTTTGTTCTTTCGAGCACAAAGATTTTCTATTTTCCATTGGATTTTATATCTTTGCGCCCTGGAATTCTTCCCGCTATCGTTGCTACTTGCTCCAATAGTGCGCGGAGAGTTCTAAAAACAAAAGAGCATATATGAGTAATACCATAAACAAAATCTTAGTAGCACAGCCTGCTCCAACAATCATTGAGAAGTCTCCATTCTACGAGCTCTCAAAGCGCCTTGAAGTTGAAATTGACTACAATCCACTTATTAAGGTTATAGGCATTACCCCAAAAGAGTTTCGCAGTCAGAGAATAAACATTCTCGACCATACTGCGATTATCTTCACCTCGCGTACCACTATCGACAGCTTCTTCCACATCTGCGAAGATGCCCGCATCGTGATACCCGAAACGATGAAATATATATGCTCGACCGAGAGCATTGCACTCTATTTGCAGAAGTATATCGTCTATCGCAAGCGCAAGATTTCGTTTGCCGATGGTTCGTTCCAGGGACTTATAGAGTTGGTGGTAAAGAATAAGGCCGAGAAGATTTTGCTCTCGCTCAGCGAGCCACACAAGCCGGAGATTCCGGAGGCGTTGCAGCGCTTGAACATCAACTTCACCCCTATAATCCTCGCTCGCACCGTAGCTACCGACATTACAGCCGAGAAGTTGAAGGAGTACGATATGATTCTGCTCTACTCGCCGTGGGATGTTAAGAGCATCTGCGAGAAGATGGCCGCCGAGGAGATGCCGACAATTGCCACATTTGGCGAAGGCACATTGAAGCTCGCCGTCGAGAATGGCATCCACGTCAAGGCAAATGCCCCTACACCGGTAGCCCCTTCGTTGGCAAAGGCTGTGGATCTATATATTCAGAACATCCGCAAGGGTAAGGATATCGAGGATGTAGTCTTTGTTGGAGATGAGCGCAAGGAGGAGTTTTTGCGTACCCAGCAGAGCCGTCTGCAAAAGAAGGGACGAAGCAAAAAGAGTTAATCGCACCCATTCACAATAGCGATTTATGTTGGATTCCAAGCTGCCTAAATCGGAAAAACTACACTCATTTGGTGCCATCCGTCGCCTTTTTGCCGAGGGACGGGGAGGCTTTGTCTACCCATTGAGATACGTTGTCTACGCCGAAAATGCAGACGAAACCTCGGCCGAAATACTCTTTTCGACGCCAAAAAAATTCCTCAAACGAGCCAATAAGCGCAATAAGATTCGCCGTCGTATGCGCGAGGCTTACCGTTTGAACAAACAGATTTTGGCCTCAGGAGAGCCTCGCCTTCTGCAAGTTGCGCTTATCTACTCGTCGAAGGAGATGCTCAACTATAAAACCATCGAGAATGCCACAAAACGTATTTTGGAGAACCTTTGTGAGTAGATGCCGTCAGATTGTAGCTCTACCATTCATTGGATTGATACGCTTCTACCAGAGGTGTATTTCGCCACTTACGCCTCCCGCTTGCCGATACACTCCCACCTGCTCGCAATATGCCATCGAAGCCATTCGCAAATATGGCATTATCAAAGGTGGATGGCTGGCAGCTAAGCGCATTGCTCGATGTCATCCGCTGGGAGGATCGGGCTATGATCCGGTACCATAAAATAAGGCGTGTCTTTTGGACACGCCTTGCTAGTTTAAGTTAAGAGGTTGATATTGAGTCTACTCCTTGCGCTTTTCGATTTGACGTTTCATAGCATCAAGTGCTAAATCTACCGCCTCCTCGAATGTGCGAGCTCGCTGCTCGCTTACAATATCTGCGCCTGGGACGTGCATTGTAACAAGTGCAATCTTGTTACCCTTCTCGCTGTCCTTGTCCAGCTTCAAAACCACATCTACACCTGTCGAGTTGCCCTCGAAACGCTCCAATCTCGACATCTTCTTCTCTACAAATTCGATGAGCTGCTTGCTCGCATCGAACTTAACTGATTGAATCTTAACCTCCATAATAAAAAATTTTTAAGGTTTATAAATATAGCCTACCGGCTATTGTTTGCTATTTAGTCATTGGTTGTTTTTCATTTGTGCGGATGGGCTCGCTTGTACACCTCCTGCAACTGTGTAATGCTATTGTGGGTATAGCACTGTGTGGTGCGCAGCGAGGCGTGGCCCATCAACTCCTGTATGTCGCGCATATCGGCATCCTTGTTCAGCAGGTGCGTCGCAAAGGTGTGTCGCAAGACGTGCGGCGACCGCTTGCCCTGCACATTCGCACTCTTCAACTCGCTCTCCACTATGCGCTGTATGGTCGAGCGCGACACGGCAACACCATTTGCCGAAACTATCAGTGGCGACTTGCTCGATGTAGCTATCTCCATACCTTGCAACCTATCTATATACGCACGCACGCGCGAGGCTGTTTCGGGCAGAATCGGAATCATACGATGTTTATCGCCCTTGCC
>JAEIGA010020178.1_pt1 | contig 10156 bp, 14 predicted proteins | sample 9270691 | NCBI WGS metagenome assembly JAEIGA01 (sample SAMN17057246, study PRJNA624740) | gut metagenome | biome: biome; isolation source: fecal sample | host: Bos grunniens | place: China: Xizang | collected 2019
GAATGTCGCTGAAACACCCCCAACACCCTACCCAATCAACACGGCCTACACCTACGGCCATTTTAAGCCCCACAAGGCCATAAAAAAGCCCCACCTTATAACCATTAAGGCAGGGCTTTTTAAACGCACTCACGGGCTTGCATCGTGTTACATACTGCAGCAACCTATGACTATGGCCTTGTTTCTATTCTACATATTGCAGTTTCGATGTACATTAGTATGGCTGTAATATCTTCATCAAGACTTTGGTACCCTATCATATCGATGTTGTCTTGGTACCGACTCATTTGATTATCGATGATAACGGACACTCCTGCCTTGTATGATATCACCGACATTTTCGTCACCCCGAAATTTATCCCTTGGGGACTCAGCTGAGTAAAATCCTGCCCATAGCCTTTTGTCGTGTCGCCCATCAGGTAAATAGCCATGACGCACCACACTGATAATTCAATGCCCAGTCGCTCCATCAGGGATGGTGCGACATCTTCCAAGTGATTTCGGATGCAGGCATCGATAGTCTGATAATCTGTAATTTTCATTTTTTCGTTTCTTTAGGATTATTATTCATTTGGGTAAGCACATAATCGCCCCATTGCTGTGCGATGGCTTGTGCCACTCCGTTAAACGTTCTAGACCTGAATTTACCTCTTGATGCTTTCACGAATTCCTTGAAATCAGGATTGATTTTTTCAGGCATCAAAGGGGGTAGATTCCTTAGCCAAAAGAGAGTTTTCTTCGAGTATTTCTCACCATACCAAAAGGGCTGCACATAACAATCAGCTGGGGGCAATTCTGCCCGCGCCATAGGCTGTGGATTCTCTACGGCCACAAAGGGGGCATCAGCCTGCAAGCATTTCAGGAAGAATTGACGCGCCTCGAGCATCTTATCATAACGTTCTGAGTCAACCTGGCCATCCTTGACCATGTGAACAGAAGAAACCTTGCAAAGGTATGTGCATGGCGGGTGACTGATAATCAGGTGCCATTTCCTGATATAGTGCATTTCGCCTAACTGACTCATGAAACTCGTTTTGCCAGCAAGCAAAGGTGACACGTCACCAGGGATATGCCATTCAGGATGCTTAAAAGACCGAACTAGCTGCAAGTCAGCCGACCAAGCATTAAAGCCTCGTTCCCTGAAAGCACAGCAAAGATGCTGGCTTTCTTCACAAGCTATAAGCACATTGATATTTTTGGGATTACTTTTCATGCTTGATTTCGTAATGACAATCAACTGTGTAGTATTTATAAAGATCCGTCCTCACCATATCATAGACTTCATCAGGAGTGAAGTTCTTAAACACCGTTTGCAATATGCAGTTAATGACATTCGACCTTTTCCAATATCGATGCACTCTTACAAACTCTTCTATCTTCTCACTCACCTCATTATCCAATCTGATTGAGGTTAATTTTGTTCTGTCTGACATAATTTCTTTGTTTCGTTAAAAATCGGGTTATAGTTAAAAATGAACCAGGAGCAAGCTAAAAATCGCCCTGCGCGTGCATATATGGGCGCGCTGGCGGGCGCGTCCCGTAAGAAAAACTATGGGGGAACCCCTTTATTTACTGAGGGTTTGGAAGATTTCATTTGGAAATCGCACGGCGGTTCTACTGTACCGCCGTTATGCCATGCGGGCAATACGTTCAGAATACTTCCACATCGTCTAAAAACTCGCATGCCACAGATTCTAACCACACGTCGTGTCCTACCCTGAAACATGTGGCCATCCCGTCTATTTCTATCTTGCTTCTGTTTGTGCATTGTCTACATTTCTTTTGTTGTTGCTGAATCATAATAAAGTATCATTTTCAAGCAGGGCTTTCACCTCTGCAATAATCTCTAAGGCCTCACGCTTGTCACCTCCGATTCTTCTTTGCAGTGCTATCTGCAAAGCCATTCTTTCGTTTGGATCACCTAAAGGTACAAACCTGAATGATGCTATCTTTTCTATGTTGTGCAATATTTCATCGCAAGCCGCTCTAATCTTTGGATCAGTATGCGTCAAACGATACTGCATGAGTCTACGTCTGAGAAGTTCATCATCATGGTTTTTCTTGGATGGGGCAGGGGCTGCTTTCAACTGGGTGAACTCATGCCCTTTGTCCCAATGGAAAAGCACCTTATCTCGACAGCGGTCTTTTCGTTGTGGCCTCAGTTCTATATCAGAATGAACCAGGACTCCATCTTTGACTTCTGTCACGATGCCATCACCAAGAAACTCTACGTGCTTGAAGTGGAAATAATGGTAGGCTAAATCCTGAAATCTCTTCCAAATTTTATCCTTAGCATCAAATTGTTCCAACTTATGCGGTATGGCTTGTTTCCTTTGTTTCTTGCCGTTCTGCATTTCAAACACTACCCATCCATCCGCCTCACTCTTCATTGAAAACTCGACTCTCCAAATACGAGGGTGATATAATTTTCCATTCGTGTCATATTTAGTCATGCTCATGGGATTATCAATCAATCCCGCAAGCATCCATGCTGTCTTTATCCAAGGTTTGTCGCTCTTCGCATTTTTGAGTTCCATTGTTTTATCGTAGAGTTTGGTAGAGACCATTGATGATGGTGAACCCCATGAGAGAGAGTTATAATCACATCCGTTCCAAGAGTCAAACCCGTGCGCCGTCAGGTGGCACTGATTAATCTTTCTGTAGATTCCCTCGAGGTATCGTCTCGCGAACCTTGCAGGCAAATCACCAGAGTCGAACTTTTCAAAATCGTAGCATATATCAATTCGATAGATTCTTTTGAAGATATAGTCATGCCTTAGCAGGAACTGCCGAAGATATTCAACGGGATTTCCCTGATAGAGCATCCAATTAGGCATACGAATATGACTGCTATGCTCTACGAGTCCATGAAAATCACTTGCGCCTGATGCAGGATTTCGTCTAATCTCGATCAAAGGATTTCCCATATCATCAACGATTTCAAACATTTCCTTGTACACTCTCGTTCCGTACTCTCTTTCCCTAATCAAATAACCCTTTCTTCGGTAGTAATCCGCATTGCAGGGATATTCAAAGTTAGATTCCAAAACATAAACTTCCAGCCAATCGATATTCACACAACGCACTTTTGTCGTTGCCTCACTCATGATAAACTGAAAACTACCCTGAAATTACCGACTGAGCTGCACCCTTTCTCTCCGTCACTACCCGAACATTGAGATCAGAATCAACCTGGCACGAATATCTTTCAGGGCTTTCGCCATGATAGACCGACTTGATTTTCTTCCCACCTCGCTTAATGGTATAGCTATTTCTGAGTATCTCTACTATTAACATTGAGAATTTCCGCTGATGCCTTAATTTGATAATCCATTGGCCATCGATGCAGAAGTCTATGATTGGAAGATACCCATTACGAAGAAAGTCGAAGCACTCTTGGAGTGCCTCGACCTGGGCTTTGGTTAGGTCTGTAAATTCAGAATTATGGCTTCTCATGCTACCTAACTCTTGGCCTCTTCCTTATTCTCTTCTTCGGGCTTTTCCTCCTCCTTTGGAGCGACAAAGCCAGCCTTATTCATCAGATAGAGTCTGCCACGTGCATCGATAACCTCCTTGACTTCATCTTTCTTGATGCCCTTGGTATCAATGTCCGTCCAATAGTACTTCTTTACGTCATGGATAGTGCCATCATTCGGGTCTATGACTTGACGGGCTACGGTGTCTTGATTACCCCCGCACAACTCAACTTCGAGGACAGCGATTTGCAAGCCAGCTTTCATGCATCTATCCTTTTTCGAGCTGTACACTCTCAGGCTGGCATTTCCCCTGACAAAGACTTTAACTCCCTGCTTCAGGAAAGGGATCACTTTGGATTCGGTATTCGACATGGTGCAGTCAATCCAATTAGTCACTTCTTTTTCTTCTCCTGACTGAGTTTTGTAGCGGCTGGTGTCCGCTACACGGAAAGTTGCAAACTCCGCGCCATTCGCGCTTTTAATCTCACAATCGGCTGCAATATTGCCGATAACTTCTACTTTAAGCATAAAATTGTTTGTTTAAATTGTTTATTACTCACCCAACTGGGCATTATCTAATCATCCATTATGATGTCGGTGATCATTTCAAATGACATTGACCTTTCGCTATAGGCATTAAATAACTCACTTACTGACAATGCGACCAAGCCCGACACTAAACCTTGTGCATCTGTGGCCTGAAACTTCCACACTTTACCATGATCGTTGCTGACGGTGATTTCATTACCTCTCCGTCTCACGGAAATATAAGCACGCTTCCTCATACACTAACACAATCCAAATAAGTTAGACACTATAGCATCGATTATTATCATCAGCAGGACTCCCGCTACACCCAACACTGCATTTCTTGGCTGCTGCTGCTCCCAATAACTTAGGTATTGACGTGTAAAGGGTTGGCGCGATGTAACACGTTTTTGATTCGTTGATGCTTGGAGTTTTCGAGGGTCGTATTGGAAACGTAATCGCCTCTCTGATTCGCTCATGACTTGTGAATCTTCCAAGGTGATCCAATCATCATCGATGATGTGCTGAAAGCATTCCTTGATGGAAAGATTGATGAAAGAGTAAGGCTTGGCTATTGGATTTCCATCAATTCTGTGTGCAGCTGACCTTTGGATTATCTCGGAATCAACCTTATCGCTCCAAGGTTTGAAAAACCATCCCACGTCTTTGCAAAATTCCTTCACCAGTGTAAACTTAGTCTGTTCTCGAAGTGAAGAACCGACCCACACAACATAAACAAATGAACCAGGCACTAAATCACCTGACTCTCTAATCAAACAATATCTGTGTTTCATGTCTGTTTGATTATGGTGGTTTCGTGTTCAGGGTGTGCGTAATGTCTCGAGAATCGGCATTAAGAAAAACAGAAAGTTGTGATATTCTAAGAACCGAAAAGACCGACCTCCGCTTTTTGTAAAGCCTCAGTCGGTCTCTGACACGAAACACGCGCCAAACCCTTGCTTTACGTTCAGGGGTCGACCTCTCGTTGCCCCCTATCCTAAGCGGTGGCAAAGATACGAACTATTTCCGAACTGACAATGAGATTTCCAAAGTTTTTGTGTAATTTAGACAGAATCAAAATAGCAAAACAATCGTGAAACATCGTAAAACAAAGCTAACTAAAACCGTGAAACAACCTAAAACGAAAATTTCCATATCAAAAAACGTGGCTATTATCACTAACAACCACGTCCGATACACAATAAATCTAAATAGAATACTAAAAGTTCATGGACTTCACCAAGCCCAATTTTCTAAGATTTTGAGAGTTTGAGTAACTTATCTATTAATCGAATCTGCATAGATGTAAATCGTGTCATGAATCTTTTCAGGCCCGGAATGAACATTTTCCCACAACAATTCAAATTGACCCGTATGTCTGTTATAAGTGAGAATTCCGCTTGATGTACACCAAACCAAATTCGGACTTGTGCAGGAAGAAGTTAAGAAGTTCGCCAGCCCCATAGCAAAAATAACCGAAAATAAACCAAAAATCCGTTTCATCGAGGTATCAATTTAAATCATGTCGTAAGCACTTCTAATCACATCTTTATCGACTCTTTGGCCACACTCTACAAAGATCATCGCGTAGACCAAATCGACCATCTTAGCCTTATTCTGAAATGATAATGGCAGATGTGAGGAAATCCCCATATCGCTGGCCACGAAATCAATATATTTCTGTGTCGCGTTCTCTGATGGCGGTGCCCATCTTCTGATAATTTTCTCTATCGTGTTAATCTTATCACAAAGGCCGAAATAGCCCGAAATATACTTGCGTAGGATGATAAATCCAGCCCTGATGCCATACTGCATCGTCTCGAACTCTTCAAAGGCCTTATCGGTCTGATGTGGCCTTTCTCCTTTCCAATTATTCCCTTTTCGTATATTCAGGGGATTATTGTTTCTTATTCCTCGTGGTTCCATGAGCGCAATATGTTTTTGAGGATTAAACTAACATCAGGCCTGACTGACTTCATCAGCTGCGTTGATTCATGAATCGTAATACATTCTCGAGGCCTCTGCCAGCACCCCCACACTTTCGCGAGGGGACAATCCATGCATTCAACCAGGCATAAAAATCCATCAGGAACACAGATAGAGAACCTATCCCGAACAATCCACCGGGGGAAATTTGTGTTACATGCTTCAGTACTCTCCCGATATCTATCTACTGACACTTTGACCACCTTTAATCGATGGCCATCTACAGAGAGTAACCTCACTGAATCTTCAATCTGTTTCCAAGGTCCTGAGTTCAGAACCATCGTCATTGGCACAAGGTTAGATGTCAGGTAAGTTTCTTTGAGCCAAGACTTCTTTGAGTCCCTATCTCCAGCGGCCACCATGTGACCCCGCACAAATCCTGAATTGGTATAATCACCATCCTTGACTCTTGGCCTTGGCAATTTAGTGTCGATTTTGAAATGATGGCCACTGACCTTTTCGGAGCCTGAAAAGTGTCTTGATTCCAGCAAGTAACATACTATCATTGGTATGTGCAAATCTTGGTCGTAGTATGATATAAAGCTATCATGCTGCACACGAATTAGGGTTGAGATTTGAGCACCCCCGCGACCAGGGACAAGACTTAGGGCAGTCAGTACACCAACCAGCACTAATAACCTGATATTTATTCTCATGTCTTGTCACCTCCTTTCCGTAATCTTTTCTCATAGGTTTTCCACTTGTATTCGAGTCCGAAGATAGCGGCCGTCATTGCGAGGAACTGGGCACACATCATCAGGACTCCCGCGGCGATGTCATGGTCTTTGGAAATCAGTAGGGACACAAATGCCAAGCCCACAGCCGCTAAAAATGAGCCTATAGCCACAAAGATTTCCGCATTGTTTTTTGTAACTTCCATTTCGTATGGGTATTTAAATAAAGGGGCTGGGGTAGGGTATCACTTTCGGTTCACCCATCCAAGTTCCGAACACGTCACAAGGTGCAGCACCTCTAAAGTAATCATCTGCATCACCATCCACAACCGCAAAGGAAGAAGAAGAAATCTTTTTCTTCCCATCGAGGTATGAAATCGTAAATCCTCCGTAGGTGTAAAAATACGCGCTGTCGGCATCATTGTCAATCAGGAACCCGATATAGAAATCCCGATTATTATCCGAACATCGTTTGAAAATCGGCCAATCAGAATCAGCCAGGAACAATTCAGAAATAGTCTGAGGTGTCACCGGCGTATCATCAGTGAATTGGGGATTGATAGTCAGCAGCGCATAACTATGCTTGAAGAACTCATGCGGGTTTTCGGGGTCGGGATCAAACTCAAACCAAGAGTGAAAACACGCAAACACCATCGTGTCTAATCGGGTGAGAAAGTGTCTTTTCAGGAAGCTGGCCACCGATTCAGGACCATCAGCCAAAGCGAACCTGAAACCCGCGAATCGTTTCAAAACAAACTCCTGATAGGGCCATATATCTAACACGTTCATTCTGTGCAGACATTCATCAAAGCCATTCATCTGCCAGGTTCCTGAGCTGAGCATGAACCGACCTCCCAAAGGAGTATCGATTGCACCAGCCTCCGCTGTCGCTGGGTATCGGAATTGGTTGCCACCATTCCAATTTGCTTTGCAGTCACGGCCTACCAGCATCAAGTTATAACTACTAAACGCATTCAGGCTTTTCGACTTGTTTGCGCCTGACTGCATCGAAATATTTCCTACGGGTTTCAAGTCTCTCATGAGGGCTTCGACCATGCATGTACACATACGTTGCGCTTGCAACCTTGGTGTAATGGTCTGCACCACAGATTCGGGCTTTCCATATTCGATTTGGGAATATGTTCCGTCTGCATTTTTTACGATTTGGTAGATGATATTTCCGACCTGACCGCTAATCTTAGACCTTGTACCTCCAACTCTTCCGCTCGCCATATCAACAGTGTATTAAGTTAGTAAATAAAAAGAGGGCTGGGGCTATCAGCCCAACCCCCCTTGCCGTTATGATGATGCCATTTGGCTTAGTGGCCCACTCGATTAAGTGTTAGGATCATAGTCATCATCACCACCCGAAGACGTACCCGTGTTGATAGTCAATGTAGCATTGCTATCGGGCATTGTGGCCGTACCGACATACTTATCATTGCTGAGAGTCAGTGTAATCTGACTGCCTGCAATAGTAGCGGTGGGCACCTGACCCGTTGCGGGGAACACTTCGATAGCGAGTGACGCGCCGACCTCGACATTAGCGCCGCTGGCCACGTTCACGCCATCCTTCTTCACGGTGGCTGTACCCGTACCCGTCTTGGCGATAGTCAGCACCTTAGTTCCTGAAGGAGTTGGTGCGGGCTCAGGCTGGTCGGGGCTGATAGAGTTAGACTCTGACATGCCGAAGATGTCGCCACCATTCAGGTAGTTCTGTGCGCCAACTGGGTAAGTAGGCAGTGCCACGTCAGCGGGTGAGCTAAAGCCCTCTCCTGCGCCTAATGTGGCCTTGTTGTGGATATAACCACCAGCCACTTTCTTAGTGATGATAACTGAGCAACAACCAGCGATGGACGCATTGACAATCTCAATCACGTTAGAAGCAAGCGATACAGCGGCCACAACGTTACCCTCGATGGCGAACACGTCACCCAAATTGCTGGCAGTGATAGCGGTATCGGAAGCCAAGTTGGGGTTAATGCGGAAGCGCTCGTACTGAGCAACACCACCCTGAGTGAGACCCACCAGAGTAAAGTACTCTTCCGAAGTCATGCCAAGAGCAGCCTTCAGGCCACCGATAGTGAGGTTATCGGCTGCGATGGTAATGGCGATTTTTCCGTCAGCCTTGGTAATAACCAAAGCGGCTGGCAGTGCGGCCTGACCATCAGAAATGATGTAGGCACCCTGCTTAGCACCCTTTTCGCCATAAGAGTTCAAACCGAACTTGTTATTGACAGATGGATGCGCGGCTACATCGCTCTTAATGCGCGCATAGTTGCGCGAAGTGAACTCACTGAGATTGGCACGACTGCCAACTACGTTATCGAATGAATGATCAACGATTGGACGAAGGGCAGCTGCGGCCTGAGACACAGTCGTCATGATCATGCGGCCACGCATTTGCGCTTGGGTCTGAGGATTGGCTACAGACTCAGCCAAAGAACGTACTACCTGTTGCTTTTTGCCCTTTGCATCGCGACCAATAGAATACACGTCCGAACCTACGCGGCCACGGATATAGGTGCGTGTTCCACCTGATTTCGATTTTGCCATAGTGCAATTATAGTTTTGATTTGAAAAACGGCCTCTCCGCTCGGCCTTTGCGGTATGGGTATGCCCCAACGTCTGCAAAGGTACAAATTAATATTTATCGAACCAAATACGGACTTGATACGGACAAGGTAGCAGGAGAATCGTAACACACTTTTTGAAAAACCTTGACGCGCCCCCTCCCCCTGACCCCCCTCCCGACCCCGTTTTGCGCCCTCGGGGCTGGGGTTTCGTTAACGTAGTTTAACGTTTTTAACGTTGGAGTGCCCCGCCAGCTGCACACAGCCCCCGCCTTATTTAGACAGATTCTAAACAAGGGCAGGACTCTATTTAGACAGATTCTAAATTTGCCTAAAGCCCTATATTTTAGGGGTTTTCCCTTGCTAAATTGGGCTATTTTTCGTAACTTTGCAGAGCAAAGCCCACGAGGGGCAATGCGCTAAACCCTATAATTCACATCAGTTATGAAACAAGAAATTGCAACCTACTGCATTGGCGCACTCGCTACCATCAGCAGCGCACAAGCCATTGAGGGTCTGAAGGTGCAAACCACCCACTTCGCCACGAACCAGGCGGTTCTAACCCTCTCGACCAAAGCATCACGCGACCTAAGCCTAATCGATTGGCGGCTCACCAGGGAATTAGATTCACTCGCACAGCGATGGGCACTTGCCTACTTCATCCAGCCGACAACCCAAGGCGATGGCCTTGAAATCCAAATGGTCTAACCCAGCCCCTGCAAAGGGGTTTTTTCATGCCCTATCGTGCATTTCTATTTATCTTAATACGTATTCTCGAGCAAGCCCGTGAGTGCGTTTAAAAAGCCCTGCCTTAATGGTTATAAGGTGGGGCTTTTTTATGGCCTTGTGGGGCTTAAAATGGCCGTAGGTGTAGGCCGTGTTGATTGGGTAGGGTGTTGGGGGTGTTTCAGCGACATTC
>JAEIGA010020179.1_pt1 | contig 10156 bp, 8 predicted proteins | sample 9270691 | NCBI WGS metagenome assembly JAEIGA01 (sample SAMN17057246, study PRJNA624740) | gut metagenome | biome: biome; isolation source: fecal sample | host: Bos grunniens | place: China: Xizang | collected 2019
AAAAAATTCAAGTTCAGGAGCTTGTGACTATATTATACACGAAACCAACAGTAGATTCAACAGAGCAATATTTTATTATTTCTCCGTTTTGGAGAATAAGATGCGCTATAATCAATCAAATGTAGTGAAAAAACAGATTTGGATGACTGTTTTACCGACTGAAATTATACCTCGTAAGATTCAATATACTATTATTCATTTGAATCAAAGTATGTAAAAAGAGGACAGAGAAGAAATCTCTGTCCTCTTTTCGTAGGGCGTTCTTTGAACTCCTGTAGCGGAATTAACCTGCTTTATCGCAGATACATCAACGTGGTGTTTTGTTATTTGGTATTGTATATTTTCTTCTTCGCATCGGTAGGTGCAGTTCCAAAGTGCTTTTTATAGAGGCGATAGAAGGAGGAATAGTCGTGAAATCCGCAGTTTTGACTTGCCGTTGTAGCATTTTCGCCTTTAGCTATAAGCTCCTGCGCTACGATAAGTCTTTTCGAGATTATATAGCTATACACCGAGGTTCCGGTAAGCTTTTTGAAAATTCTGTTTATCTGTGACGGACTTATATGCAGAGTGTCCGATATACTTGAGAGCGAAATGTCAGTAAAGAGGTTTTCGTTGATATAGTCGATTATTTCGTCAGCCTCGCTTTTTTGATTTCGGGAATCGGATTTTTGCCCTTTCTTATCAAAGGCTATGTTTATTGAAACCAAGAGGGAGGCGAAATTTGATAAAATATTTCTCTTTGCATTTTGTGTGTCACATTCAGAAATCATTTTTTCAAAAAACGCTTGGGTCTGAAAGCCTGAAAATTCCGAAGGGAGATATAGATTTCTTTCGCCAAGATTGCGCTCGGTGAAAGGCTTGAAAAAGCTTTCGGGGAAGCCTGCTTTCATAAGTATTTCCGGATAAAAATTGATAACGCAACGCTCATAAGCCTCGTTTGTATTTATGAGCACCTTATGAATTTCTGCGCTTCGCATAAGCATAATACACCCCGGTCTTAAGCTGTATATTTTTCCTTCAACCATATAGTCAGCGTTTCCCGAGATGAAGCAAAATATTTCAAAATTATCGTGGATATGCATATTGAATTCTCTATCCAAAGGAGTTTTTTCAATGGAATGAGCGATGTACATTCCCTCAATTTCAATGCGTTTTGAAGACATTTTTATCCTCCCAAAGCCTTATTGGTATGATTATATCACACAATGCTCAAAAATGCAATATAAAACGGTTAAATTGTCAATTCCATTGTAAATAAAGATAGGCTATAATATAGTTGTAAAAATAAACAAGAGGTGATAGTTATGAAGATTTTTGAAAACAAAGTAGCTGTTGTTACCGGTGCAGGCGGAGTTCTTTGTGCTGCATTTGCAGAGGATCTTGCAAAGTGCGGAGCAAAGGTAGCGTTGCTTGACATCAATCTTGAGGCTGCTGAAGCGGTTGCTGAAAAGATAAATGCTGAGGGCGGAATTGCAAAGGCATTTCGTGCAAACGTTCTTGACAGAGCTGCAATGGAGCAGGTACACGCTGACGTAAACGCGGAATTTGGCAAATGTGACATTCTTGTAAACGGTGCGGGCGGAAACAACCCCAGATGCACCACCGCTCACGAATATTACGAAGCAGGTGACGAGCTTACAACAGAATTCAAGACCTTTTTCAATCTTCAGAAGGAAGACTTTGATTTCGTATTCGGACTTAACCTTATGGGATCTATGATACCCACACAGGTATTCGCTCCCGATATGATAAACCGTGACGGAAGCATTATAAATATTTCTTCTATGAACGCTTTCCGTCCTCTCACAAAGATTCCCGCATACAGTGCGGCAAAGGCGGCAGTATCCAACTTTACAGAGTGGCTTGCAGTTCACTTTGCAAACTGCGGAATAAGAGTAAATGCGATTGCCCCCGGATTTTTCGTAACAAAGCAGAATCAGGCGCTCCTCTTTACACCCGAAGGAGAGCCCACACCCAGAACAGAGAAGATACTCAGAGCAACTCCTATGGGACGTTTTGGCAAGCCCGAGGAGCTTCTCGGAACACTTCGTTGGCTTTGTGACAACTCCGCATCGGGATTTGTTACAGGTATCGTTGTTCCCGTTGACGGTGGTTTCTCGGCTTATTCGGGAGTATAATTTTTGAAAGGAATGAAAGAAATGGCAATAAGACTTTGTGCATTTGCAGATGAAGCGTCTAATATGATAGACGGTCAGATAGCCGCAATGAAGAGAAACGGAATAGAGCTTCTTGAAATACGCGGTGTTGATGGTGAAAATATAAAGGATATAACACGAGATAAAGCAAAAGAGGTAAGAAAAAAGCTTGATGATGCAGGACTTTCAGTATGGTCTATGGGCTCACCTATCGGAAAGATAACCACAAGCGACGACCTTGATGAGCACATCGAGGCGCACAAGAGAATAATGGAATACGCCGACGTTCTGGGCACAAAGCGTATACGTATGTTCAGCTTCCTTAATTTCAAGGAGAATCCTCTTTCCTGGGACGAGTTTGAGTCAAAGGCATTCCCTATGATGCAAAGACTTTGCGATGCAACTCCCTCGGATTTTATCCTTTGTCACGAGAACGAGAAGAGAATTTTCGGTGAGAATCCCGAAAACTGCGTAAAGCTCCTTCGTGAATTTCCAAAGCTTCGTGCGGTATTTGATCCCGCAAATTTCGTTCAGTGCGGAGTTGATACCTTGAAGGCTTGGGATATGCTTAAGTCCTACGTTGATTATATGCATATCAAGGATGCCAATGCGCAGGGCAAGGTAGTTCCTGCGGGCTACGGTATCGGAAACGTTGGTGAGATCGTTAAAATGTATCTTGCACAGGGCGGAGAGGTAATGACACTTGAGCCTCACCTCAATTCCTTTGTGGGACTTGACAAGCTTGAAGACGGAGAATCTCTTGCAACCGCGTTCTCTTATAAGGACAATGACGAATCCTTTGACGCGGCAGTAAAGGCGCTCCGCGCAATTATCTGATTGGAGGATTGAAAAATGAAAATAGGCGTACAGTTTTTTACACTCAGAAAGCAGTGTACTAATCTTGAAGATTTTTCCGAATCCCTCAAGAGAGTTGCTGACATAGGATATACAACAGTACAGATATCCGGTGTTTGCCCCTACGAGCCCGAATGGCTTAAGGCAGAGCTTGACAAGAACGGACTTAAGTGCGTTCTCACTCACACAAAAGGAGATCTTATGATAGAAGATCCTATCAAGGTCTGCAATAATCACAAGGTGTTCGGTTGTAGAAACATCGGTATTGGAGCTATTCCCGGCGGTCATGTAAACGACGAAACATATGCAAAGTTCGTTGCTGATTTTAAGCCCGTTGCAGAGGCGTTCAAGAAAGAAGGACATAAGCTTTTCTATCATAATCATCATATGGAATTTGCAAGAAGTGAGAACGGAAAGCTCTTTATGGAAAGATTTCTTGATGATTTTACACCCGATCTTCTCGGTGTTACCTTTGACACGTATTGGGCACAGTTTGGCGGCGTAAATCCTGCTGAATGGCTCGAGAAGCTTGTTGGCAGAGTTGAATGTATACACCTTAAGGATATGAAGATAGTTGATAGAGAGCAGAAGATGGCTTACGTTGGAGAGGGCAATCTTAATTTCCCCAAGATCATCGACGTAGCAGAGAAGGTAGGCGTTGAATATCTTCTTGTTGAGCAGGACGACTGCGGTGAGATGGATCCCTTCGAGTGTGTTAAGAGAAGCTACGATTATCTTACTTCCCTCGGACTTAATTAAAATATAAATATATAAAGGAGAAAGAAAATGGAAAAGGTAAGACTTGGTATACTTGGATACGGAAATATGGGTACCAACCACACAAAGCACATTTTGGCAGGAGAGAGTCCCGAGATAGATCTTGTTGCAATATGCGACCATAAGCCCGAAAGAATTGAGGCGGCAAAAGCGTTTGTAGGCGATGCATTGAACGTTACATATTTTGCTGATGCAGAGGAGATGTTTAAGAGCGGACTTTGCGATGCTATCCTCGTTGCAGTTCCTCACTACGATCACCCCAAGTTCTCTATGAGAGCTATGGAGCTTGGTCTTCACGTTATGTGTGAGAAGCCTGCGGGAGTTTATACAAAGCAGGTTATCGAGATGAATGAGTTCGCAAAGAAATGCGACGTGAAGTTCGGTATTATGATGAACCAGCGTACAAACTGCATCTACCGTAAGATGAGAGAGATAATCCAGAGCGGAGAGCTTGGCGCTATCCGTCGTACAAACTGGATAATCACAAACTGGTATCGTCCTCAGGCGTATTACGATTCAGGCGACTGGCGTGCAACATGGTCAGGCGAGGGCGGCGGAGTTCTTCTCAATCAGTGTCCTCACAATCTTGACCTCTGGCAGTGGATCTGCGGAATGCCCTCCAAGGTATACGCAAAGCTTCATTTCGGCAAGTGGCACGACATCGAGGTAGAGGACGACGTTACCGCATACGTTGAGTATGAAAACGGTGCAACAGGCTGCTTCATTACAACAACAGGCGATACCCCCGGTACAAACAGATTTGAGGTAACACTTGAAAAGGGTAAGATAATTGCCGAGGGCAAGAGCCTTAAGATGTGGAAGTCCAAGACAAATATGACCGAGCCTGAATTTTCAGCTACCAACAAGATCCCCTTTGGACATATGGACTTTGAGGAGGTAGAGGTAGAAACAGACGGTAAGAATCCTCAGCACTCCGGCGTTCTTAATGCATTTGCAGGCGCGATCCTTCGCGACGAGCCTATGGTTGCAAACGGAATCGAGGGTATCAACGGTCTTACTATTTCCAATGCAATGCACCTTTCCGCTTGGACAGGTAAGGAGATCGACGTTGCAAGCTTTGACCACGAGCTTTACTACGAGGAGCTTATGAAGAGAGTTGCAACATCAAGAAGAAAGACAGTAAGCGGCACAGTAGAAGCTGCTGACCTTAGCGGAACATATAATGCATAAGAGGCCTGTAATATAACAGGAGCAATAGAGGTTGATATGAGCAATGGTGAAAAAGTAAGAATTGGTGTCATCGGAATAGGAAATATCGGTTCGGTTCATACAAATGCACTTTATTCGGGGAAGGTAAGAAATGCTATCCTCGGAGCACTTTGCGATATAAACGAAAAGAAAAGGGAAGAGCTTTCTTCACTTTATCCCGATATTCCCGTATATGCAACTGCTGAAGAGCTTATTGCAAGCGGTGACGTTGAAGCTGTCATTATATCCACGCCACATTATTATCATCCCATAATAGCCATAAAGGCATTTGAGGCAGGACTTCACGTTCTTTCCGAAAAGCCTATGGCTGTATATTGCCTTGCGGCAAAAGAGATGATAAAAGCGGCAAAAAAGAGCGGCAAGGTCTTTTCGGTTATGTTCAACCAAAGAAACAATAAGCTTTTTGCAAAGGCTCACGAAATGATGAAAAACGGCGAGCTTGGAGATTTGAAGCGAATGGTTTGGATAATCACCAACTGGTACCGCAAGCAAGCTTATTACGATTCGGGAGAATGGCGTGCCACTTGGTCGGGAGAGGGCGGCGGAGTGCTTATGAATCAAGCACCTCACAACCTTGACCTTTGGCAGTGGATATGCGGAATGCCCGAGGAGATATATGCCGAGTGTGACGTTGCAAAGTACCACAATATTGAGGTCGAGGACGATGCCACCATCTTTGCTCGATACAAAAACGGAGCAACTGCTGTATTTATGACTACAACGGGAGAATTTCCTGGAACTAACCGCCTTGAAATCTCCGGTACAAAGGGTAAGGTCGTTATTGAGGGCGGAAAGCTTACACATACCTCTTTGCCAATAGACGAAAGAGAATACGTCGCTTATCCCGAAAAGGAAAAGATAGTGCCTGCCGTTACGGTCATTGAGGACGAAAAGTACAACGGACATATTCTTATTATTGAGAATTTTGCAGACGCTATACTTTACGGAACACCTCTTCTGTCGCCGGGCGAGGAAGCGCTTTCCGAGCTTACTATATCAAACGCCGCATATCTTTCGGCTTGGACAGGGGAGAGAATAAAGCTTCCTATGGACGACAATCGTTTTTATGATGAGCTTTGCGCACGCAGAGAATCAAGCGTTGTAAAGAGATCTGCCGAAAAGGAGCAGATGTCAAATAGCGAATATAGCTCTCGTTGGAATACAAATTGGTAAAACAATAAAAACGGTTGCAATAATTATTGTGACCGTTTTTATTCTTGCATTTTTATCTTTTTGATTACGATATAAAAATCTCTTTGAAAAGCAGAAAAGAGAAATATGATAATTTTTAATATACTGGTTGTATAATGTATAACGTAAATAAAGGAGTTTATTATGGCTTACAGACAATACGGACACTTCGATGAAAAAACGAGTGATTTTATTATTACAAATCCTGACATTCCGCGTAATTGGTACAACTATTTTTGGAACGACCGCTACGTCACCTTCACCTCGCAGACAGGTGCAGGTAACAGCTTTGTGCAGGATCGCCTTTCAGTGCGTTTGCCTATCGTTAACGATCGCGGAGTATTCCTTGTGGAAAACGGAAAAAGCGTTGGCCTCTGTGGACTTCCCGTAAACGAAAAGCGTGATTCCTACCGTTGCGTGCATCGCCGCGGTGAAACTACGATCTATACAGAGCAGGACGGTATCGCCTCTGAATTTTGCATTTTCGTACCCCGAGAAGAGCCTTGTGAGATCTGGACACTCAAATTGAAAAATCTATCCGACCACACTCGCAAGCTGACCTCTCTCTTCTTCTTTGGAAGCTCCTTCGACGGTCCTTACACACGTCAGGGATATAACCACGACGTTTCCATATTTGACGAGGAGCTGAACGCAGTGGTCATAAAAAGAAAGAAGACCTTCGACGGTGAAAAACGTACTGTTCTTGGTATGATGATGATGGCAGAGCCTGCCGATGGATTTGATTGTACCTATAACTCGATCATCGGTCCTTACGGGTCTTTCGCACACCCTGTGATTGCTGAGCGTGGATACTGTACCTCGCAGATCGGTAACTGTGAAAAACTGGCATATGGCATGCAAAAGGATCTGACACTTGCCCCCGGTGAGGAGCATACTGTGATCTTAGTCTGCGGTTTTGCTTTCTCTCGTGAGGAAGCCATTGCTTTGCGTCAAAAATATGCTACTCCCGAGGCAGTTGAAGCTGAGAAGCAGGCTGTTCTGGAAACATTTGCCCGTGAAACAGGCAACGTAAGCATCAATACGCCTGACGAGGAGCTTGATCATCTCTTCCCTTGGCTCAAGCATCAAACCCATCTCGGCTCCTTCTGGGCACGTGTGCGTAGTACGGGATACCGCGACATCACACAGGACTCAGAGTGTATGGCGTCTATCTGTCCCGAAAAGGCTTTGGAACGCCTGAAGAGAATCCTTTCTTTCCAATATTCAAATGGTTATGCTCCCCGACGCGTTGCCAACGGCAAGTGTGAGGATATGAGCTTTTCAGATAATGCCGTTTGGATATCTATGGCAGTTTTAGCCGTGGTCAAGGAGCTTGGAAACAAGGAGCTCTTGAAGCTTGAAGTCCCCTTTAATGACGGAAGCGTAGGAACTCTCTACGATCACGCCTACCGTGCGGTTGATTTCCTTTATAACTTCCGCGGTCTTCACGATCTGATCCGCATTTGGGGCGGTGACTGGAATGACTGTATGAATACAGCAGGTCTTGAAGGCAAGGGCGTCAGCGTTTGGCTGAGCATTGCTTGGTGTCACGCCTGCAAAGCCCTTGCAGAGCTTGCACTCATTCACGGCAGACAGGAGGATCACGACGAGGCAATGCGCCGCTTTGCAGAAATGCGCGACCTCATCAACAAGCACGGCTGGGACGGTGAATACTATTTAGATGCCTATAATGATGATGACGACAAGCTCGGATCTCATACTTGCGAGGAAGGTGCGATGTACCTCATACCGCAGCTTTGGGCAGTCATATCGGGAATCGGTCAGGACGGTCGTGAGCTGATCGCTATGAAGTCTGTTGAGGAAAAGCTTTCCACACCCCTCGGTACTCGCATTATGTATCCCTCCTACGTTACCCCCAACGACCGCATCGGAGTCATTACGACCAAGCCGGCAGGCGTTCAGGAAAACGGAGGGGTCTACCTGCACTCTATCTCTTGGAAGATCATGGTCGATGCCATACTGAAGCGTCCGGAGAAGGTGGAGGAGGATCTTATTACCATTCTTCCTTTCCGCAACCCCATCGTTGCAGGAAGAGCCGAGCCCTACATTCTCTGCAACTCCTATTTCCAGATCGAAACAGGACCGCGCTACGGCACGGCAGGTCAAAGTTGGCGTACTGCTACCGGTCAGCAGGTACAGCGCGCATTGATCAACTACGTATTTGGTCTGAAGCCTGAGATGGAAGGTCTTCGTATCGATCCCTGCTTGCCTCCTTCTTGGAAGACCTGCTCGATAACCAAGGAATTCCGCGGTTGTGTTTATCATATCACTTATAAAAATCAAGGAACAAATGTCAAGAGCATAACTGTTGACGGCAAGGAAATAGACGGAAATATTCTTCCGCTAAAGGAAGGTACGGTAGAGGTACTTGTTATAACAGAATAACAATAATCAACCCTTTCCCCAAAAAAGACAGGAAAGGGTTGACTTTTTTTGTGTTGGAGAGTATAATTAACTTGAATAAATTTTGGAGGTGTTTTCTATGAACAAAGTTGGCGTACAGTCGGGAAACTGGTATAATTACGATGACCCCAAGGGTAGCATAAAATTTATTAAGGAATGTGGATTCGAGTCTATTGACTATAACATAGACAACAAATTGCCCGGAGGACTTATAAAAAAGGGCGAGGTTGAAGGATTCTTCGATATGAGCATTGAGGAAATGCTTGAATATCACAGACCTCTGAAGGAAGCCCTTGAAGAATACGGCGTGGCTGTGTCGCAGATGCACGCACCCTTTCCGCTATGGATACCCAATAATGACAAAGTAAACGACTATATGATAATGACCGTTGAAAAGTGTTGTGCGGTTGCTGAGTACATCGGTTGTCCCGCAATAGTTGTTCATCCCACAAGCATAAAAGAGGATAAGCTTGTTGAGTGGGATGTAAATATGGATATGTACCGCAAGATGATGCCATATGCCAAGAAGTACGGCGTAAAGATTTGCCTTGAAAACCTTTTTTCGAGCTTTAACGGAAGAAATATAGAGGGCGCTTGCTCCGACGTTCACGAGGCTTGCAGATATCTCGATACTCTCAATTATGAGGCAGGCGAGGATATTTTCGGCTTCTGTCTTGACGTGGGACACGCAAATCTTATGGGAAGAAATCTCTATCAGTATATTACTTTCCTTGGCGACCGCCTGACTATACTTCATATTCACGATAATAATGCCTCAAATGACCTTCATATGATGCCCTACACCCAGACACACTCATGGGGAGATAAGCTCTATACCGATTGGGAAGGATTTATTAACGGACTTCACGATATAAAATATAAGGGCGACCTTTGCTTTGAAACCTTCCGTGCCGTCGATGCTTTCCCCGAGGAAGTAAGAGGCGACGCGCTGAAGCTTATTGCGGCTATCGGACGCTATTTCGTAAAGAGAATACAGATGTAAGCAATTAAAAATGGCATACGGAATATCCGTATGCCATTTCTGCTTTTTACTTTATTTCAGGAAGACTTGCCGCCGCTACCGACTGACCAACTCGACGAGAGTTTTCATCGGGAATGTGGAGCTTAACCTTTGCTGCAAGCTCGGGGAATTCTTTATCAAGTACCTCCTGTGCGCGCTCAAGGAGTATAACTCCGCCCTCGCCCGAGGTAACGCGTCCCATTATGAGAACGTGCTTGATATCATAGAATTCAGCATAGTATGCGATGGTGTATCCGAAATATGCACCGATAGTGTCATAAATGTCAGCGGCACGCTTGTCGCCATCCTTCATAAGACCCTGAACTACCTTAAGCTTCTCTGCGGGGGAGAGAGCCTCGTCAAGCTCAATTCCTGCGGCAGGAGCAAGCTTTATAACTGCATCCTGTGAGAAATACTTTACACCGCAACCGTAGTCGCCCGACCACTCGTCAACCATAGCATTGGGGCAGAAGTCAGCGGGAACGAAAGCAAGCTCGTTGAG
>JAEIGA010020180.1_pt1 | contig 10156 bp, 6 predicted proteins | sample 9270691 | NCBI WGS metagenome assembly JAEIGA01 (sample SAMN17057246, study PRJNA624740) | gut metagenome | biome: biome; isolation source: fecal sample | host: Bos grunniens | place: China: Xizang | collected 2019
ACCCTACCCTCGCCACACTTAGTGTCGAGCAACATGTCACGGAGTGTAGCCTCTGCCTCCTCCATGGTAGTAGCAATAACCACGCCCTTTCCTGCTGCCAAGCCGTCGTACTTAAGCACCGTTGGCAACGAGCCCTTACGGACATAGGCCAAAGCCTCGTCGTAGTCGGAGAATGTAGCATAAGCAGCCGTAGGTACGTCATACTTCACCATAAGGCGCTTAGCAAAGTCCTTGCTTGCCTCAATCTCGGCAGCAGCCTTCGTAGGGCCGAAAATTGCAAGCCCCTCCTGCTGGAAGCGGTCGACAACACCCGCTGCCAACGCAGCCTCAGGGCCTACAACAGTAAGCTCCACGTTGTTAGCCAAAGCAAACTCCACGAGCTTATCTACCTCTGTATCCTTGATTGCTACGCACTCAGCCAACTGAGCGATACCAGCATTTCCTGGGGCACAATATATCTTTGGGTTCTTAGGCGAGCGTGACAAAGCCTCGACAATAGCATGCTCACGACCACCCGATCCAATAACTAATACGTTCATTTTAATTCGCAATTAGTGACAATAATACTTTATATCAAATTCGTTGTTAGAAAGGGTTAGCTGTGAGGCTGGTCGAAATTGCAACGGATGGGGACATACTTAGGGTATTTCCCCATTCGGGGCAATGAGCCAGACGCCGCTGATGACCCTTTATCACAACAAATTAATGTTTGAAGTGACGCATACCTGTCATAAGCATTGTCATGCCAAACTCGTTAGCCTTCTTCACAGAGTCCTCGTCACGCACAGAACCACCAGGCTGCACCAAGGCTGTAACGCCATACTCACGTGCAAGAGTTACTGTGTCGTCGAATGGGAAGAAGCCATCAGAGGCAAGCACAAGGCCCTCGGTAAAGCCCGCAGCGTTAGCCTGCTTAAGGGCAATCTCTGCTGAGCCTACACGATTCATCTGGCCAGCACCCACGCCAATAGTATGGCCGTCCTTAACAGCCACGATAGCATTCGACTTAACATGCTTAACAATTCGCCAACCGAAGTTCATATCCTCGAGCTCCTTAGCCGATGGCTTACGCTCAGTGGCACACATATCACTAACAACCTCCTTGGTCTCGGTGTCGAGCTTCTGAACAAGCAAACCACCATTTACCGAAACATACTGAGTCTGAGTAGCATCTGACTGTGTCATATCTACCTGCAACAGGCGGAGATTCTTCTTTGTAGACAACACCTCGAGAGCCTCATCGCTGAATGATGGTGCCATGATAATCTCCAAGAAGATAGGCTTCATAAGCTCGGCTACCTCCTTATCAATCTCACGGTTAACAGCCACGATACCACCGAAGATGCTCACCGTATCAGCCTCGTAAGCCTTGGTCCATGCCTCCTTAATATCGGCACCGATAGCAGCACCACAAGGATTCATGTGCTTCAAGCCCACAGCAAATGGCTCACTGAACTCACGCACAATATTGAGCGCAGCGTTAGCATCCTGGATATTGTTATACGACATCTCCTTGCCATTGAGTTGCTTTGCAGTAGCCAACGAGAAAGGTACCTTATCTGCTGAAGCGAAGAACTTAGCCTCCTGATGAGGGTTCTCGCCATAGCGCAACGACTGCACAAGATCGAACGACGCAAACAACTTCTCGTTGAGCTCGGCCTGCTTACGCATATATGTAGCGATGCACATATCGTACTCAGCAGTATGTGTATAAGCCTTTGCCGAGAGCTCAAGACGTGTTTTAGGAGTGGTATTACCCGTAGCCTCAATCTCACTGATGATACGAGCATAGTCCTCAGGGTCGCACACAACAGTTACGTCACGATAGTTCTTGGCTGCTGAGCGCAACATTGATGGGCCACCGATGTCGATATTCTCGATAGCATCCTCCATCTTAACATCTGGCTTAGAGATAGTTTGACGGAAAGGATAGAGGTTAACACATACCATGTCAATAAACTCGATAGAGTTATCACGCAATGCCTGAAGGTGGCTCTCGTCGTCACGGCGTGCCAACAAACCACCATGCACCTTAGGGTGAAGGGTCTTAACACGACCATCACAAATCTCAGGGAAGCCAGTAACGTCGCTAATGCCGATAGTCTCAACACCGCTATCGTCCAAAAGCTTCTGCGTGCCTCCTGTGGCAATAATCTCCCAACCAAGACGACGTAGGTTCTGGCAGAACTCTACAACGCCACGCTTATCGCTAACACTAACTAATGCTCGCATATCTTATCTTTATTAATATTTCTTATTTATCAATTTGTTAATAGTCTTAACATAGAGCTTGTGCTCGATGTTATGAATTAAGTTGGTAAGCTCCTCGATGTCGCTACCCTCATAAACAATAGCACCTTGGTCGATGATACGACCACCATCTAAAGTTTCGTCAACAAAGTGTGTTGTAACACCGAAGATTTTAACACCATAGTCCACAGCATCCTGAATGGCATGAGCACCCTTGAACGATGGTAGCAACGAGGGGTGGATATTGACGATACGCTGCTCGTAGCGCTCCAACAGCACACGACCGACAATACGCATATATCCCGCCAAGCAGACGAAGTCTACGCCACGCTCGTCGAGCATGGTAGCTAACACCGTTTCATAGGCCTCACGTGAGGCGTAATCCTTAGGATTAAACGAAAAGCACTCTGTGCCAAAGCGCTCAGCACGCTCCACAACCTTTGCGCCAGGCTTGTCGCAAACCAACAACACAATCTCGGCATTGATGCGACCATCTTGGCAAGCCTCAGCGATAGCCTGATAGTTGCTACCGCTGCCACTTGCAAAGACTGCCAATCTTGTCTTCTTCATAGCTCTAAATTAGATGATTGTTACGCCCTCGCCCTCGATAACCTTACCGATAACCGAAGCCTTCTCGCCACACTCAGCAAGGATAGAGATAGCCTTCTGGGCATCAGCCTCAGGCAAGGCGATAACCATACCAATACCCATGTTGAAGATGTTGAACATCTCACGGTGAGCAACCTTACCATACTTCTCCAAGAGGCGGAAGATAGGTAGAATCTCCCAGCTACCCTCCTTAACCTCGACACCCTGACCATCCTTCAAGATACGTGGGATATTCTCGTCGAAGCCACCGCCAGTGATGTGGCTAATGCCGTGAACATCGCACTCAGCGATAACCTTCAACACCTGCTTAACGTAGATGCGTGTAGGAGCTAACAAAGCATCACCCAAAGTGCGGTCACCAAGCTCCTCGTACTTCTCTGAAAGCTTAAGATTATTATCGCTAACAACCTTACGTACAAGGCTAAAGCCATTAGAGTGAACACCTGTAGAGGCGATACCCACCAACACATCACCCACCTTAACACGCTCACCAGCATCGATGAGCTTTGAGCGCTCAACAACACCTACGGTAAAGCCTGCAATATCGTACTCGCCATCCTGATACATGCCTGGCATCTCGGCAGTCTCGCCACCAACCAAGGCACAACCAGCCTGACGACAACCCTCAGCAACACCTGCAACGATAGCCTCGACCTTAGCAGGCTCATTGTGACCAACAGCAACATAGTCGAGGAAAACAAGTGGCTCTGCACCCTGTGCCAAAACGTCGTTTACGCACATGGCAACAGCATCGATACCGATAGTGTCGTGCTTATCCATCTCGAAAGCGAGCTTGAGCTTAGTACCTACACCATCAGTGCCGCTAACCAACACAGGCTCCTTAATGTTAAGTGCTGCAAGGTCGAACATACCACCAAAAGCACCAATATTACCCATAGAACCAACACGCTTGGTTGATGCTACATGCGACTTAATGCGTCGAACAACTTCGTAACCAGCCTCGAGATTAACGCCGGCTGCTTCGTAACTTTTTGCCATACCTATATATATTTATTATTTATTACTCAACTTATTTTGATACAACGACGTTGGATAACAGCCGTTGAAACATGCCATGCACAACTCCTTACGATTTCCTGCCTTGAGCAACGACTCCTCACTCAAGAACTCCAACGAATCGGCCTCGATAGCCCTACAAGCCTCCTCCTTAGACATGCGAGCACACAACAACTCCTCACGTGTTGACATGTCGATGCCGTAGAAGCAAGGATTAGTGATTGCGGGGCTGGCAATACGCACATGCACCTCCTTGGCACCCGCCTCCTTCAAAAGGCGAACAATGCGAAGCGAGGTGGTACCACGAACGATAGAGTCGTCGATAAGCACCACACGCTTATCCTTGACCAACGAACGCACAGCCGAGAGCTTCATGCGAACACCCTTCTCACGCATCTCCTGCGAGGGCTGTATAAAGGTACGTGCGATGTACTTATTCTTGATAAGACCCATCTCGTAAGGGATGCCACTTGCCTCAGAGTAACCAATAGCGGCACTAATGCTCGAGTCGGGAACGCCGATAACAACATCAGCATCGACAGGCGACTGCTCGTAGAGATACTTGCCCGAGAGCTTACGGAAGGAGTGAACATTGCAACCCTCGATGTCGCTATCGGGACGAGCAAAGTAGATATACTCCATGGCGCACATAAGGTGACGCTGATAGAGCGAATACTTATTGGTGCGGATGCCGTGGTGGTCGATAGTGATAACCTCGCCTGGCTCTATATCACGAATATACTCTGCACCGACGATATCCAAGGCGCAGGTCTCGGAGCTGATGACATAGCCATTGCCCAACTTACCCAGGGCCAAAGGGCGCAAGCCATGCTTATCTCGACAAGCATAGATACGATTTTTGGTCATGATCAAGAAGGCAAAAGCACCCTCCAACATATTAAGCGCCTCCATGATATTGTCGATACGCTTATCCTCGCTCTTATCCTTCTTTACAAGGTGAGCCAATAGCTCACTATCGCTCGACGAGTGGAACAACGAACCACGCACCTCCAAATAACGAGCAAGCTCCTTAGAGTTTACCAGGTTGCCATTGTGAGCAAGGGCAAAGTCACCCGTATGGTGGCTAAACGAGAATGGCTGGACGTTGTTTGCGCCACCACCACCTGTTGTGGCATAGCGCACATGGCCGATGGCGATGCTTCCCTTAAGCTTTGAGAGCTTCTGCTGGTTGAACACCTCGGTAACAAGACCCTCGCCCTTAACAGTATTTAGCTTCTCGCCATCGAAAGCCGAGATGCCACAACCCTCCTGGCCACGATGCTGCAAGGCATGAAGGCCATAGTAGGTGAGGTTAGCAGCATCTTCAACGCCGAAGACACCAAACACACCGCACTCCTCGTGCAGGTCATCGCCATATATATCTAATGAATCTTTAAGCATAAATCTTTCTATTTTAAGACATTAGCAATACGCATTGCCACCTCCTCATAAGTTTCGCGCACACGACCAAGGTCACGACGGAAACGATCCTTATCCATGCGCTCGCCAGTAGTAGTGTCCCACAAGCGGCATGTGTCGGGCGTAAGCTCATCGGCAAGGACAAGCTCACCGTTAGCATCACGACCAAACTCTATCTTGAAATCTACGAGCGTGATACCCGCCTTAGCAAGCACCTCCTTAAGGAGTATATTTGTTTTAGCCGAGATCTCGTAGATTACAGCCAACTCGTCGTACGACACCAAGCCCAAAGCTACTGCATGGTGGTCGTTGATGAGTGGGTCACCAAGTTCGTCATCACGCAAGCACAGGTCAAAAATGGTATTCTCGGGCTCAATACCCTCCTCCAAGCCGAGGCGCTTAGCCATAGAGCCAGCGATGATATTACGCACGATAATCTCGAGAGGGATATGCTCAACAACACGACACAACTGCTCATCATCGCCAAGCTTCTCAACGAAATGTGTCGACACACCGTGCTCGTTGAGATAGCCAAGCAACATTGATGATATAGAGCAGTTCATCTTACCCTTATTCTCAATATTTGCTCGCTTGATATTATAGAATGCCGTGGCATCGTCCTTGAAGCGGACGATGACACGTGTGGCATCCTCAGTGTTAAATATCTGTTTACTCTTACCTTCGTGTAGAAGTTCCAACTTTGTCATAGCAACTACTTATTAAGAAAATAGTTTACTGCATTAGCGAAGATATCCTGAATCTTCTCGCCATGGATATTCTTCATAAGGTCACGCTCATAACGCTCGGTATGTCCCATCTTACCCAAAATCTGGCCTGATGGGTCGACAATACCCTCAATACCGAAGCTTGAGCCGTTAGGGTTGTATGGCGAGTCGGTTGTAGGACGACCCTCAGCATCGACATACTGGAATGCCACCTGACCGTTGCGGAAGAGCTGCTCAGCAAGCTGGTCGCTAACGACAAACTTACCCTCACCGTGGCTAACAGCGATAGAGTGAACATCGCCAACCTCGAACGACTTGAGCCATGGCGACGCAGTAGTGCCGACACGTGTAGATACAATCTGCGAGATATGGCGGTTGATATCGTTGCGGAACAGCGTTGGCGACTCCTTGGTTGTCATGCCCAAGCGACCATATGGCAACAAGCCTGACTTAACCAACGCCTGGAAGCCGTTGCAGATACCAAGCATCAAGCCACCACGATCCAACAAGGCGTGGATAGCGTCGGCAACAACCTTATTGTTAAGCACGTTAGCAATAAACTTACCGCTACCATCTGGCTCATCACCTGCTGAGAAACCACCAGCCAAAGCCATGATGTGGCAACGGTCAATATGCTCCTTCATCTCCTCGATAGAGGCAAACACATCGTCACCTGTAAGGTTCTTGAATACAGTCATCTCAACCTCTGCACCAGCACGCTCGAAGGCACGAGCAGTGTCGTAGTCACAGTTAGTACCTGGGAATACAGGGATATAGACCTTAACCTTGTCGACCTTAGGGCCAGCATACTGCTTAACGAAGCCCTTACCGTCGCTTACACGAGTAGGCTCGCCAGCCTTGCCCTTATCAGCATAGATTGTAGTATACTTCTCGGTGTTAGCCTCCAACAACTCCTTCAGAGGAAGACGTGTACCATTTACGAAGATAGCCTCCTCGTTGATAGTCTTACCGATAAGCTCCACAGATGGGTGGTTAAGCGTGCGGCAGCTCTCAACAACGATTGAGCCGTAAGAGTAGTTGTACAACATCTGCTCGTCGCACTCTACAGAAGCACCAATCATATTACCAAACGACATCTTAGCGACAGCCTCGGCAACACCACCAAAGCCAACAGCCCATGCAGACTTAACGTCGCCCTGCATGATCTTCTCCGATACGAAGTCGAAGTTAGACTTTAGCTGCTCGACGTTTGGCATATAGTTAGCCTCAGGTGTATGACGTACTATATATATATAGTTGCCACCCTGCTTAAACTCTGGGCTAATGACGTTGCGTGCATCAACAGTGGTAATACCGAATGCCATGAGCATTGGTGGCACGTTGATATCACGGAATGTACCACTCATAGAGTCCTTACCACCGATAGATGGCAAGCCGAGCTCCACCTGCATCTTCAATGCACCAAGCAACGCTGAGAGTGGCTTACCCCACGATGTAGCATCGGTCATACGCTCGAAGTACTCCTGGTATGAGAAGCGCATGTTGTTGTAGCGAGCACCCGCAGCAACAACCTTAGCACAAGCATCAACAACAGCATATGCAGCACCATGGTATGGGCTCCACTTAGCAATAAATGGGTTGTAGCCATACGCCATGATACTTGCCGTGTTTGTGAAGCCGCCACCTACTGGCAACTTCTGCACAGATACCTGAGTCTCGGTACACTGAGTCTTACCACCATAAGGCATCAACACGGTTGAAGCACCGATGGTAGAGTCAAACATCTCAATCAAGCCCTTCTGTGACAATACGTTGTCGTCCGAAAGGTTATTCTTCATGCGCTTAGTGGTAGTAACACCCTCAACCTTACGCTCGAATGGGTTGATATTTTCCACTGCGCCAATATTAATCTTTGTGTAGTGCTTAGCACCTGCCGAGTCGATAAAGTCACGTGAAAGGTCAACAACAACCTTATCCTCCCAATACATGCGCATACGGCGGGTATCGGTAACATCAGCAACATACGTAACCTCAACATTCTCCTCGTGGCACAAAGCCATAAACTGCTCCATGTCCTTGTGCTCGATGACTACAGACATACGCTCCTGCGACTCGCTGATAGCCAACTCCGAGAAGTTCAAGCCCTTATACTTTGTAGGCACACGATCAAGGTAGATATCAAGGCCGTCGGTAAGCTCGCCAATAGCCACACTCACACCACCAGCACCAAAGTCGTTCGACTTCTTGATGAGGCGTGTAACGTCGCCACGACGGAACAAACGTGATAGCTTGCGCTCCTCAGGAGCATTACCCTTCTGCACCTCTGAGCTACACTCCTCCAATGAGTTTAGCGTATGCTCCTTAGATGAGCCTGTTGCGCCACCAACGCCATCACGGCCTGTGCGACCACCAAGCAACAACACCACATCGCCTGGTGCTGGGCTCTCACGGCGCACATTGTCGGCCTTAACAGCACCAACAACAGCACCTACCTCCAAGCGCTTAGCAACATAATCGGGGTGGTACACCTCGCGCACGTGCGTTGTGGCCAAGCCAATCTGGTTACCGTAGCTCGAGTAACCTGCAGCAGCCTTTGTTGAGATGATGCGCTGAGGAAGCTTACCCTCCATAGTCTCATCAACTGGCTTATAGATGTCGCCAGCACCTGTAACACGCATAGCCTGGTAAACGTAGCTACGGCCTGACAATGGATCACGGATAGCACCACCAAGACATGTTGAAGCACCACCAAATGGCTCAATCTCTGTTGGGTGGTTATGTGTCTCGTTTTTGAACTGAAGCAACCAACGCTGCATCTCGCCATCAACATCAACATTCACGAAGATAGAGCATGCGTTGTTCTCCTCACTCTGCTCCATATCGTCGAGCTTGCCATGCTTCTTAAGGTAACGAGCACCGATAGTTGCGAGCTCCATAAGGCAAAGGCTCTTATTCTCACGGCCGAGCTCCTGGCGAATGTTGTGCATAAGCTCGAGTGACGACTCAAACTCAGCCTTCATGAACGACTCGTCAAGGGTAATCTCCTCAATCTCGGTAGTGAATGTTGTATGACGGCAGTGGTCGCTCCAATATGTATCGAGGATGCGAAGCTCAGTCTCCATAGGATCACGTCCCTCCGCCTTGAAGTAGTTAACAACCTCACGCAAGTCATCAGCATTCATAGCCAAGCCATTAGCCTTGCAGTATGGTGCCAACTCCTCCTCCTTCATATTACGGAAGCCCTCGAGCACTGGTACTGGCTTAATCTCTGCCGACTCAGCATCGCTCAACACCTCAAGATTCTTCTTACGTGACTCAACAGCGTTGATATAGTACTTCTCGATGCGAGCCAACACCTCAGGGGTTACGCTGGCATCGAATACGAGGATATGTGACGACTTAATCTTTACCTCGGCATTAGGCTCAATAAGGTGCACGCAGTCGACAGCCGATGCGGCACGCTGGTCGAACTGACCTGGAAGGAACTCAACAGCGAGGAATGGCATACCTACCATGTCGCACTCATCGGTAACCGAGTCAGTAACAACCTCGCCAAATACTGAGTAACGACTCTTCTCAACAAGCTCGTCGCTGAAGCCGAAGAGGTCGTAAACATTGATATAGCGAAGGCTCTCGATGTTTAGGCCAAGGTTTGTATTTAGCTCACGACGCAAGGTCTCAGCCTCGACCTGAAATCGTGGATATTTCTCAACAAATATACGGCGATTCTTCATAATCGTTTAGGGGTTAATTGCGGATTAGCACTGTGGGAGTTCTGCTGCAAGCACCTTCTCGGTCTGAGCCTTGCGGAAAGCAATAAGACGCTCCTCAAGAGCCTTGTCGGTAAGGGCAAAGATAGATGCAGCAATAAGCGCAGCATTCTTAGCGCCATTGATAGCCGTGGTTGACACTGGGATACCACCAGGCATCTGCACGATAGAGAGCAAAGAGTCCATACCTCCAAGAGCTGAAGTCTTGATAGGCACGCCGATAACAGGAACAGTAGTCAACGCCGCAGTAACACCTGCTACGTGTGCAGCACCACCAGCGCCTGCGATGATAGCGCCAATGCCACGCTCACGAGCCGACTCAGCATACTCAACCATAAGGTGCGGTGTGCGGTGTGCGCTAATAACACGCTTCTCGTACTCAATACCCAACTCCTCCAAAGTCTC
>JAEIGA010020181.1_pt1 | contig 10156 bp, 10 predicted proteins | sample 9270691 | NCBI WGS metagenome assembly JAEIGA01 (sample SAMN17057246, study PRJNA624740) | gut metagenome | biome: biome; isolation source: fecal sample | host: Bos grunniens | place: China: Xizang | collected 2019
GCTTAGTAATTTCGCAGGGACTTCTTATGAAGCCTTCTGATGTTGGTTTAGAAAAAGCTGAAGTTGGTGATTTCGTAACTGAAAAGCTTGGAATTACTTATTATGAAGCAGAAGATAATGCTCGTAAGGCCGATGTTTCTAAGTATACTTCTATGCAAGCTCGTCATAAGAAGTTTTTTAAAACTAAGCTTGGTAAGTGGCTTATGAAAAGAGAATGGGGCCGCAAGCTTTGCTTCTTCTTCCTTGGCAAAAAGAAAGATAAGAAGACTGACTGGCCTGCTTGGGTAGTTAAGACTGATGAAGAAAGATGTCAAAACTGCTTTAATCATAGAAAAGGCCTTGGCCTAAAGTGGTACGTTACTGAAAAAATCGACGGCACTTCCACTACCTTTACTATGAAACAAGCTAAGCCTAAAAAGAGGGAACTTCTTGTATGCTCGAGAAACGTAGTATTTAATAAGCCTGAGAAAGAGGATAGAAATTACTATAAGGATACCGACGGTAATGTATATCTTGAAATGGCTGTTAAGTATGATATGGAAACTGTATTAAATACAATTCTAAACAGCGAACCTTCTTGGGAATACGTTACTATCCAGGGCGAAACTTTTGGTGGAAGCATTCAAAAGCGAAACTACGGACCTGAACACAGAATGTCGATTTTTAATATTATCTATAAAGAAAATGGCAAAGCTCCCACTCGTATGAATCCTAGTGAGATGACTGCGTTTGTTCATATATTAAACGTAAATCATTCGTTTAATCTAAGCTGCGTGCCTATCTTAGACCATCAATATGAACTACCGGAAACTATTGAAGAGCTACTTGCTTATGCTGGTAGTGAAGCTTCTAAGATTGACGGCGGAATGCGCGAGGGAGTAGTATTTAGAAGCTCTGACGGTGTACATAGTTTTAAAGCTGTTGATAATGAATTCCTTATTAAATATCACGGTTAATTTTCAAAAGAGTCTGATTTTCAGGCTCTTTTATTGTATAATATATAAAAGAGGTGTATTATGGTTTATATAACAGGCGATATTCATGGCAATCCGGCAGAGATAATTTATTTATCAAATAGATATGGACTAACAAAAGACGATATTCTTGTATTATTAGGTGACGTTGGTGTTAATTACTATTTAAACAAGCGCGACTTACGAGTAAAAGAAGCAATGAGCAAAGAAATTGAAGCAACAATTCTCTGTATTCACGGTAATCATGAAGCTCGCCCAGGTACGATTGAAGGCTATGAACTTTATGAGTGGAATGGCGGTGAAGTTTGGGTGCAACCTGAATATCCTAACTTACTATTTGCTAAAGATGGTTCAATATTTAACTTAGCTGGACTAAACTGTTTAGTTTTAGGTGGAGCTTATAGTGTTGATAAATATTATCGTCTAGAAAAAGGCTATGCTTGGTTTGAAGATGAGCAGCCTTCTGGTGATATTAAAGCTTATGCAGAAGAACAACTTGCTAAAGTTGATAATAAAGTTGATGTGGTATTTTCACATACTTGCCCATTTAAATACGAGCCTATAGAAGTGTTTTTGCCGGGCATCGACCAGTCGACTGTAGATTCAAGTACAGAACATTGGTTAGATAATATTGAAGATAAACTTGATTACAAAGCTTGGTATTGTGGACATTGGCATATTAATAAACATATCGATAAAATACATTTCTTGTTCGATGGTTGGGAAATTTTAGAAGATATTAGATAATTTTACAAAATTTTACGTAGAAATACTGTATTATAAAATATAAATAAAAAAATAAGGAGTTTTATCAAATGAGAAACTACGCTACAAAAGTTTATAATTATGTAGACAAGAAAACTGGCGCACATATTGTAAAAGCTGTTACTATGTATGCTGGTAAGTATGTAGAAGCTACTGCAAAATGCGACCCTTCTGATACTTTTGATCTAGAGTTTGGCACTAAGATTGCTCTCACCCGTCTTGACCTTAAAATTGCTAAAAAGCGTCAAACAAGTATGAAGGCTTGGGCAAAAGGAGCTACGGAGGCTATCGAATATTTTAAAACACAAGAGCGTAAAGCGCGTAAAGTTAAGGAATACGCAGAAATTGCTGCGCTTGACCATAAGGTTGAAGTTAAGAAACTTGAGACAGCTCTTGCTGAAATGCTTAAGGAGGCTTAATTATGGAAGATGATAACATTAGAGCTACTAGTGGCGGTATTAGTTTTTGTAGTGTTTTGTTTATTGTGTTCTTAATACTTAAACTTTGCAATGTAATTAATTGGTCTTGGTGGTGGGTAACTGCACCGCTTTGGATGCCTGTTGCACTAGGTATTATTGTGTTTGTTGTTTATTTTATTGTATTATTTATTAAAGAACTTATTACTAATCGACGTTAAGGAGGCTTAATTATGTTTATTGTTAGCGGTGAAAGAGGAACTGGTAAAACTAAGGTATTGCTTGAAAGAGTAAAAGATGAAGGCGCTGTGCTTGTTTGCGAAGACCCTGCTAAGATGAGAGAACGAGCTTACAGATATGGTATTACCGATCTTGAGATTATTTGTTATGAGGAGTTTAGAGGCTCATCGTCTGAACGACTCGCGTATATTCATGATATTAATAAGTATTTAAAATATCTTGATTCTAAGGTACAGGGCTACTCTTTGAGCCTTGATTAATGAGGTATCTATGCATATAGTTTACTACGACAGAAATGATGGAAGCGGTTGGACACCAGAACATCTTTATAAGTTTAAGGAACAACTAAGTAAGACTACTGACGATAAAATTTTGATCCTTCCTAAAGATTTAGAGGTAATCTGGGACGCGCCCGTTGAGAATTTGATAGCTATCAGAGATTATATTGACAAAGCTATTAAAGAAAAAGAAAATAAGTAAAAAATAAGAAAGTTGGTTTTATTTAAGCCAGCTTTCTTTTTATTTATCGTATAATATTATATAACATAATAGTGAGGTTTAATATTATGAAACAACTTTTTAGATGTGAATATTGTAATGAAATAGGAACGGCTGAAGAGATGACAAAGCATGAAGCCGAGTGCATTTATAATTATACTAAGCGTTCTTGTATGACTTGTAAGTATGCGCAAAGAAGCTTTACCAAATTTACTTGTGATGCTGGGCGCGAGATTCCTGACCGTAAACTTATTGAATACTGTAATAACTATGAATGGGACGAAAAAGACCATGCCACTAAAAATATTTTTGGCGGAAATTTATTTGGAGGCTTATTTTAATGGACAACTTTATTGATAGACTTTACAAAGAAGATATTAAGGAACTAGCTCATAAGCTAAATAAGGAACAGATCGAGGCACTAGAAGCTATGCCTGTATTTACTTATAAGCCAGAAGATTCTTCAAAGCCTTTTGAATTTATTGCACTTGGTGTGGATTTAGCTGAAAAGCCCGATACTGCATATGTTGGTGGTGTATTTTATTCGGAGGATGAATAATATGGTATATAATGTAGCGGCTATTGCTGCAGCTCATGTAATGAATAATAAAAATAGCAATGAACAGGAAGAGCTACCAGTTCCAGAGGACTACCACTACTATGACTTAGTAATTAAAAAATTTTTTAAATTTCCGATAATTAAAGTAGCTACTGGAAAATTTCCTGACCTTAAGGTTAAAACAATAAATAGTCAAACTTTGTGGGTATCACAGCACTGGTTCTTTAGTGACGAGGAGTGCAAAGGTAATCCAGCTAATTATGTAAAGGAAAATCTTGAGAAGTATCTTTTGTTCAGTATTTGGGATTATTTAAAAGAAGACGTGATACATAAATATTTAGACGGAGTAAAATCTGATTATGATATTACATTAGATAAATCAGCGCTTAGGTATGAAATTAGAAATGCTTGGGTGGTTGACCAAATTACGGAAGATAACAGAATTGAAATATTAAGTAGTAATAAATTTAATTTAAGTTAAAGTCGAGTTGGCTTTAACTTTATATTTTTATTAAATCTATTATTTGCTAAATTATTTGATATGAAAAGTTATTTAGGAGGTGCAGCTTTTGATCACTAAGGCAATTATAAAGTCAATAAATGCTACTGGTACTCGCTGTACCGTAGAAATTCCTTTGTTTAAATCCGCTTCTATGACAAAACCTGTAGAAGCAACAGCTTTGATAAATATCCCGCCGGGAATATTTAATAACTTAAAAGTTAACGACGTTGTATTTATTGGCTTTGAAGAGAACGCAATGGAAAAACCAATTATTCTTGGTAAGTTGTTTACTGGGGCTTCTGAGGGCACTATTCAAGGTGGTGGCGGTGTATTCAATAACTTAATTGTAAATAGCACTGCGAATTTACCTGCGTCTACGAATTTTGTTTTTCCTGTTACGCCACAAAATGAGTATAAAGACTTTGGGTCTTTGAAAAGTATCGTAGACTATGTGAAATGGTTAGAGCGCCTTACTAAAGCTAATGTTAATCAGTTAAACGATAACTTTAAATGTTTTAAAAACTGGACTCAGTGGCAATTAAAGCCAGAAAATGTAGAAATTGATGATGGCGACCTTGATGATGAATCCTTTAAGTCAGAAAATTATACAGCTTTTAAGTATCAGAATGAAAATGCTATATGTGCTATCTGTACTGCAGAAAATTGTCCTAATAAAGACGGTAAAAGACTGTATATAGACCCACCGTCAGAAAAAGCTTATCCGGAGGTATAAAAGAGCTATATGAGATCTTATAAATTTCCAAAAATGTTTAATTCAAATAGTTCACAAATATGGCGAGCAGACGAATACGGAAAAGCTACGAAACAGAATGTATTATTGTTACTTCAGTCTGAGCGCGGCGAATTTGAGTGCGACCCGTATTTTGGTATCTTATTAAAACATTATATGTTTAATCAAAATAGCTATGTGTTAAAAGATATGCTGATTGATACTTTGTACACACAAATAGCAATCTTTTTGCCGCAGGTCAAAGTATCCAGAAACTCAATCGATATTATATCGGATGTTCAAAAAGGTAAATTATATTGTAAATTTTCCGGTATTAACCAGATAGACTATACACACAATACTTTTAATTTGTTATTATTTGATGAAACACGTCAAATATCATAAAATAGGAGAGTAGAAAATGCTTACTAAAAATGAAATTTCAACCTTAAGTTTATCACCAACTAAGAAAGACTTTGTTCAAATTTGGAACGAACTATTAGAAGTTGCTGGCAAATTATCAGAAAGATGGGATCCCACTTCTACTAACGAAAGTGACCCCGGCATTGTTATACTAAAAGCTTTAGCTGGTATTGCTGATAAACTAAATTATAATATTGATAAAAATACTCTCGAAGCCTTCATGCCTACCGCTGCACAAGAAGACTCGATGCGCAAACTCTGTGATATGCTTGGCTATAGCATGAAGTATTATCGTTCTGCCGAAACTGAGGTTACTATTAAATACTACAATTCAGATCCTTCAGAAGATGAAGCTAGCATTATGAGCAGTCATGGTAACTTAGCAATTCCTAAATTTACAGTTATTACAAACACAGATAAAGATATTAGCTATTTTACTACTAATCAAGCTCCACGTTATATCTCTGAAAAATATCCTTCAGTAACTTTAAGCTGTATGGAAGGGCAGATAGTTAAATGTGAAAGTGCTGCGGGTAACAATATAATTACTTTGGCACACCTTTCAGAAGGTAATAAATATTATCTACCTGAAACACAGATAGCTGAAAACGGTATTTTTATCTACAATGTTTCTAATGAAAATGGCTCTATTGAGGATGGTACCCCTTGGGAAAAGGTAGATAATTTAAACGTTCAAGCACGTGGCGCTCATGTATTTAAATTTGGATATAATTCATATGAAGGCCGTCCTTATGTAGAGTTTCCAGAAGACTGTAGTGAATTAATTAATGACGGTTTGTTTATTTATTATGCCAGAACAAGTGGTGCAAACGGCAATGTATCAGTAAATACGCTTACTCAAATTGAACTTCCTACTGATGGCAACTGGAGTAGTGTTTCAACTGAAAGCTTTAGTGCGACAAATGCTTTTGCTGCTACCACTGGAGCTAATTTAGAAACTATTAATCAAGCTTATAACAGCTTTAAAAAGACTATTGGTACTTTTGAAACGTTAGTTACATGTCGTGACTACATGAATAAAATCTATACCATGACATCAAGCACAGGCAAGTCTTATGTTTCAAATGTTTTAGTTACCGATATTAGAAATGACTTGAATAGAGCTGTTACTATTTGTAGCTGTGATGATGCAGGTATTTTCTATAAAGAAACCCCTTTAGTTGAAGTAACTAAAAAAGCTCTAAAAGATATAAATGGTAATGAGTTTACAGTAAACGTTGAGGAGTCTGCGATTAATCACTTTGACCTAGTAATTTATCCATACAAGTCATATACACAAATTCGTAACCTTTCTACTTCAGCTCAGCAGGCTTATGATGCATCTTTTACATATGATCCAAGAAATTTTGAAAATATCACTATTGAACTTCAAAATACTGGTTTAAAGACTATTGCTCATAATTTTGTAAAACCAAAAGCTGGAGATATTTTAAGCATTAATAACTACCTACGCTTAAATGCGATAGTGGGTACAAATAATAAAGTAACCGCAGAAGAAGTTTCTTTATTAAAAGAAAAGATTAAGATTGCTTTAGCCAATGCATTCAATATGCGTGAGCTTGACTTTGGTGAGGAGATTCCATTTGAAAGCCTTGTAGATGTTATTGAGCACGCAGACCATAGAATTAAGGTTGTTTCTTTAAACGAGCCAGACTTATATACCACTTTCACAGTAATAGACAAGGTGATAAATTCTACCACGGTAGAATTAAAGGAATATGCTGTTGCGTCAGAACGCTGGCTGACCAGCGAACAGGCTACTGCAGCAGGGCGTTTTGAAAAAACTGATAGCGAGGGTACACCAGTTCATACTTTTGACACCAAAGCTGCTAGAGAGATTTATAATAAGCTTGTTGTTCGTAATATCCTCGCCGGCAGAGTACCTTTATTTAAGTATAATACTACTTTTACTTCTGACTTTGGAGAAAAGCCTTATCAAGTTTCTAATGAGGTTACTTTTGGAAGTCTTCCTAAAGTTTGTCAAACCTATTTTAGCGAGGCTGCCGCAGACGCCCCATATCTGCTTTGGTGTGATGGCGCAAAACCTAAAGAACCTATCGAAGGGGATACACACATTTACGGTACTGGAGATACTTTTGCTCGTGAAATAACTAATCCTGATGCAGTGGCAAATGGAGCTGACCCTGACTATAGATATACGAAAACCGAGACTCCTAAAGAGGCTATTACAACCGCAGACAGTGCAGGTAACACAATAGAAACGACAGTACCTAAGTACCCCTATAATACCGTTAAACCCGGCGACGAAGAAAAAATTACTTCAATTAAATCTGAATGTATAATAACTCCAGCTGGTGATGGTCTTGTGGAAGGTATAACTTTAGCTGCAGGTGAACAAATTAAATTTAGAGCCCCTAACTTTAGAACAAAAGAAACGTATCCTGCTTACGTAAACTATCACTTACACCTTAATGAGCGCAGTGGCGCTGAAGCTGTTCCAGCAAAGGCAAGCAATTTATATAGCTTAATAACTAAAGAAAATTGGGAAACTTTATTTAATAGCAATGCTGTGATTAGAAAAGAACTAACACAGAAGGTTGGAAATATTTCTGTTGACGAAAATAAACAAATTATTAATCAAATACCTAATATAGACGAAGTCTCTCTTGATACTATTCTATACCAAAGCGGTTGCATTAAGCTATACCTTACACCAGCATTTACAGGAATAGATGAGAATACTGATGATTTTAGTATTCCAGTTACTGTTGCCGATAGTGGTTCAGAGTTAAATTATGACTTGACGAATGACCTTACTGGAAAAGGTGATGCAGTTTTACTTCATAGTAAAACTGCTTTAGAAAGAGTTTTAGCAAAAATAGACTCAATGTTATATGCTAGCGGAAAAGGTGCTGAGTGGCAAATTTCTTATAATCTTGAATATATGCCTTTCGATTCAGCGACATTACCTACTTGGAAAACTTTTGTAACTAACTATATTAAAGTTGATGATACTACTCCAAAAGCAGAAGCTAACAATCCATTATGGCGTGTTTATACTGGCAGCAGATATCCAATTGGTAAATATATTTTAGGAAGCGAAGCAGGCGAGCTGAGCGGTGGAAAACTATTACCGTTTTCAGATACCTATTTCACCATGTTAGATTCATTAGATATCAGCAACCGTCTACAAGGAATTTATATTGCTTCAGATTTAGGAAGTGAAGCTCTTCCTGCTGAAGTTGCTAATGAAACTGAATACAAACTAAAACCAGGTGAGTATCTATGTATTGAGTATACACCGTCATCAACTAATGAAGATGGTACTACTGACGATACACAAAAGCCAGTTACAAAAGTATTTAAAGATACAGTGATTAGACCTAACGGGTTTACTGGAGGCTTAAAAGATTCTTCAGCTTATGCCCTAAAAGGTAATTCGCCTGTTAAAACTGTAGAATTTAAAATCGATACCAATACTATGGAGGTAGCTCTATTTAGCCTTGGTGTAAATGAGCAGATTGAAATCCGAGAGCCTTCTACTGTAACCCTCAATAAATCTGATTTTACAGATGGCTCTATATATGTTTATAAAAACTTTAATGACTGCCCAGAACTGGAGACGGTTTCAGGAGCTGTTGCGGGCAATAGAAGCAGCACATATATCTTAAAAGAAGGCGAATATTTCTTCTATACGGATAAAAATAAATCAGAATTAGCTTATTATTCTGCTGGTACGGGTATTACTGTTACAGGTAGTGTAAAGATACCAAAATTTGACGTTATAGATATTTCAACTATCTTAGACAACGGTATTTCAGAAATTCCATGGCAGCACGTAAGCGTATCTGGTCAAAATGACAGTATTATTTTCCAAGAATACCAATATAAAACACTGAGTCAAGATGATACTTTAAATAAACTTCAAATACTGGATACAGCCTCACCTCTACAGTTGGATAACATTTGGCGTAGGTGCTCAGATGTAACTTATACTTTAAAAGGTGAGACCACATCTGAGAAACTTCCAGTAATTGATATTACTGGCGCTGGTTGGGAAGTCCAAAGCCTACTTGAAATAAATGCCTCTCCTTCCGTACCACAAGTATTACGCACTACGGATAAGATAAAGACATCTATTTCTTTACATGGAGTTAAAAATAATGAGGCTACTACCTTAAAAGTTATTGAAGCAGAACCTGGTTTCCCGCTAGCAATTAAAACTAACGTTACCGGACAGTCGACTACTGGCGAGTTAAAACTGGCTAATGCCTTCTTGAATTCTACAAACGCAGATAGCTTTACTTTTAAAATTACCGCAGAAGAGACTCCATCGGTAATTAGTGTACAAAAGCTTGCCAGCACCGACGATGAAACATCTTATGAAGAGATTGTACCTACTAGTGCTGTTTTAGCTGGGTCTACCGATAAACTAAATAAGGGAGTTAATTCTTGGAGCCAGATACTCTTAAAAGAACTTGGCAGCACAACAGACAAAGATGAAGTCACTACTAATAACGCATTAAAATTATCTACTACAATTTTACCTAATACTTATGGTATATTTAGTATTTATTTAAAACAGGATAGCGGAAGTACTTCAATCAGTGTACTACCTGGAACAGACCCTAATGCAGTTTCATTCTTTAATGAAAAAGATAGTAAACTTGTTAATAATAAGCTTGTTCTAAGACCTAAACTAAACTGTATTTGTGTTAAAAAATCTTGTGATTTGTATATTACGTCTACTGCACCAGATGGCTTACTTTGCTTTGATGAGTTACGTTTAGTAGATGTATCTTACACAGATGATGACCAAGCAACTACTTATGGTTTAAATCTTGAACAACTTGGTTATTTAAGAGCTTCCGACGAAACTACTTGGAATGAATTTGACGGGCGTGCTCGTAGAAATCTTAAAAATGCGCTTACAGAAGAAGCTTTAGAGAAAGTTGAAACACGAATACAAGAGCTTAATAATGATGTTGCTTCAGCAAAAGCTGCTTTAGATGAGGATAAGCCAAAAGTAGAAAAAATTGTAGAGTTTTTAAATAGTGCAATTAAAGA
>JAEIGA010020182.1_pt1 | contig 10155 bp, 12 predicted proteins | sample 9270691 | NCBI WGS metagenome assembly JAEIGA01 (sample SAMN17057246, study PRJNA624740) | gut metagenome | biome: biome; isolation source: fecal sample | host: Bos grunniens | place: China: Xizang | collected 2019
CACAGTGCCATTGTGTTCCTGTCACGTCACGCCATAGACCATTTCTTTACATTGTGCAAGGAGTTGAGAGTATCGATTCCCGATGACATGAAGTATTTCTGTTTGTCAGAAACTATTTCACTCTACATTCAGAAGTATGTACAGTACCGCAAGAGAAAGGTATTCTTCGGCAATGGACATATTCAGGACCTTGAGCCGCTCTTTGCAAAGCACAAGACCGAGAAGTACTTTGTACCGGCATCAAACGTACACAACAACGAGTTGAACATCTTGTTCGACAAGTATGGCATACAGCATTCACAGGCCGAGATGTACCACACAGTGAGCACCGACATTGCCCCCGAGTATATAAAGTCATACGATATGCTCATCTTCTTCAGCCCACACGGTATCGACTCATTGAACAAAAATATCCCCGACTACGAACAGGGCGAACAACTTGTAGCCTGCTTTGGCAATGTAACAGCCGAGTACATCAAGGCACATGGCTTGAGGCTCGACCTCGAGGCGCCTTCGGCCTCGGCAACCAACATGCCGGCAGCCCTGGACGCATACCTGACAGCGAACAACAAATAAAAAGATACACTTCCTTCAGCCTCGTCCACAAGACGGGGCTGAATTATTCAAACCCAACAGCCAGCAGCGATGAGACGCAACACTTTTCCATTAAAGGAACACCTGAAGAGCAAAAGAGTCATTGAGCAGGTATACGCCAATGGCGCTTCGGTCACTTCGTACCCGTTGCGGGCATTCTTCATTGAACAACCGGCTCTGGAGCAGGAACCCACAGCCGCAATACTCATCAACGTATCAAAAAAGAGATTCCGCCACGCTGTCGACCGCAACCTTGTAAAAAGACGCATACGCGAAGCCTATCGCACAAGCAAGCACCCCTTTATTGACGCATTGGAAAGCAATGGAAAAAAAATGGCAGTTGCCATAATATACATTGACAACAAACACAACAGCACCGCGTTCATAAAAAAGAAAATGACAAAAGTGCTCGAAAGCATACTTGTAAAAGCCTCGTTAATATGCGCAAATTCCTGACCACACTGCTCATTCTGCCCATCAGGTTCTATCAGAAGGCAATATCGCCACTGACACCGCCGATGTGCCGTTTCACGCCAACCTGCTCACAATACGCCATTGAGGCATTGCGCAAGCACGGCCCGTTCAAGGGGCTATACCTTGCCATCAGGAGACTACTGCGCTGCCATCCCTGGGGAGGCTCGGGATATGACCCGGTGCCATAAACAAACGGCAATGAGACTCATAGACATCCACACCCACAACCACTTGGCCGACACTGCTGACGCAATCTACAACAGCGGTGAGAGTTACTGTACCGGCAAGAGAATCTCAACCGGCATACACCCCTGGCATATCGCCAGCGACTGGGAAAGCACTTTTGCAGCAATATCACAGATTGCCCACGCCGACAATGTCCTTGCCATTGGAGAGTGCGGACTCGACACACTGAAATCACCCGCAACACTAGAACTGCAGGAAATTGTTTTCCGCGCCCACGCCCGGCTTGCCGAGACTGTCAGCAAGCCCCTCATCATACACTGCGTAAAGGCACACGACAGGCTCATGGCACTGCACAAGGAATTTGCTCCCGGACAGGCATGGATTCTGCACGGTTTTCGGGGCAAGCCACAACAGGCTGCACAACTTGTAAAAGAAGGGTTCTACATCTCGCTGGGGGAGAAGTTCAACCCCGGGAGCATAAGAGAACTCCCAAGCGAAAGAATCTTCATCGAGAGCGATGAGAGCCCCCGTCCCATCGCCGACATATATGCAGCCATTGCCGCAGCAATGGGAGTCACTACCGAGCAACTCGCCCGCCAAATAAGTGTCAATGCACGTATGTTCAGACAATTTTAATCCTTTTATCCCGTTTATTTAAAAAGGGAGCGATGTTTATGCCACAATAATTGGTTACGATAAACAAATTTCCTTATTTTTGTCATCAGCAAGCAAACGGAATGGACAAACTCAAGACACATACCGACAAGCGTGGAAACCTCACCATTGTTGAGGAGGGCATTGACGTACCCTTCAAGATACAGCGCGTCTACTGGATACACAGCGTTCCCGCAGGCGAAGAGCGCGGCAAGCACTCGAACAAGGTTTCGTGGGAGTATGTCGTTGCAGTCAACGGAAGCGTGGAGATAACCCTTGAGGACATCAACGGCCGCCAGACCTATCTGCTCGATTCAAAGGAGAAAGGACTGCTCATTCCGCCCGACACCTGGGACGAGATAAGGAACTTCTCGCCCGACGCTGTGCTGCTTGTAATGGCCTCGCATTCATATGACGAATCGGCCTACATACACTCGTACGAGGAGTTCTTGAAACATATCGGCAAATGATGGAACAGCAGACAAGTGCATACATTGTAAAGAGGTACACCGCCGGACAACAGGCCGAGTGGGACAGTTTTGTCGACATCAGCCGCAACGGCACATTCCTGCACAAACGCGGATATATGGACTACCACGCCCAGCGCTTTGCCGACCACTCGCTAATGTTCTACAACGGCACCGAACTTGTAGCCATAATGCCCGCACATATAAAGGACGGTTGCCTATGCTCGCACAACGGGCTCACATACGGCGGCCTGCTGCTACCTCACAACATAACAACAGCAAATGTCCTTGAACTCTTCAATGCAATAAGAAGATATCTGCGCGACAGTAGCGCAGCAACAAGCATCATATACAAGCCTACGCCACACATCTATCACAGTTACCCCTGCGAGGAGGACCTGTATGCACTGTTCCGCCAGGGAGCAACACTCACCGAGCGCAAGGTATCATCGGCCATTCCCCTGCAAAAACCGCTAGCCATGAGTGGCAGACGTAAATTGACCCAAAAGGCAAAGAACAGCCTGCGCATTGTTGAGGATGTCGACCTTGCCACATTCTGGGACATTCTGAAAGCAAGACTCCTGAGCAAATACAGCGTGGCACCGGTGCACAGCCTTGAGGAGATTACACTGCTCAAGAGCCGCTTTCCACAGAACATAAGACTCTTTTGTGTTACAGACAATGGCGGCAACACACTTGGAGGCGTGTTGCTGTTCGTAACCGACAACGTAGTACATATGCAGTATTCGGCAACAACCGAAGAGGGAAGACGCATCAGCGCTCTCGACTATCTATATGAGGAACTGATACACAACCACTTTGCGGGAAAGGAGTACTTCGACTTCGGGATATCAGTTGAAGATGGAGGCCGCTACCTTAACGAAGGGCTCATAGCCTACAAGGAGCGCCTGGGCGGACGTGCCGTTGTTTATGACACATATACCATTGACCTAAAAGAGAGTGGCAGATGATTAAGTATTGCGACCTTAAAGAGATTAACCAAAGATATGAACCGACGCTCACCCAGGCGGTAACAAGAGCCGTGCAATCGGGCTGGTATATACGTGGCAAGGAGTGCGAGGAGTTCGAACAAGCCTTCGCCGCCTACTGCGGATGTGGGCATTGCATTGGAACAGGCAACGGGCTCGACGCGCTTACAATCATCCTGAAGGCATATTGCGAAATGGGGGTAATGCAACAGGGCGACGAGGTCATCGTTCCTGCAAACACGTACATTGCCACCATTCTCTCCATAATACAGGCAGGGCTCAGACCCGTTCTTTGCGAACCCTGTGCCAACAACTGTAACATTGACCCCACGCTCATAGAAAGCCTCATCACCGAGCGCACACGCGCCATTATACCGGTGCATCTCTATGGTCTTGTGGCCGACATGGACAGAATAAATGAGATAGCAACAAGACACTCGCTAAGAGTCATTGAGGACAGCGCACAGGCACATGGCGCACTCTACAATGACAAGCGCACTGGTAGCCTGGGCGATGCCGCAGCATTCAGTTTCTACCCGGGAAAGAACCTGGGAGCATTGGGCGACGGAGGAGCCATCACCACCAATGACACAAAACTTGCCAACATTGCACGTACCATTGCCAACTACGGTTCAAGCACAAAATACGTAAATATCTTCAAGGGGGTAAACAGCCGCCTCGACGAGATACAGGCAGCCGCCCTCAGCGTAAAACTCGGGCACCTTGACACCGACAACGAAAGACGCCGCGAGATTGCACTCCGCTACATAAACGGAATCGCCAACCCGCTTGTCACATTGCCGGCAACAAGCCACAACGGCAGCCATGTATATCACATCTTTGCCATCACCACCCCACACAGGGAGCAACTCAGGCAACACCTGTTGGAACAGGGAATAGAAACTCTCATACACTACCCCATCCCCCCGCACAGGCAGGAGGCAATGAGCGAATTCTCGCACCTGCAACTGCCCATTACCGAGCATCTGCACGCCTGCGAACTGAGCCTGCCCTGCCACCAGGCAATGAGCGACAGTGACGTCAAGGAGGTTATCAATGCTGTAAATTCATTCACAGCCTGATTAAACGCCAGCCACCCCGCAAGCAAAAACCGCAGAAATTATTTGGCATTTACACTTTTAATGCCTATCTTTGCAAAGATAATCTTTGCGAAGATTAGTACCGCTCTTCAAAAGAGAGCACAAGAGGATTGTCCTATGGTGTAATGGTAGCACAACAGGTTTTGGTTCTGTTTGTCCTGGTTCGAATCCGGGTAGGACAACAACAAAAAAGTCAGCTTTTTAAGCTGACTTTTTTGTTGTATATCGGTTGTCTAAATCCGCAAGCCCGGCTCTTAAATCTCGGTCTCAAGAATCTCCATCCATCTTTTCTCCTGCTCTGGTGTCAAATCCTGCATCAACTCCAGTTTTGACAATATTGAAGCAGAATAACTCTCTACTGCACTCTGCATAGCCTCCATCTCGGCAGAATACAGTTCCTTCAGTTCTTCCTCGGACAAGGTGTCGACAGCAACCATAACATCACTATAATTGTCACTCAACTCCTTCATCTCCGAATATAATCCGGCCATAGCGTCAATGACCTCATCAGCAGTTGCCGCCTTGTCAAAATTTTCAGTAGCTTTATTCATCACTTCCACTGTCATCATCATAACATCAGCCGGTGTAGTCTCTTTCTTGATCTCACCACAACTTGCCAACACCAGAACAGCCATCAAGGCCACAAATAATTTTTTCATAACTATACTTTTAAATTAATGATTCAAACTGCTCAAAGATATCAATTACCCGGGATAATTCAAATTTTTATCTGCAATATTTTCCAGAATTTCACAAAGATACTTGTTGGCTTCCCAACGTGCCTCGGGCAGGTTCATAAGCAGATAGTTGCCGCAATCGCGCGCCGTAGCACCCGGTACCTCGCCCTCGTACGATGCCACAAAGGCAAAGGTCTCCTTCACCAAAGGCAGTATGTCGGCCGAAGTCAAATCACCCTTCACAATGAGATAATTACCGGTGAGACATCCCATAGGTCCCCAATATATTATCCTGTCGGCCCATACAGGGTGGTTACGTAGGAATGTTGCTGCAAGATGCTCAATGGTGTGTATTGCACTTGGGCTGAGCACCGGTTCGCGGTTAGGTTCCTTCATGCGCACGTCAAAGGTGGTCACCACCTCACTGCCTACACAGTCCTTGCGCGATACATATATGCCGCGCTCAAGGCGCAGATGGTCAATTGTAAAACTTGGTATCTTCTCCATAACAATGTTTGTTAAAGTTTCATAAGAAAGCGTCTTGTCACGCCAAATGAGCGGTCGGCCATCTCACCCCAGAAGTTCTCGTACTGTTCAATATGCTTATCCACGCCCGGTGTGTCGCTTATTATGCGGAAACTCACAAATGGCACGCCATATATGTGGCACGTCTGCGCAATGGCAGCCGACTCCATGTCAACAGCCAGGCCGGCAGGAAAGTTGCCCTTTATCTTGTCTAGTTCACTGCGGTCGGTAATAAACTGGTCACCGGTACATATAAGGCCTGCATGTATGCGGGTGGCATTCCCGGCCTCGTCATTGAGCGACTGCGCGGCGCTGCACATAGCCTCATCGGCAACAAACACTGCCGGCAAGCCCTGCACCTGGCCATATTCACAACCCATGCCGCACCACACATCGTGGTACACGATTGATGAACTCACCACAACATCCATTACCCCAAGAGAACTGTCGATACCGCCGGCAACACCGGTGCTCACCATTGCATCGGGCGCAAATGAGCGTATAAGTTCCGCTGCTCCAAGCGCCGCATTCACCTTGCCAATACCGCACTGGCGCAGGATAATCTCATTCCCGCCAACGCGCCCCACAAGATACTTTATGTTATTTCTCTCACATTCGGCACCTCCATCAAGCATAGCAGCAAGTTGCTCAAACTCAGAGGTCATCGCCGTCAAGACACCTATCTTCATCTGATTATTCTTTTATTGTTTCCGTTTTCCGCACAAGTTTTCACCTTTAACCTTTGACATCATGCCATAACCAATGTCACAAGCACATATATCCAATGGGCTGCAATACCTGCAACCAGGCCACCGATTGTGTGAGAAAGAATATCCTTTGAGGTAAGGCGGCGATAACCAAGAGCATCAAGCATCGCAGTGTGCGTACTCAAGAAACCGCTCCAGCACATACCGATTGCGGTGAACACAGCAATGGCATTGCCGTCAATCCAACCCTCGGCAGCAAAGTTTGGAATAAGGCCAAGAGCTGCACCAACTGCGCCGATAGCCGTAATTGGGAAAGCAATGAGATGAGGATCGGTAAAGCCAAACAGCCACTCGAACAGGAAACTCAGCTTCTCGCCAATCCAGGGCAGCAGTTCAACACCCTGATATGCAGCACCGGTAAAGCCTTCGGCCTTGTCTGGACCAAATGTGAATACCATCACAAGTGTAGAAATCACAAGCACGCCGGGGATAATCATCATACCCACATCTACACCTGTGCGTCCGCCATCGAGCAATGCGTCAAGAACACGCAGGAAAACAGGTTTTCTGCTGTGCACTTCCCTGCTCTCCTTGACATCTTGCAATTCTGCAGCATTCTCCTCCTTGAAACGAGGATACGCCTTGACAACAAAGTACTGCATAAGCCTTGTAGAGACAATACAGCCAATCATGGCGCCTATGAATCCCACGAAAGACTCCATAAAATAGCCCTGACCTATCATAAACACAATAACCAGCAGGCCCATACCAAATGATGTTCCAAAGTTATTGAGCGAAATGAACTGGTATTTCTTGAAATATGACGCAAACTTCTTGTCCTGTGCCAATGAGATAATGGCCGGGTTGTCCGAGAGGAATGTAAGCACGGCACCCAACGATGCCACGCCCGGGAGGTTGAAAAGCGGCTTCATCAAAGGACGGAGCAACTTCTCAAGCAGATTTACAACACCAAACTCAACAAAAATCTTGCCAATGGCACCTGTCAACACACATATTGCCATAAGATAGAATACAGTGTTGAGCAACAGGTCGTGAGCCGTGTTCATAATGGTGTTCAACATATTTGCCGTACCCATCTTTGAGCCCAGATAACCGAACAAGGCAACAAAGACCACAAGACAGATTACGCCGGCCGGAATCCATCTGAAAAGTTTTCTAAAAAGTCTCTTTATTGTTTTCATAGTTATTGATTAAGTTTCCCTTCCAAAAGTATCAGTATCCCGTTTCTAAAACCTTGTAAAATTATATCTAAAATCTGAAAGCGGCAACATTATATGGATATGTTTACAAAAAGTAAAATGATAATAACCCTATTTTTTTTGAAAAAATTGTTTATTGAAATAATTTGCCGTATCTTGCACTGGTATAGTGTAGCAAAAGCAGCGTTACACTAGTAAACAGGAAATAAAAACACTTAAAAAAAAAATATATGATTCCAGCAGAATTTGACGAGATTCGTCCTTATAACCCCGAAGAACTCCCACAAATCTATGAAGAACTCATTGCCGACCCAGAATTTCAGGCCGTAATGGGCTATGTTTTCAAGGATATTCCATTTGAGTATGTGGCAGCCAAGATGCGCGCCTGCAAGACCAATCTTGATTTTCAGGTAAACATGGTGCTCCCATTCCTGCAGAATGTGCTCGAGAAACTGTCGGGCGGACTCACATCGAGCATTGAGAACAAGGAGAGCCTTGCCAAGTCGCTCTGCATCTCAAACCACCGCGACATCATCATGGACTCAGCATTCCTGTGCATGGTACTTGTACAGAATACCGGCAATACAGTTGAGATTGCAATCGGCGACAACCTTCTCATCCGCCCCTGGATTAAGAAACTGGTACGCGTGAACCGCAGTTTCATCGTGCAGCGCTCGGCAAGCATGCGCGAGATGCTCGCATCGTCAAAGCGCCTGTCGTCATACATGCACCACGCCATCACCCAGCGCCAGCAGCCCATCTGGCTTGCACAGCGCGAGGGCCGTGCCAAAGACAGCAACGACCGCACACAGGAGGGCCTCATCAAGATGCTTTCAATGTACAGCGGTGGCGACATCATCGACGCACTGAAGGAACTGAACATCGCGCCAACCACCATATCATACGAGTTCGACCCCTGCGACTACCTCAAGGCGAAGGAGTTCCAGCAGAAGCGCGACAACCCGGAGTGGAAGAAGGCGCCACAGGACGACCTCATCAATATGAAGGCCGGCATGTTCGGCTACAAGGGCGGCATCCACTACCACATTGCCGACTGCATCAATGATGAGATTGACGCCATTGACCGCTCACTTGGCAAAAACGAGAAGACCGCAGCAGTAGCACGTATTATTGACCGCCACATCCACAAGAACTATAAGTTCTGGCCAATCAACTACTACTTCTACGAGTTGCTCACCGGCGATGCACGCTTTGCCGACAAGTACACAGCCGAGGAGAAGGCAAAGCTTGACGCTTACCTGCAGGGACAGATTCTGAAGGTCGACCTCCCCGACCGCGACGACGAGTTCTGCCGCACAAAGATACTCGAGATGTATGCCAACCCGGTAATCAACTACCTGAAGGCTTGCGCAAACGAGTAAAACGTAAAGTTTGCCTTGACGTTTTGCAACCAGTGCAACCAAGACTCGCTAAAGGCAGCCGCCAACAGAGGAGTAAATATAAAAAAACATTCAGGCTCACAGGCCTGAATGCTTTTTTATTTACCGTATATCCCAACTATCCTGTCAAGTATTGACATCAGTTCATCCATCTTTTCGCAGCGGAGCATCTCAATGCGCAAGGGGCGGAAATCGTTGAGCCCTTTGAGCAGCGGTGTCGCCGCAAGGTGACGGCGCACGTGCAATATTCCGGGGCGCTCGCCAAGCCATTCAACGCTGTCCTTCACCTGCTCACGCAGGATATCCATACACTCCCCGAATGTAAACGGCACCGCAGGCTCGCCATGCTCAAGATAGTGCTTTACATCGCGGAAAATCCAGGGCTGGCCAAAACTGGCACGACCAATCATCACAGCATCCACGCCATACTTGTCAAAGCACTCCTTTGCACGCTCGGGGGTCTTCACATCGCCATTGCCAATAATTGGAATGTGCATTCGGGGGTTCTCCTTTATCTTGCCAATGAGTGTCCAGTCGGCATCGCCGGTGTACATCTGCGCGCGGGTGCGGCCATGCACTGTCAGCGCGGCTATTCCGCAATCTTGCAGGCACTCGGCAAGGTCAACAATGCACTTGCTATTCTCGTCCCATCCCAGGCGGGTCTTCACCGTAACAGGAATGTTCACAGCATCCACCACTGCCTTTGTAATCTCGAGCAACTTTGGAATATTCTGCAGCATACCCGCACCACAGCCCTTGCGTGCCACCTTCTTCACAGGGCAGCCAAAGTTGATGTCGAGAATATCGGGCCTTGCAAGTTCCACACGCTTGGCGGCCTCAACCATAGGCTCTACCTCGTTGCCATATATCTGTATTGCCACAGGGCGCTCCTTGTCATAGACCTGCAGTTTGCGCACAGTACTGTTGACGTCGCGTATCAAGGCGTCGCTCGAAACAAACTCGGTATACACCATATCTACACCGAATCGCTTGCACAGCAAGCGGAACGCCGCATCGGTCACATCCTCCATTGGAGCAAGAAATATGGGATATTTCCCGAATTCTATATTGCCTATCTTCATTCAGTTATTGATTTTGTGATGCAAAGATACTACCTTTGCAGTACAAATGCAACATCAACCATGAACTACAAAAGAAGCGA
>JAEIGA010020183.1_pt1 | contig 10155 bp, 2 predicted proteins | sample 9270691 | NCBI WGS metagenome assembly JAEIGA01 (sample SAMN17057246, study PRJNA624740) | gut metagenome | biome: biome; isolation source: fecal sample | host: Bos grunniens | place: China: Xizang | collected 2019
ATCAATTTTTGTTTTTGCGGAAACGCCTTGCGAACTTACTGAAAACATCGCATCAATGTGTGCGCCGGCCTGAATGTAGGAATATCCTGCACCATAGGACTGGTCTGAAGCGTTTTCAGGTACGAAAATTACTTGAGGAGTTTCTCTAAAATAAATGGATTTTACGCTAGTGTCGTTAATAGCCTTTGGCCTTACACCAGTGTTTTTAACATTGAATTGTGCGAGCTCTCCGCCATCTAGGAAGTCAAGCCAAAAGTTAAGAGTCTCAGGAGCTTCATAAACAGCTCTATTCCAATATTTCAACTCAGAAGAGGTTGGATAATAGGTATCTAAACCAGAGTTAGCTTTGTCCAGCTGGGCTTGTGCTTCTTTTAAGCTAGACTCCAAACGAGCTAAAGTATTTTCACAAGTTTGAATAATTGTTTTTTGCTCTTCAATAGATTGCTCTGTTGCTGCAATTTCACTCGCAATTGTTTTGCTTGGAAGTTCAGCCTCTAAAATATTCAATGTATTTTGAGCTGTTGCCATTACACTTTTGGTATCTGCAATTTCTGCCTGAATATTACTAACATTTTCTGCATATTGGTCTCTGTCATCAGTAGCAGCGGTACTAACTGCATCTGGATTATATAATTCTCTCCAAAAGCCTTGAATGTCAGTATAATACTGTTCATAACCAGTCATACCAAGAGGATAGTGCACTGGATTTGCTTCAGCTACTTTAATAGTAAAATCATCTAAAATATGAGCATATTTAAAATAGTCACGAGCCATTCTGTAAATAATTTCACGCCAATCATACTGTGCAGTAGTGTAAGTGGTTGAAACCTGAGAGGTAGCTACATTTACAGAATATTTTTTATTATAAGCTGCGATTGCCACAGATGCAGGAGAGCCTTCTGTAATTGAGATAGAGGTATAAGAAATCGGTTTTTCATCAATGGCGTATCTCATATGAACTGGAATCTCAATGCCGGAAATACCCTTGCGGGAACCCCATACAGAAAAATCATTTCTTAAATTTAAAATATCGGGATTGTTGTTGAATACGGTAATCAGCTCACCGCCACTAAAAGTATAAGCGGTGCCCATAGTATTATAAATACCTTCTTCGCTGACGCGAGTTTCTGTGCCTGAACCAAGAATAGTAGAAGTGTTAATGTAAATTTGTTTCTTCTGAAAAATAAATTGTCCATCAACATCATAAAAATATTCAAATTCACCAAGCATATTCTTAATTTTATCTAAAACAGAAGTAATGCTTTCACCAACATTAGCAATCAAATCGCCAGGATAGGTTAAATCTGTTGTGCGATATCCTACAGTATCGCCCGCAAGAATCTTGGCTACAATAAAAACTTTATCACTGCTTGGAGCGCTATGATAAACAATATTATTGTATTCAAAACCGCCTTGTGGTTTAGAAAATACTAGCTGTTTAGGATTTTGACTACCAATTAATCCGTCTGTCAATTGCTCAAAATCAGTATCGTCCAATTCTTCAAGAGTGGTTTGATGATAAGAACCAAAAGAGCTCAGCCCTGCCGTCTCTAATATAGTTTTTAACCAATCCGGTAAATTCTCAATAGGCTCCCAATACCAGCACTCTCTTTTCCCATCTAATGTCATATTATTATATAACTGGCTATTAACATTTCGATATAGATACAATGGATTTTCATATTTATATTCCAAAAGCTCTAAACCTAAATCATCAAGGTCATTAATAATAATATTGTGCAAAGGTTCTCCACCGTAAGTGTGAACAGCATTCTTAATAATATCTTTTAGTAAAACGTGCTTGGTAATCCAATAGCCGCTTGTGGTTTGTTCATCCATTTTTCCGAAATCAGTGGTAACATTAATAGTACCACCAACTTCGCCATTTAAAAGACACATTTTATCTTTGCCTTGAATGGAAATATTAAAACTTGTTGTGTTACGAGCAACGCTAAATGATGTAATTAAATAAATTCCTTGATTAAACCAAATAATCTCTGGATAAGTGGGATCTATATCATTATTCACACCAATCTCTAATCTAAATTTAGTGTTCATTCCCCACACATAGTTATTATAATCAAAATTCTGCGCTACTAAAGTTAATGAACAAGAGCGGCGTACCGCAGAAGCCCCATCTAAATTGATGGAGCCCTGGGTGACGCGGCCTTCGATAGTTTCCACAGGAGATTCATTAAACTTTAAAGCTGTAATGCGAGCATAAATGATTTTATTCTTGTACTTATCAAGCTCTAATAAAAAATCTTTATCGTAATGCATTACGTGTCTCCTCCTTCTCCGCTTCAAGAGCTTCTTCTAAAAGCTCAATATATATTGCATACTTCTGGTCCATAATGGCTTTTTGCTCACGAGAAGCTTCGCCACTTGATACTGCATTTTCGTAGGCGCTCTTCGCTATTAGCCAAGCGTCCTTTGCTGCTTTAACATCATCATTGTAACTTTCTAAACTATATTCAAGCTCTTTGAGCTGATATACAATATCTACAATAACTCCCACATCTGCTTGTAGAAGATGAGTGTCGATTAAATCTGTTAATACCTCGTATCTGGTATTAGTAATCATATGGAACATATCTGGTGATACAACAGTTAAATCAGATAAAACATTATTTGTAATATCATCACTTGTATAGCGATTTCCTGTAAGCACATTTAAGAATAGCTCATCATTTAATCTAAACCAGTAGGTTGGAGGAGCAGACATTAATGTCGTCTCAGATGGGATGCCATTATAATATTTTTCAGAATATACTTCATAATAAAATAATGAGTCAGACCAATCTCCATCTCCCATTAGCTCAGTACCAAATTCATCTCTATAATATGCTCCATTAATATAATAAATTGGAATAATAGAACGCAATGACAGTTTAAGATAATAAATTCTACCAACTTGTCTACGAATATCGTTAAGAGTATCCATAATATTATTTTCAAGTCCAGCACCAATAAATTGTGCAATCTCATCATGAGTTGTAACTTTGGTAACATAACTAAAGTTATCGGGAACATCTGTATCATAGAAACCATAAGTGAGGACTGCGTCATCAATATATCCCTCAGCAAGCTCGATCGCCACGAGAGGTCTATCTGTAATTGGAATATAATAAGAACGTGTTGCACCAATTACAATTTCTGTCGCGCCTTCCATGTCTGCAAAGTAGAGGTTAAATACTGTGCCAGGAGTAGCTTCAGTGATATTAGCCAAATAAGCATTGTTAATATTATAAACTGTACTACGAACTTTATTTGTTTCAGATAGTTTTAACTGTCTGAACTTAAGTGTTCTGTTCTCATTATTAGGTGCACTAATAAAACCATAATAATTAAGATTAGTATAATTATATTCCGCTATTTCATAAGCGGTACCAGAGAAAGTATGAAGCATGCGGCCGACCGTATCGTTCGGAGAGAGAGACACGTTCATTACGCGTACAATGTAGTTACCTTCTCCGGGAGAACGGAACAATTTTGTCTTTCCATTTGTTAGCCATTTCAAAGCTTCCATTTTAAATTTACGTTCTCTATAGAATGAGTCAGATGTAATGTGCGTACCAGCGTCTTGAATTGCTCCACTTCCTCGTGTGTGCGAGCGCTTAGCAGTATACTCTGCTGGAAAGACGCCATTCATAAATAACTCGTTTGGATCACTTAAATAAGAAAGTAATCCTGAAATAGGGAACTCCTTATATTCAACTTTACCATTTCTAAAAACGAATGGATACTGTCCTCCCAAAGTATCTGTTTTAGACTCAAGTACAGTAGACTTAAACGAAGAAACTTTAGGATTAAAACGAATTTTTAATTGACGCTCGCCATCAAACAAGAACGAATCTTCAAAATCTGCATATACAGGATATGGAGTTTTTGAATCTCCCAAGTAGAGCTGAGACGAATAAATATCTGGGTTTTTCACTACATGATATAATCTATTAGAGTATAAACCATTAACATTATAACCCTGCATAGCATATGTATAATGTACTCCATGCTGAACAGTAAAGTCTGTCCAAAGGCGTTTAAATGCGTCTGGGTATTGCTGTACCATGTGGAAACGGAATACTTCATGCCAACTGTCATCTTCATCTGAATAGCGAGTTACCACAAAGCTACCTGAAATTGGAGTCGGTTCTACGCCTGGTTGCTCTGCTAAACCGAGATTCACACAACCATCTTCATTATTCACTTCTGCTACCAAGAAAGCATTGATATCTAAATCAATTGTTTCCACATCTTGAATGCTATATGCCATTGAAGATACTTCAATACCATTCATTGTTTTTACAGAATATGTTAAAGAATAATATCTATTTTGTTGTAGTGATTTTTCCAAAATCCACTTATCAAAAGAAGATTTGGTTGAGTTATCTGTCGAGCTATTATGAATTAACTCACCGCTGGTAGCTACGATTGAGTTCTGCTCATCTTTTAGAGTAAAGCAGTAAGAATAAATTTTCTCGCTAGAATCCTCACAATTATATACACCAACATACTCTAATTGGTTAGGATTGTATCCAGTAGTGCTCAACCCTTCAATGATTACGGTTGGTCTGTGGGTGTATTTAATAGTTGCAACTGAAGAATAATAACCAACGTTATTGTCTTTAACGCAAGCGAGCTGAACTTTATAATATTGCCCTTGCACCAGTTGTGCGGAAGTGGCATTAAATGTTACATAGTAACTTTTCTTTGCGGAGTCATAATAAATATAAGTGTCATCTACTTCTAACTCTGCCTTAACAGTATTTGTTTGCACTGTCTTAATAATTACGCGCATTTTATTAAAGTCATCCCTGCCCGTTACTCGATTTAACTGGAATGGAATTGTAAAACCAGTAGGCGAGTAAACTGCAGGCAATTTTCCTTCAATATAGGGCGGATATAATTTTGTTGTTGACATTATAAACTCCTTTCTCTCTTTATATATTATAAAAAGGTGAACTAAATTAAATTTTAGTTCACCTTTTTCAAATTATTAATCTTCAATCATGAACATAAGAGCTTCCATTTGAGTAGTGGTTAGAGTATCTGCATCGTTAAAATTATCAATTTTAACCTTATAGATATTAACCTCTTGCTCAAGAGTAAAGAGATTTGTTAATTCAGTGTTAACAATTTCAATTTTTTCAGGTGCAAATTCATACTGGTTAGTTTCAGCATTTAATACACCATACTCCTCTAAAATTGCAGAACGAGACTGTTCAATCTCCCGAGCTAAGTCTAATAAAAGTTTTTTATTCTTTAAAAAATAAAAATTAACTTTTACTGGAAATTTTTGCTCTGTATCTTGAAATGCACTCATAAGTTGAGTCGCATAAGTATAAATTTCATTATTTGTCATTTTCATAATCCTTTTTCTCCTTTTATTAATTCTTTGTAGCTGAAATTAATAATCCATTGCTAAATACTAAGGTATAACTACCTCCAAAAAGACCCGAACCGTCGATAGTGCATTCAAAAGCATCGCCAGAAGCACTAACAACTTCAGTGCCACCCACTTTTAATGTACCTTCAATATTAATATCTCCGCCTAAAGTTAAATCAGCATCAATATCCATAGAGCCTGTAACCCAAGTGTCACCATCTAACCAAATCTCTGAATACTTAGCACCTAATCCAATCCAAATTTCTTTGCTGTACATATATACGCCAGTCGTATTAGAACCGTCTGTAGATTTATTATTAAAATAAGTTGTACCAGTAATTTTCAAAGTATCAAGAACTGCTCCAGTTGCATAAAGCTTTCCAGTATTATCAACCAAAAAATCATCTCCGCATTTAAGAATAGCTGTTTTATTGGTTGTCGTTGTACCAGGCTGAATGGCAGAAATACCATCACCTAAGTAATGCGTAATTTTAGTGCCGCTTTTTTGATACAAGCCAGTATCATCTAGTAACCATGGACCCAATTCTCCAGAAAGGCATTGCAAATGACCTGTAGAATGAACCAAAAAATTATCTCCAGCCTTAAAAACAATTGGAGTAGTAACATCTTGGTCTCCATCTTCAGTGGTAATTGTAGTTAAACCTGTTGGACTTAAAAATACTCCACCACCCTCGCTCATTAAAGAATCTGAGTTAATTTGCCAGCCTGCGATATTGCCTTTTTTGGCATACATGTAACCATCTTGTCGTACATAAAAAACGCCCTTATTAATGTCAATAGTTTTTGCGGTACTAGTAGAACTACCATTGCTATTAATAATTAATGTGCCTTTATTAATAGCTACGCCAGTATTATTGACTTTAAAATATGGACTACTGCTAGTGCCACCACTCCAAAAGCTACCATCCCAGTTAATAACAAATTTATTATTAACATTAAATGGATTATCGTCTGTAGTGCTGGTTAATTTTACAAATTGATAAGTATTATCATCATTTTTGGTTGTATTTTGAGCAGTAAGTGTAAAATTACCATAAGAGGTAAGTTTACCAGTTTTAAAGTTTAATTGCATACCAGTCTTATTCGTACTACTGTAGTCTGCTGTTTGGAAATAATATGCTCCCTTAGAAATGCTCATCAAGGTTTTTTTAGTACCATCAACGTCTGTGGTAATTTGTAGATAAGGACTTGATGTTGAACCAGCACTAGAAAATTCTACAGAATCATTTCCATCTTGTGCTAAAAACCTAAAATTACCAAAAGAAGTAATTTTACCTTCAAATAAATCAATCTGCATACCAGCTTCATCAGCTTCCCAGTTTTTAGATTGCAATTTAAATGTATTGTTGGTAATATCAACTAAAGAAATACCAGTCGAACCAGTATCTTTATCTCTTGTCCAAACACGGAAGAATGGTTTGGTACTGGAGCCCGTAGAAGTGATTCTAATGGAGCTTTGTGAAGCGCTTTCAGAGGTGCCACTTACACCTTTTAAATCAAAATCATAGCTTTGAATTGAACCGGTTTTCAAGTCAATTTTCATACCTGAAGTGTCAGCTTCAAAGTTTGATGTTTGTAAATAAAACTTATCAGAAGACGCATAAAATAAATTCTTTCCTGCGTCATCTTTAATAATAAAATAAGGATGAGTCGTTCCATCCGATGAATCTAAGTAAAGATTCTTGGACGTAATTTTAAGATTATAAGAATCTAACTCTCCTGTTTGTAGATTAAAATATGTGCCTGCACCACCCGTGTTTGGAGTGCCGTCTACGGTACTATATTCACCTTCTGTGTAATTATATGAGCGCAAATAATAATTATTATTACCCATAAATATTAATGGATAGCTGGTACCTGGGGCATCCTTTTTACCAATATCAATTTTAAAATATCCAGTAGTACCGCCATTTTGGTCTAAAACCACATAAGCATTGGTAGGTGAACGATTCGTATGATGATTAATTTCAAATTTACCATCATCAAAGTCTAAGCACATACCATTCTTACTATTTAACCATGCATTGCTGTAAATTTTTCCGTTTTCACCATCAAAAATAATACGTCCACGGCCTGATTTACCAATAAATCCAGTTCCATCAATATTAAACGCAAACGATTGCGCGCCATTATGGAAACCATATAATCCAATACCTGATTTATTACCAAAGGCATTTGTATTAGTTCCCGCGGCAACGTCTCCCATAAGGACACCATAAAAAGCATTATTCATCTTTTTACCTGCGCCTACCATAGTGGACATAATAGTACCATTGGCTTCATCAATTTTAAATGAACCATCCCAAGCATTAATCATCGGTAATCCATATCTATTTTGTAAAATATATAACGGTTGTACCCATTGAACTTGAGAAACTCCATTAATAGTTTTGAAAGCAACTACTGCATATTCATGAGTAGCGCCATCAATATAAAAAGTGCAAGGCACTAGTGTATTATTAGCAGATAACGTTGGTGCAGAAGTAGTATTAGAATTTGAATAACCTTCATCTGAGCCATAAATAGACCATGTTACACCACTAATCTCTGCGTTATTAGTTAAGCTAAATAGTTTATAAGGTTCTTTATAATACTGAGGTTCTCCTCCAGAACCATCATAAACAACGGTACTAGCACCCTCAATATAATAATTTTCATTAGCAGCAAAAGGAATTGGGAAATACGTAGTTAAGGTGGTTTTGCCAGTTCCGTAATTTGGTAACTGCTTTTTCACTTCCACCTTTAAAATAGCACAATATCTTCGCCCAGGGAACAATACCTGTCCATCTTTCTTATTAATATAAAAATCAATGGAACTAATTTTTGTACTATCATCAGCAACACCATTGCTATCTCTATAAATGGTAGTGTTAATTGGGGTAACATTATATTGATTTGCAGCGTTGCCTTCTAGTGAGAATGTAACATCACTGCTTGCATCAGTAGAATAGGACATTGCCATTTCTTCTCCATTAGCATCGCGCAACGACACTCTAACACGCATACCCTTATTAGGTAATACCATTGGCTGAGAAGGATCTGGTACAACAGCTAAAGTATAATCAGTGCCGCTGTTGCCGAAAGTGGTAAAAGTAAAGAAGATTTCAGACTCAAACGTTGAGTCACCTTTTTTTACTTTACAATAAATACCGTTTTGATTTGAAGTTGGTGAATAGTAATTAGAAATATGATAAGGTAAATAGGTATCATTAATATAATCATCACCATCACCAATCTGCTTATAAAAACATACGTATCCAGGTTTTGCGTCTGCCGCAGCCTGTAATGCCGCAGTACCGGCGGTCTTTACGCCAGTGGGTTTAAATTTTGTAGTTGGATCAGTTTCTCTTGAATCAAATTTATAAAATTCATATTTTCCATCAATTGGACCAACTAAATATTTTCTTTTAGCCGAAGCTTTGCTTTGAGCATAATCATTATTTAACGCAGTTGCAGATGCATAAATAGCAACATCGTCTCGATAAAAGCTCGATAATGTAACTCCTTCACAACTAACCCCGCCATCATAATCTCTATCTGAAATAGAAATCATTGTTGAATTCTGAGGAACATACCAAAAGATACTTGCACCCTTTAACTGCTCATCACCACCAGCTTCGCCGTCGAAATGCGCTCGAATTAAGCGCATACGTTGAGCCTCGGCTGGATTGGTTAAAAAGTTACCAATACCATAAAATTGATAATCTTTTAGTGAATTTGTGCTATGTTCAATAGATAAAGCGCCATTCGCATCAATCGCACTTTCATCTACTAAAGTAGCTGTATTTTTAAATTCAATTTCATTTGAAATGAACATTTGGTGATTATAGAATACAATGGCTTTAATGCGCTCAGTTTCTACTGGACGATTACAAGTATAATGGATAAACCCACAAGTGGCGTCCGCACGTTTAGCATAATAAGTTTTTCCATCATCACCAACATTAGTTTGATTAGGTAAACCAACATTTGTATTGTTAGACAGTCTCACCCATCCAGCAGGCAAGAATTTATCCGCAGCTTGAGGGGCACCCTTATCGTAGCGATACCAATAAACGCAGTATTTATTATGATAATCTGAATAATCTACCGCCTCACAGGGATCAAAAATATATGACACAGAGCTATCTGTTAATGTGCTTTGGATAAAAGTTAAATATCCGTCTAAACTATAAGTATTATTATACCATACAGTACCAGTTAATTTATCTGTTAATTGTGCCAATTTCGCATGCATTTTATCGCATCGAGATTTATACGATAAATGAGAATCTCTATAAGATTCAAAACCAGCTTCAATCAACTCTAAACCCGCATTAAATACTCCATCAATAATATTTTTAATATTAGTAATGCGAGCATTAATTGAAGAAAAGTTAATTACGCTTGGAGTTTGATTATCTCCATAAGTAGGAATTGTTACTTTAGAATAAGATAGTCCAGACTGGCGTTTGGCGCCTTCTAACAAACCTTTCTCAATAAATTGATATAGTAGTTTAGTATGACTTTCAATATCTAAATATAATTTTCCCAAACTATTATTTACAGAGTTTGGCGAAATTAATGTTTCTAAACTTTCTTTTTGAGCAGGTTTACTATCAAACATGCCCGCCGTCGCTTGCTGATATCCTCTTAGCAAAGCAACATAATCAGTGCCTAAAAGTTTGTTTAATTCAACAACAATCTTTTTAACATCTGCAATATCTGCGGCAATTGTTAATGATAATTCGTCATCTGGAACTTTAGCA
>JAEIGA010020184.1_pt1 | contig 10155 bp, 5 predicted proteins | sample 9270691 | NCBI WGS metagenome assembly JAEIGA01 (sample SAMN17057246, study PRJNA624740) | gut metagenome | biome: biome; isolation source: fecal sample | host: Bos grunniens | place: China: Xizang | collected 2019
ATCCTGTACCGAAGCCTATCTCTACGTAATCATCGGCTACTACGGGGATCTCTCTGCCAACTATGGGAAGTATAAGCGTCTTGCCGATAAGATGCTTGGTATTCTCGTCATCGGGGTTTACAGCCACAGCGGTATCACCGAACATAGTCTCGGGACGGGTGGTAGCAACCTCAACGTAGCCATCCTCTCCCTTTATGGGGTACTTGATGTGCCAGAAGCTACCGGGCTGGTCCTTGTACTCTACCTCGGCATCCGAAAGCGCCGTCAAGCAATGAGGACACCAGTTGATTATTCTGTGACCTCTGTAAATAAGTCCCTTATCATAGAGATTTACAAACACCTCGCGGACCGCTCTGGAGCATCCCTCGTCCATAGTAAAGCGCTCTCTGGTCCAGTCACAGGACGCGCCAAGCTTCTTGAGCTGGCTTATTATTCTGCTTCCGTACTGATGCTTCCAATCCCAAACCTTTTCAAGAAACTTTTCTCTTCCGAGGTCATATCTTGTAAGCCCCTCGTTTACTCTGAGCTGTTCCTCTACCTTTATCTGAGTCGCAATTCCCGCGTGGTCGGTGCCCGGTACCCAAAGAGTGTTGAAGCCCTGCATTCTCTTATATCTGACAAGTATATCCTGCAGAGTCTCGTCAAGGGCATGTCCCATATGGAGCTGTCCCGTTACGTTGGGAGGGGGTATCACCACCGAGAAGGACGGTGCGGGGTCGTTAACGTCGGGAGTAAAATATCCCTTTTCGCACCAATTTTGATATATTCTGTCCTCAAACTCAGAAGGAGAATATACCTTTGGCAATTCATTGTAAGAATTCATATCTATTTACCTCCAAAAATTAAACTAAACAAAAAAGTACTCACGCCGTATCAGGGCGTGAGTACGCGGTACCACCTGAATTCGACGTTTTGCAACGCAAAACATCATCTCTTATCCACTAACGCGGGGCACGTCGCAGGCTACTCTGTTCACCCGCGCGACTCAGAGGCGACTTCAAAAGCTATCCTTCACGGACTCACACCAACCGTCCGCTCTCTGCGCAAGTCTTGCTTTTTACTACTCCCCGTCACAGTCTTTAAAGCTATAACAAAAGAATTATATCACAGACACAACAAAATGTCAATAGCAAAATTTTAAAATTCGGGCTCGAAGCAAGGCATAAGCTCAAGCTTGAAAAGATTGTTTTTATGCTTCGTGTCTATGAGCTTCTTCTTTTCCAGGTCCTCTATCTCACCCGTACGGATATATCTGTCAAGCTCTGCGTAGGTAAAGCCAAGATTATCCTCGTCGGTCTTGCCGCAAAGTCCGTCTATGGGGGTCTTTTCCACCAGTTCCGTAGGGAGTCCCAAAAGATGTCCTATCTGCTTGACCTCTGCTACGGTAAGCCTTGAAAGAGGGCTGAAATCACCCACTGAGTCACCGTATCTGGTGGAATATCCCACCCAATCCTCCGAGAGATTGCAGGTGTTCGCCACACGTCCATTGCAGCTTTGAGATATAGCGTAAAGCGTGGTCATTCTGACTCTGGGAGGGATATTACTCGTACTTTGAGCCGTCAGCTCCAGCTCCTTGGGAAGATTTGTCTTGAGCCCCTCGATAGCGTCCTTGACGTTTACAACGTAATGCTTTATTCCAAGGTGGTTAACGAGTGCGTAAGCACAGTCAATATCGTGCTGTACTCCGCAAGGCATAAGAACGCCTATAACTCTGTCTTTACCGAGCGCCTCAACGCAAAGTGCGGCAACCACCGAGCTGTCCTTTCCTCCAGATATTCCCACTATGGCATTACATCCATTGCCGTTTTTCTCAAAAAAATCTCTAATCCATTCTACACAGGCGTCTTTTACCTTTTGAACGTTAAACATATAAAATCTCCTAAAAAATTCATTATGTTTATTATACCACGGTACAACAGGATTTTCAAGAGCTTTACAAAAAAAGCCGCTCCCCGAGGGGAGCGGCTTGATCGTTTTGTTTTGTTAGACTATATCAGTCCTCTTTTTTCTTGAAGGAAACACCTGCGCCAAGAGCAAGTACAGCTGTAAGAACTACTGCTGCGCCACCTATAACGCTTCCGCATCCCTCTTCCTCGCCTGCGGGCTCGGTAGCCGCGGGCTTGTCGTCCTTGGGTTCTTCCTTAGCGGCAACCTTTTCAAGGTTTATCTGAGCCAATGCAAGAGCAGACTTAGCAGAGTTTACAGTTGCCTGATCCTTAGCGGTCAGCGCAGCCTCAGCCATTGCAAGCATATTCTTGAGAGTAGCCCAGGTTGCCTCGGTGTAGTCAGCCTCCTTAAGAGCCTTTACAGCCGTGATAAGCTCGTTAAGAGCCGCATAGTCAACCTCAACTGCGGGGATCTCAGCAACCTTCTTATCAAGACTTACGGTAGCCATGGTAAGTGCGTTAAACGCCTGGTCTATAACGTCCTGAGAGGTTGCGGAGAGAGCAGCCTTAGCATTTTCAACAGCAGTCTTAAGAGCTGCCCATGACTCTGCGGTGTAGAGCTCCTCTGCGAGAGCCTCAGCTCTTGCGATAGCAGCGTTGATATCCGCATAGTTGGGAGCCGTGGGAGCTACGGGAACGTAGGAAGGAATATCGCCAAGGTCTACCTTAACGCCCTTGTTAACGTATTCGCCGTCCACGAAAACAACCAGATTGGACTCGTCTACAAGCACCTTACCAAGCTTAGGAAGCGCATCTGCGCCAAGATTCTGAACGAGCAGTATCTTGCCAAAGCCATTGTTTACGTTGTACGCAACCTCACCCGAAGCAAAGGTCTCAGCATCGATCTTTCTTACAGGGCTTGCGCTGTCAGTATAATACTCAACGCCGTCAAGGTAAGCGTTTCTTACCATAAATCTGTTCAACTTACCAAAGAGAGCCTCAGCCTTGCACATTGCCAGACAGTTTACTATTTCAGCATCACAGTTAATGTCACCGAATATAGCGTACTTAGCGTCGGTCTTTGTTATTACGTTGCGGACTCTTATAGCGGAGTCTGTCTCTGCGCTATCAAAGATAGCCGCATCACTGACGGAGGATACCTCAATATTGAGATATGCCAACTCCATTCTGCCGTCTGCCTTTCCGAATATGGACTTAGCGCCGCCTGCGTCGCCTACTATGTTGAGTTGAACGATGTAAGCTATGGGCTCTTCCTCACTGTCCACCTCGGTTTCGCCCTTAAGATTATTGAAGAGGGCGCATCCGTCAAGAGTAATTGTGTGACCGTTACCTGCGAGAATACCGTGGAAGCTCTCAAGAGGAGCGCTTACGGTAATGTCAGCCATGAGGAAGAAGGTTCCCTTCTGTCCGTCAAGCTTTGCAAAATCACTTGCGGTGTAGATGTATCCGCCTCTCGTATCGTGGTCTTCCTTAAGAGCAGTCAAAGCATTGTTGAGTGCTAAGATATATCCGTTTATGTAATCGGATTCCTTGTCAAAGAGGTCGGGGTCATCAAGAAGATTCTTTGCGTTTATATAAGCACCCATAAACGCGTTCCAGTACTCATCAAAGTACAGAGCAGTGTTGCTGTCGATAAACTTTTCAGCATCAAGAACAGCCTTCTGGAGGTAAGAGGGCATCTGACTCTTGTTCATAAGTCCCTCTCTTGCAGCTACGAGCTCGTAGTAGACCTCGTTTACGTCAGCCTGAGAAACGATATTTACAGTAATATTGTCAAGCTCATCTACGTCCACAGAGAGGATAAGGTCGCCCTTGTTCATAGCAACGTACTTCTCTGCTTCCTCGATAGCCTTTGTAAATCTGTTCCACGTAGACTCAACGTAGGTGGATTCCTTGTCAAGCTTGGTCTTGCAGAACTCAAGCTCGGTTGCGATACGCTCATAGCCGTGTACGGCAAATATCTCCATATCGCTTATTATTTCGTCGATTCACTCCTTGGTGAGAGATCCCTCGGCTAAGCTTGCGTAAGGTGTGGAAATATTGATCTTTTCAGGGTCAGTGGTAAAGCTTCCGTTAGCTATGGGCTGAGCAAGAAGGTCTATGGCATTGTATATCTCACAATTACCGTATATTTCAGCGATGATACCCGCTGCCTTTTTACCGCTCATTTTACCTACGTTTACAGCGTTTTCAACCACAGAGCGTCCAATACCTACTATACCGCCCGCTCTCGCAACACCTGAGCCCGTAGCGGTAATGGGAGCCGCGTTTGCTACGTTGGTAAGCTCTCTTAAAACAGTGGCCTCGGCACAATATCCAAGAATACCACCCGCATTAATCTCGGTACCGTCAATACTCTCAGCTACAATACCCTTGCCGTTCTTTGTGTCAAGGTTGACAGCCTGAGAAACTACAACCATATCATCGGTATAGCCTACAAATCCACCGACGTATCTCGCTCTACCCTTGTGGTAGATGCTTGCGTCGTTAATAGAAGAATAAATTTCGGTAACAGCATTGGTCCAGCCTACGTATCCGGATACACCTGACAACGTCACGGTGTCCATCAGCGCGCTCACGTCACCTGTATTAACGCATCCTGTAAAGGTCAGATCCTGGTTACTGAGACCGACCATACCTCCGATACCGAAGGCTTCGTGTATAGCCGCGTCAGCCTTGTCGAAGCTAACGTCACCCGAGTTCTGGCAGTTTACAAAATCAATAGCATCTGTCTGAGAATAGCCTATCAGACCACCGATACAAATCCAAGTACCGTTATTGGAAGCCTCAACCGTGATGCTTCCCGCGTTAGAGGAATTGACTACGGTAATCGGCCTATTTATATGAGCAACAAGACCGCCTACGTGGTTGACCTTTCCCTTTGCGATTATGCTGCCTTCGTTTCTTACGTTGTTGAAGCTGAGGCTTCCGCCGCCTGCCTGCCAGCCGGCAAATCCGCCTACTCTTTCTGCCGCCACGGTGGACTCAATGGTAGCACCGTTCACACAGGCTACGCTGCCTGTTTCGTTATACTTAACGGTTCCCCAAGAATAAGGACAGAAGCCTGCGATATATACAGCCTTGCCGTTCTGTGCCGTTACCTTGCTTCCCTCGTTCTTTGCGGTAGAGCATCCGTTGAACTTCAAGGTCCTACCGTCGTTCTCGCCGACAAATCCGCCTGCCATAACAGCCTTATTGGTGGTAATATTAACGCTTACGATAGAGTCGTTTTTACAGCCCGTGAAGGTAGCGTCACCGTTGGCACTAACATTCAAAGAACCGTAAGAATTCAACACAGGATTGGGTTTATCCTGGGTAGGTGTTGTACTTGAGCCCTGTGCCTTTCCTATAAATCCGCCTGCCGCGACGTCAATGTTTTTAGCACCAGTTACTGAAATATCTCCGTTGTTAGTAGAGGAAGTAAAGGTTGCGCTACTGCCGTTAAGACCGATAAATCCGCCTACGCCTTCTGCGTCTGCATCAATAGAAAGATTTGCGTTGTTCACAGCCGAGGTGAATGTTGTTGACACCTTTGTGTAACCCACAAATCCACCTATACCGTCGACGTAATTCTGTGCTGTAACAGGAGCGTTGTTCGTGCTATTATTCTTGATAGTCGTGCTGCCGTCAACAGTACCTACAAAGCCACCAACACCCACAGGCAGAGTGCAATCACTCGCTTTCTTAGAGTTAAATTTAACTCCGTCACCCGTCTTGTTAACAACGGTCTTACAGTTATCAAATATCGTAGTATTGGAAACGTAACCGCTAAAGCCACCGACACCGTGGCTGTTAGTTGCCTTCCAACCATCCATTGTAACGTTAAGAGTTCCGCCTCTTGTACAATCAGTAAAGGTCAAAGCTCCGTTCGACCAGCCCGTAAAGCCGCCGATACCGCAATATGTGCCCGTTACATTGCCACTGACGGTAACGTCGTTAAGGCTTTGGCAGTTTGTATACGTCTGCTTACCGTTTACAATTCCGGTGAAGGCTGCAACGAAAAGATGTAGCGTATTACCCGTATAGCTGAGCGTACCGCGTGTAGTACAATTAGTAAATGTTGCCTCACCCGTTCTACCTACAAAACCGCCTATACTGAACCATCCGCTATACGACGCAGGTATTGCAGCTCCACTCACGCTTATGTTTGCGTTAACATCGCAGTCTTGAAAAGATGTACCAGTATTAATTATACCTGCAAGACCACCTACGTTGTTTACGTTACCCGTCACCGATATTGAAGGCACAACCCTATCACTAGCAGTCGTAACATAGCATCTTGTAAATGATACCGAACCCGTTGTCTGAGCAACTATACCGCCGACAGACTGAACATCAGATCCGTCAGTTCTCTTGATAGAACCGGTAAATATAACGTCGGTAAAGGAAGAACCGTCAGTAGCGTTCATCGTAACACCGCCGATAGCTATTCCGCCGCCGTTGTTAACCGTAATATCTACATCAGACCATACGTTATTAAATATCAACTTTCCGTTGGGACCGCCGCTGTTATGTCCGCCAATAGGGGCAAGACCAACCTTTGCACCCACATCCAAAGTGCCTGTAAGGATAAGGTTTCTTATCTCCATATTGGAAGCCCAGCTAAACGCGGTGTAGTCTCCTGAGCTATATATGAACTTGTGACCGTCACCGTCAAGGATAGTTCCCTCAGGTGTGCCATCGAAGCCATTACCTTGACCGAAGGCTACATTCATTTCAATGTCCGCAGTGAGGTAGAACTTTCCACCGTTCTTAACCTTGGTCAAATCTGACACCGAGGAAAGAGCAGTCCATTCTGCTTTTTCAGCATCAGTTCCTGTTGCCCACGGTCTTGCCCAATTCTGCACGGGCAAAGCATTTACCTCTGTGGGTACGGTTGGGATCGTTACGTTTGTGCTCTGGGCGCTTGCTCCAGAGCCTGTGCCTGTGGTAGCGCCTACGGGAATAGCCGTAAGGACCATAGACAAAAGCATGGTAACGATCAACAAAATCGAAATTGTCTTTTTCATAATTCTCTCCTTTATATGTTTTTTAATAAAGACGTTAGTTGACAGTATTCATTATAGCCTTCGCCGAATGGCGAAGGCTCCTTTTGCTCCCCTAGGGGGAGCGCGAACGAATACATCTCTACACCGTAATTTTATATCAAATACCCTTTTTGTCAAGGTTTTCTCTCGGTTTTTAAACATTTTAAACAAAGATTAGCATTTTAAACGAATTACTTTTTCATATTTTGGGCATTTTGACATTATGATTCTGCTCTTGATATAAAAAACGCCTGCTTTGAGCAGGCGTGAATGTTCCCATCGCGGTTCGGTGGCTTTTGGGGCGTCGAGGATGTCGGTCCCTATGGTAGATGATATATTCTTCATATTTTCGAAATTACTGCAGCATTACCTTTTGCTTTTCTATAACGAAGTGCGTAAACAAAACCGCAAATATTATGAGAACAAAGGATATGAGCGACAGAAGCTGTTGTCCGTATATATGTATTCCAAAAATCATATTGCCGTTACTCTGCACGTATTCGAGCAATCTGCCTGCAAGAAGCGATGCGCCAAAGCCGCAAAGACCGCCTATGCTATTCTTTATGGCGGACGCCTGAACGAAATATTCGCTGTCAACGTAGCTATACGTAACGTTGAAAAGATTTTGATTTATTCCCGCCATACTTACGTTGTAAAGGAGAGTATATCCAATTATCAGGAATCTGGTTTCTGGGGCGGTAAATATATTTATTGCAAAGCCCGCCGCCGCCACTGTAAGTCCTAATTCTATTCCCTTGGCATAGGTATGCTTGTCTGAGTAAGCTCCAAAGGGCTTTGAGAGCGCAAAGCGCCCCATGCTTCCGACTATATTTATGAGCTGTACAGCTCCCACCGTATACATAAGCTCTTTTATTCTGTACGTACCGAGAAATCCTATGGTAGTATATCTTGCCACATCCCAAAGCACTGTAAGAATTATTACACTGACAAAATTTCTGTTTCCAAGAGTGTTTCTGAGCACCTCTTTCATAGGAACTATTTTTCTCTGCTCTTTGGGTTTCATATCATTCTTTACGAGAAGCATGCATATAAAATCGCAGGCGGCGAATATAAATATGGATATAGCGGCAAAGACAAATCCGCCATCCATATTATCCATAGCCTCAAAATAGTCCATTACGTAGCCAACTACAAGTGTGACCACCATTCCCGACACGAGAGATATCATCTCCTTGCCTGCCGAGTAGGAGGCTCTCTTGTGTGGGTCTACAAAGGAGTTTCCCCACTTATAGAGCATTGAAGTAACGAAATAGTTACCGAAATATGCTACAAGAATACATATTATCACAGCCACCTGCTTGAATTCCTTGGCAAAGGGCAAAAACGGAACTATGTAAAGCGACATGAAGAAAAATCTGCCAAGCATATGGAACACCATAATAAACCGCTTGGTATTTCTTACACGCTGTATAACAAATATGGAGAGCAGTTGAAACAAAAACGCCAATGACACGAACGAGGATATTATTCCCGTTACGGAATCGCTGACCCCTATGGAGGACAAAAGCTTTGCCAAAAAGGCATCTGTGACCAAAAGAACTACAAAATATTCAAAAGCGCATTCAATGCAATATGCTTTTCGCGAGCGCTTATATTCGGGGCTTTGATATATATCTGTCGACATAATATTCTCCTTCGGCTTTATTCGCTACAATTATACTCAACATTCATCCAATTGTCAACATAATTGCATTTAATTTATTTCTTCTTTATTTTCATTAAAGCTATTGCAAATTTTTTTGTTTTATATTATAATACTTTTATTCGGATTTTACTTTCAGAGGTGAATGTTTTGAAGGATTTTTTCGTAAGAAACAAAAAGACGATTTTCAGAACAGTGTTGCTTTTACTTACGCTTTTTGTAGTGTCGCTGGCATCTATGCTGGTGCTTTGGGCATTTAACATCATCTACATAGAGGACGGCATAAAGCTTAACGTGGAGCTGTTTAATGCTTTTAAAAATTCTTGGTATGGGTGGGTTGCGATCATTCTCATTCAGGTTGTGTTTACTACTCTTCTCTGCTTTGTACCCGCATTCTCTATGGCTTTTATCCTGCTTATACAGGCTCTGTTTGACAATATGTGGCAGGCATTTATAATTTCCTTTATAGGAGTTATGCTTACCAGTCTGTTTATGTATCTTACGGGTAGATTTGGCGGCTACAAGCTTTGCCAAAGGGTGCTTGGCGAGAAGGACTGCCAAAAGGCATCTGAGCTGCTCAACAACAAGGGAGCCGTATTCTTTCCCCTTATGATGCTTTTCCCTATGTTTCCCGACGATGCTCTTGTTATGATAGCGGGAACCCTTAAAATGTCCTTGGCGTGGTTTATTCCATCCATTGTAGTAGGCAGGGGCATAGGTATAGCAACCATAGTTTTTGGACTTGGTACTATTCCCTACGATAAATTTACCACTCCTTGGCATTGGATAGGCTTTATCGCCCTCTGCGCGGTGTTTATATGCGCTGTATTTTTTGCGGCGTTCAAATTAAACGCATATCTTGAAAAAAGAAGAAACAGCAAGGAAGATTAAAAAAACGAATGGCAGAGCCATTCGTTTTTTGTTTTATCCGGGAATGAGCAAATCGCCGCTCACGAGCTTTCCCTCGTCCATATCATAGGCACTTGTGATAACGCCGCCTTCCTCTATGGTTCCGTCATATTTTACCGCAACGATATCACCAACGCCTATCTTCTCAAATTCGATACAGCGTTTTATCCTTATATCCTCGGTCATTATTTTATACGTTTTTCCGTCCTTGGGGTCGTTGCAAAGCTCTGTGTCGTCAAGGATAAAATACCCATCCTCTACGCTGCTTATTCTGCCAATCACGGTATATTCATACGGCTCAGCCTCGGTGGGCTTGGAATTTGCCCTTGAGTAGCTTATTATTTCCTCAGCCGCGTTCTCGCCTATATTGAAAACGTACCCGTAATCAAAGGCGTTGGTCCACAGATATCCGTCCTCGGTTATATACATAACGGTTTTATACGTGCCGAGAGCCTCAGAGGTTACCGTAAAGCTTATATGCGCTCTCTTGGACAAATTCCATTCTTCCGTGACTGCCGCTGCCTCACGACAGTTGCCAAGCACTGTCCATACTCCACCGTCGTCATTGAGAAGATAATAGTTTTCCTCCTCGGAAAATTGCTTTAATTCCAAGTTGTTCGGCAATCCGTAGGCATTCATCATATCACCG
>JAEIGA010020185.1_pt1 | contig 10155 bp, 10 predicted proteins | sample 9270691 | NCBI WGS metagenome assembly JAEIGA01 (sample SAMN17057246, study PRJNA624740) | gut metagenome | biome: biome; isolation source: fecal sample | host: Bos grunniens | place: China: Xizang | collected 2019
CGTGGACGCATGGAGCGTACCGTGGCTTTTGCGTATTCATCCGTGGCAGAGACATTGGGCAGATTGGCGATGGACTGCTGTATGTTCAATTCGCAGAACTTTGGCTTTATCAAACTGCCCGATACGATGACCACTGGCTCTAGTATCATGCCGCATAAGAAGAACCCCGATGTGTTTGAACTAATCCGTGCGCACGCCAATCGTATTTGTGCATTGCCAGACACCATTCGTCATATCACAACCAATCTGCCCGTTGGCTATTTCCGTGACATGCAACTGATTAAGGAAGTTTATTTCCCTCTCTTTGATCAGCTCAATAACCTACTAGAGATTACTACCTACGCTGTGGAAAATATGGAGATGAAAGCGGACATTATGTCCAATCCGCTATACGCACCGGCCTTTTCGGTAGAAGAAGTAAACCGCCGTGCAGCGAATGGTGTACCATTCCGCGATGCATATCGCCAAGTGGCAGATGAAATCACGCAAGGCACTTTCCAGCACGAAGCGACAGTAGAGGAGACTCTATCACACTATACCCACGAGGGTTCCATCGGCAACTTGTGTAACACGCAAATAAAAGAGAAGATGGAAGCGATTGTTCGGACTGAGGCGTTGGATAAAGTTCATAGGGCAATCAGCAATTTTTTAATTCTTTGACTTCAGAATAGTGTGCTGTTGCTAGAAGTGCTTAGAGGTTGTCAAGTACACTAAGCAAAATTATAAATGGTACCGATTGGTGCCATTTATATTTGTTTAATTCAAATAAAAGCAGTACCTTTGTAGCGTTATTGAAAAAATATTAGGAATGAACTGGTTAGATAGTCTGTTTTTTGGTGCGGGTGTACCGCATTCGATATTTATTCTTACAGTGGCGATTGCTTGTGGTATATTTTTGAGCCATCGATTGAAATTCAAAGGTATAACTTTGGGTATCACATGGATTCTATTTTGTGCGATAGGCATGTCGCATTTTGGTATGCAGTTGGATCCTGTAGTAGAGACCTTTGCAAAGGATTTTGGATTGATACTATTCGTGTATTCTATTGGATTACAAGTGGGTCCAAGTTTCTTTTCTTCTTTTGGAAAGGGTGGAATAAAACTCAATTTGTTGGCTACCAGTGTTGTGTTTTTGAGTTGTGTAACTGCTTATTTTATTCATGTGTTTTCAGATGAAGATATTGCTACCATGACGGGTGTGTTGTTTGGTGCTGTGACTAATACTCCGGGCTTGGGAGCTGCACAACAGGCATTTGTAGATGTGGCGGGATGGGCTAATTCTAATATTGCTAGTGGTTATGCAATGGCCTATCCTTTGGGTGTGGTTGGTATTATTTTTGTGATATTGGCTATGCGATGGTTTTTTCGTATAGAATTGGAGAAAGAAGAGGTACGAGTGGCAATGGAGAGCGAGCAGCAAAAGGAAATTGAATATATTGATATTCTTCTTGTTAATCCTCAAGTAGAAGGTGCGTATATTCGCGATTTGAGTCAACTTTGTCATATGAATTTAATTGTATCGCGATTGGTCCGACCTAATGGAGAGGATGAATTGCCAGATGTTGATACTGTACTTCATGTAGGCGATCGTATTCGTGTTGTTGTGGACAAGGAGAATGAGAAGAGTATATTGCTTTTAGGAATGGAAACATCGTTGCCAACGAATTATAAAGCTAATGCACATTTGGTGTCTCGCCATGTGATAGTTACAAAATCAGAAATGAATGGCCAACGTATTGGCGATTTGAATGTGCGAGCTACCTACCATGTGTCTATAACGCGCATTCGCCGTGCTGGCATAGAATTACTTGCAACCCGTGATCTTTACTTGCAGCTAGGTGATCGCATAACAGTTGTTGGTGAAGAACGTGCGGTGGATAAAGTGGAAAAATTATTTGGCAACTCTACCAAACGTTTAGATATTCCCAATTTGGCTTCTATATTCCTTGGGCTAGCTTTAGGTGTGGCTGCGGGTATGCTACCTATTGTATTGCCCGGTTTAGGTCAGCCGTTTAAACTGGGTATAGCCGGGGGATCGCTAATAGTAGCGATTTTGATGAGTTGTTTTGGACCTAAAATACATATAGTAACTTATACCACGAGTAGTGCCAATCTGATGATTCGTGAGATAGGCATTGCTCTGTTCTTGGCAGCAGTTGGTTTTGGTGCGGGGAAGGCGTTTATTCCAACGCTTTTAGCAGGTGGTTATGTGTGGATTGGCTATGGGGTAATCATTACACTCCTACCATTATTATTGATTGGCGTAATTGCGCGTTTATGGCTGAAGTTAGATTATTTTACATTGATGGGATTATTGGCAGGCAGTACGACCAATCCACCCGCGTTGGCATATGCGACTACGGTGTCTTCTGCAAATGATCGTGCAGCAGTTGCATATTCTACGGTTTATCCTTTAACCATGTTTCTGCGTGTATTAACAGGTCAATTGATGATATTGTTGTTCTTATAAATGTTGAGAGATGAAACGATTCTTTTTATTGCTTTCAATTTGTTGCTCTATTGTGGCGTTTGCAGAAGTTGTTACGATGGACTTGAAAACTGCGACAGATATGGCGTCTAATCCAGTCACTTATGGTGTTGCATATGGTCTTGGTTATTATGATGGAACAGATGTTTGGGATAGCACTTACAATGATAGTGGCATATGTCAATTTATTTATACTAATGAAGCGCGCTTTATGCTCTCGCATATGCCTAGTCTAAATTCATATGGTGGAATGAGTTGGGAAGGCTTTACTTTGTCAAAAGTGTCGCAAGATACAGCCAATGTGTTTGGTTGTGTGGCAGATGGGGGACTCGCAGGGGTTGGAACTCCTTACGTGATAGGCTATTTCTCCGAATGGGTAACTGAAGCACAAGGATTTTCGTCAAATATTGTCCTATTTGACAAGGAATATTATCCAGAATATGTCTATATTTGTCAAAATAGTAATACGATGGAAGCTATTGCTAACGGAGGTGTGTTTAATGCGCGTGTTTTTACCGCACAGGACACATTGACTTTGATTATTAGCGGTCTTACAACAACTCTAGAAGAAACTAAAAGTGTTATATATTATTTAGCGGTAGATGGTGAGATGAATAATGGGTGGGTGAAAGTTCCCTTAACGGCATTGGGAAAAGTAGGAGGTTTGAGTTTTCGTATGACGACTACGGATATGGGGGATTTTGGTGCTAATACTCCAATGTATTTTGCTATGGATGGACTAACTGTGAATACTGAATTACCTACTAATATACAAGAACTTAAAGGCGCAGACACGAATAGTCGAGGAAAGATAGTGATGCAAGATTCTCAATTGATGATTTTAAAAGGTAATGAGTTGTACACGCTATTAGGGCAACGTCTAAAATAAATTTGCAAAAATAATCTCAAAATTTGTTTGTTTCGAAATTTTACTGTAACTTTGCAGCAAAAATGCAGAGATACTATAATTTGTTGCGGTAAAAACTATAAACCTAAGTGAAGTGAAACAGAATGAATTTTGGATAAAGGCACGTAAGGTGCTGATTAATAAATATGCAATCACATTATATGTGTTTGCGGTATTGTTTATTTTTGTTGGTGAACAAAGTCTGATTAATCAGATTTCTCGTGCGCGAGAGATTCGAGAAATAGAGTGCGAAATAGAACAAGAGAAGCAAAAGGCAGCTGATGCACAATTAATGTTGCAATCTTTAGATAATCTAGATACTTTGGAACGCTTTGCACGTGAACAATACAATATGCATGCAGATGGTGAAGTAGTGTATATTGTGGAATGATTAGATTTTTCTTCTTTTTCTATGAAATGGAGTAATATAATGTTAGTTGTCGGTATGGTTGTGCTTGTTGCTGGTGCAGTGATGAGTATAATGAAGTTGCAACCATATGCTGATTATGTCCTTGTTGCCGGCGCTGTAATAATCGTTTTTCGTGGTGCGATAAAGCATCGTGAGAAGGAATAATATATACTTGATAGTGAAGTCAATAACGATAAAAGATATAGCTCGTGAATTGGGGGTATCGGTTTCTACGGTGAGCCGTGCCTTGCAGAATCATCCTGATATTAGCGAGCAAACAAAGATGTTAGTGCGTGAGTGTGCTAATCGTTTGCATTATAAACCAAATTTGATGGCGAGTAACCTGCGAACTAGCAAAAATACGACGATTGGCGTAGTAATTCCAGAATTAAATCACCACTTTTTTGCCTCGGTATTGGATGGTATAGAACAAACAGCCAATGAAGCGGGATATAATATATTGATATGTCAGTCTAGCGAAAATGTGACTCGTGAGGAGCAGAATGTACAAATGCTGCTAAATGGTAGAGTGGCAGGTTTGTTAGTGGGAGTGAGTAAGCAAACTGTTCGTTTGCAACATTTGCAAGATGTGATAGATAGTGGTGTACCATTGGTTTTATATGATCGACCATGCCCCTCGTTGCAATGCGATCAAGTCGTGTCGGATGATTATGCGGGAGCATATAATGCAGTGGAGTATTTGATTCAGACAGGTTGTAAACGAATTATGTATTTTTCTTCACCGATGCAATTGGAAGTGGCGCATCGTCGTTATCAAGGTTGGCGTGATGCGTTGCAGCGTTATGGACTTTATCGAGATGGTGATGCTATTCTAACGTGCGATACGCGAGCGCAAGCTATTATTGAAACACCTGGTGTGATGAAAGTGCAACAACCCGATGCTATATTTTGTGTGAATGATAATTGTGCGGCGGGTGTGTTATATGCTGCGCAGATTTTGGGGTTGAATATCCCTGATGACTTATCTATTTGTGGATTTTCTAATGCCCCATTATGCCGTACTACTTCTCCAATGTTGACTACGGTGGAACAACATGGCGTGGATATAGGGCGTCGTGCAATGCAGCGTCTGCTCAAACGCCTGACTGGTGAACAAAGAATAGCGAAGACAGAGATGGTACCTACTGATTTAATCGTACGTGAAACAACCAAATAGACAATCGTGGATATGCTGCAATATAATAATTGGACAATAGAGCAAAATGAGTGGTTTCCAGAACGAGAAGCAGTATTGGAACAGCAACTTACATTCTCTAATGATTATTTATGTCAAACGGCACATTTTGAGGAGTATTGCTCTCAAAACCAACGTTTGTGCACATATGTTAAAGATATTGATGAACCTATATTAAATATCTCAGGCATATCTGTGCGTCTGCATGATGAGCGTTTGGATTTGGCTACATGGCAAGTGCATGAGTTTCACCGTTGTTTACATAAGAATACTCCATTGCTTGAGCGTCGTTTTATGGCAACGTCGCCCAAGGGTAATACGCTACGCGTGACCGCCAAACGGCAACTAATGCCCCAAAAAGAACTCATGCAGATTGAATATGAGATAACGTCGGTTGATTATAACGGACCTATCTCTTTGTTGGCGATATTAGGAGGTGCTCCTGAGGGAGTTGCTAATTGGTATCCGCTGATGAATCATTTGGGACAAGAACAATGTTGGTTGTGGCTACAAATGCATGATGTGGATGTGCAATTGTGCTGTGCTATGAAGTGGCAAGTGTTGCACAATGGTTTACCCATCGATAAGAGACCGATTAAGATAGAAAAGCCACATACTATAGGGTATTCACTCACAACAAATATTCAGATGGGGGACAGTTGTTTGTTGCGCAAGACAGTGGCGGTTGTAGATTCGCGTCATCATGAGAAAGATCATTTGATAGAAGATGCGCTTGCATGCTTGACAAATTGGTAAACGAACATATTATTCTTGGTGTTGATCCTGGAACTTTATTCATGGGATATGCTTTGTTGCATACCGAGGGTAGCAAAGTTAAAATATTAGATTTTGGGGTGCTAGATGTTCATAAACTAGAGGATCAGTATGCTCGTTTGCAGCAAGAGTTTTTTTTCTTGCAAGATTTGATTAATAAATATCGTCCTACAGTGTTAGCTATCGAATCGCAGTTTGTGGATAAAAACCCCCAAACTATGATAAAAATTGTACACGCGCAGGGAGTGGCAATCGCTGCGGCGTTGTCGAAAGATGTACCTGTACAAGAATATTCGCCTATGAAAATTAAAATGGCGATAACAGGCAATGGGCACTCTACCAAACAACAGGTTGCAGATATGCTGCAACGTTTTTTGCATATTGCTGATGAGGATATGCCAAAGAAATTGGATGCAACTGATGCCTTGGGTATAGCATATTGTCATTTCTTACAATTGGGGCTTCCTATGCGTGAAAAGGGAGCGAAAGATTGGACAACTTTTGCTAAGAAAAAAGGTCTGGTTGACAAGCAGTTATCAGGTCCAAATGCAAAACTGATGGCTGCACTGCAAAGTGTGAAAAGAAAAAAGTAAACACCTAGATACTTGGAAACTTTGCAACTTTTTTGCAGTTTTTCTTGCACATATGCAAAAAAAATACTACCTTTGCAGCGAGTTTAGAACAACATATTTTTTTAACTATAAATTCTAATAATTATGGCTTACGTAATTTCTGAAGATTGTATCGCATGTGGTACATGTATTGATGAGTGCCCAATGGGCGCAATTTCTGAGGGTGACATTTACACTATTGATGCTGACTTGTGCACAGAGTGCGGCACTTGTGCTGATGTTTGCCCAAGCGGCGCAATTTCTAAAGGATAAATTGCAGTTTTTGTAATGCAAAGAGCCCTTAAGTTACTTAGGGCTCTTTTTTTTGTATGCTAGGTAATTACTTTGTTCAAAAAAAGTTCTTGAAAAATTTGGAAATTCGAAAATTTGTTTGTATCTTTGCATTCGAATTTAGTGGCATAAACTCACTATAAAAGCTCCTAAATTGTGCGTTTATTGTGCGCTTATTGTGCGTGAATAGTGCGTCTATTGTGCGTGAATAGTGCGTAACTGCCAAAGAAATTGAAGTAAAGATAAAGTAACCTAAATTATTAACCTTAATTATTAACTAAACTAAATCTTAATTATTATGTCTCAAACAAAATTGATTGCGCCAGTAGAAAATATGACTGGCAAGTTTTCGTCAGCTTCTAACGGTCGCGTGATCGTAAATCGTCGCAAATGCTATGGCAAAGATGCTAAGGGTAGGTCTGTTTGTGGTCCGTTGGAGACCTATGTCTATCATTGTCATGAAGGAAAGTGGTCGGAAGCTGCAAGTGAAAATCGAACTCTTTTTCAACGAGTGCAACTGCTTGTGAAAGAGGAGCTTAATGACTCTGAGCGATTGGCGTATTGGCAAGAGCTTTTTGAGCAACAGTTTAAGCATGCGAAACAGGGAGAGAAGCGTTACACAAACTTGCGTGGGTTTGTTGTGGCGCAACTGCATCGGCAGATGAAAAACGCTGCTGATAGATAAAATCTATAAGGTGGAAAAATAAAGAGAGTTTTGCTTGCGTATGTCAGAAAAAATCATTACCTTCGATGGCACCTCCCGCAAAGCGGGTCCCTCCTCGAAATTACAGTTGAAAAATGCAGCCTATGGCAATAAAAGTGAAATTTTCTTGCACATATACATTTTTTTTTGTAACTTTGCGCCCGATTTTAATAAACTGCAAATATTGTAAATATTTTGTTGATGAAAACGCTCAAACTTATCCAATCAGACACCTACTTGCGTCCTTATGCTGAAGCTATCGAAGGGCGATATAACTATGCCATTGCGCAAGAGAAGAAATTGACGGGTGGAAAGACGCTTAGTGAATGGGCGAATGGATACATGTACTTCGGTCTTCATAAGGTTAAAGGCGAGAAGTTGGAGTCGAAAGGCAAGGGGCAATGGGTACTTAGTGAGTGGGCGCCAAACGCAACGGCGATATATATGGTTGGCGACTTTAATAACGGCAGAAAGATGAGGCATACCGCTTGCAGCCTGTAGGCAACGGCGTTTGGGAGGTGGTGCTGGATGAGGATATGATCAAGCACGAGCAGTTGTATAAGTTGTTGGTGGAGTGGTATGGCGGCAATGGTGAGCGTATTCCTAGTTATGCCAACCGTGTGGTGCAGGATCCAGTGACGAAGTTATTTGCTGCGCAAGTGTGGGCTCCTGCTGAGCAGGCGAAAGGCGATAAGGCGATAAGGCGAAAGGCGAAGAGGAGAAAAGCGGATGATCCGTTGTTTATCTACGAGTGCCATATCGGTATGTCAAGTGAGGAGGAGAAGGTGAATTCGTATGAGGAGTTTCGTGTGGATGTGTTGCCTCGTATTGCGAAGTTGGGTTACAACTGCTTGCAGATCATGGCGATACAAGAGCATCCATACTATGGTAGTTTTGGTTATCATGTGTCGAACTTCTTTGCTGTTTCTTCTCGCTGCGGTACGCCAGAGGAGTTGAAGCGTCTGATTGACGAAGCACACGCGTATGGCATGGATGTGATTATGGACATTGTGCACTCGCATGCGGTGAAGAATGAGTTGGAAGGATTGGGCAACTTCGACGGAACGCCTTATCAATATTTCCATGAAGGTGGTCGTAGAGAGCATCCTGCTTGGGATAGTTTGTGCTTTGACTACGGCAAGACAGAAGTGTTGCACTTCTTGCTCTCGAACTGCAAATATTGGATGGATGTGTACGGCTTTGACGGTTTTCGCTTTGATGGTGTGACCTCGATGATGTACAAGAGTCACGGTTTGGGCGAGGATTTTGTGGATTACTCTTGCTATTATAATCTCAATCAGGATGGCGATGCGATTTGCTATTTGACCTTGGCAAACAAGCTGATTCATGAAGTGAAGAAAGGTGCGATTACGATAGCGGAGGATATGTCTGGAATGCCAGGTTTGGCTTGCCCAATCAAGGATGGCGGTATGGGATTTGATTATCGTTTGGCGATGGGTATTCCAGATTTCTGGATCAAGTATATCAAGGAAGTGCGTGATGAGGATTGGAAAGCGGGACATATCTTCTACGAGATGACCAATCGTCGTAAAGATGAGAAGACGATTTCCTACGCAGAGAGCCACGACCAAGCGTTGGTGGGCGATAAGACGATAATCTTCCGATTGTGTGACGCGGATATGTACTGGCATTTTGAAAAAGGACACTCTACCTATATGGTGGATCGCGGTATAGCGTTGCATAAAATGATTCGTTTGATAACGGCTTCGACTATTAATGGTGGATATTTGAACTTTATGGGTAATGAGTTTGGTCATCCAGAGTGGATAGATTTCCCTCGTCAGGGTAATGGTTGGAGTCATAAGTATGCTCGTCGCCAATGGAGTTTGGTGGATCATGAGAATTACTTCTACTCATGTCTTAACCTCTTTGATGAGAGGATGGTGCATCTGTTGCGCGAGCATTTAGCACCAGTTAAGGACAAAAAATATGGTATGCACTTGCCATGGGATGAGAAACTTTGGGATAACGAGGGTGATCAAGTAATGGCGTTCCAACGAGGCGATCTCGTGTTTGTGTTTAACTGGAATGGTATGAAGTCGTTTGAGGGATATGGGTTCCCAGTTGCAGCCGGTAAATATAAAGTGGTGCTGAATACTGATGCCGAGGAGTTTGCGGGTTTTGGTTTGTCAGACGACACGGTAGAGCACTTTACCATGCCAGACGAGGGCTATCTTGGAAAGGACAAAGGCTGGCTTAGGCTCTATTTGCCTGCACGAAGCGCGATGGTGCTTCAGAAAATAGATTAAGTCCATCTTGTGAATCCTAGATTGAAATTATTAACATAACATAAAACAACAAAACCATGAGACTAATTGTTCAACCAAACTATGACCTACTATCAGAGTGGGCAGCAAATTACGTAGCAAAACGCATTAATGAGTTCGCTCCTAAAGAGGGTACTCCATTTGTTTTGGGATTACCAACCGGTTCTTCACCTCTAGGCATGTATCGTAACCTGATTAAATTGTATCAAGAAGGAAAAGTGAGTTTCCGTAATGTGGTGACTTTCAATATGGATGAGTATGTGGGTATTCCAGAGGATCACCCAGAAAGTTACCATAGCTTCATGTGGAAGAATTTCTTCTCTCATATTGATATTCGTCCTGAGAACGTGAATATCTTGAATGGTAATGCAGAGGATTTGGCTGCTGAATGCGCTCGTTACGAAGAGAAAATTAAGAATTATGGTGGTATCATGCTCTTCTTGGGAGGTATCGGTCCTGATGGACATATCGCATTCAACGAGCCAGGTA
>JAEIGA010020186.1_pt1 | contig 10155 bp, 8 predicted proteins | sample 9270691 | NCBI WGS metagenome assembly JAEIGA01 (sample SAMN17057246, study PRJNA624740) | gut metagenome | biome: biome; isolation source: fecal sample | host: Bos grunniens | place: China: Xizang | collected 2019
AGCTTCATCCATCGGCGACATGCAGGTGGAGCTGAACCACGACAACTTCGTATCGGACAAATCCCTCCACAGCCTGTTCTACGGCTCCGTCCAGCTCGAGGTCCCTCATGCCGACCAGTTCATCGAGAAGGATGTGCATATGATGAAGAACACCAACAATATCCGTCTGGTGCTTCAGCAGTCCAACGGAAAATCGCTTGAGGCAGATGACTTCATGTTCTTCATTACCGATGATAACTCCCTGATGGACAAGGAGAACGCAGTGGTTCCGAAGGGTCTTGTGACGTATAAGCCATGGACAACAGGCGAGACTGTGGTCGGAGCGGCCGAGGATGGCGAAACCCCTGTGAGCGTCGCTTTTGCGGAACTCTCTACTTCACGTCTCACCACAGGCACATCACCTAAGCTCATTGTCCGGAACGCAGAAACCGGAGAGGATATCATCAACATCCCTCTCAATCAGTATCTGCTTCTTCTCAAGAGCGAACTTTACTCCGAGATGGGAGCCCAGGAATTCCTCGACAGAGAAAGCGAGTGGTCCCTCATCTTTTTCCTAGACGACGGTCTGAGGTGGCTTAACACCCGCATCGTCATCAACGACTGGGTTGTACGTCTTAATCACGCTGAAATGTAATGAAACAGCTTTTCAGACATACATTTGCTGCTCTCGCGGTGGTTCTCATGTCCTTCGGATGTGTTGCCGTCGAGCGTGAGTCATATGATGTCATGTCTGAACTGACCATTTCCGTGTCTGTTTCCAATACTCCTGGAGCTCCTGTCACAAAGGCTCCTGAGTCAAAGGCTGATATCAATGCTTCGGATTATATCGGCCCGGCGCATGACGGAGAAAAGATCCAGACGCTGAGAATCGTCATCGTGCGTCCGGACGGCACTATCGAGCATAACCGCTACATGGACTTCCAGGGTGCTGTCAAGAGGGCCTATATGGAAGTGGCGGACATCGCATTCAAGGTCGTGGGACCTGAGCAGAAGAAGGTGTATCTGTTTGTAAACGAGAACTCTGTCAAAGAGGACATGACCGGCGCAGAAACAAAGATTGTCAATTACAACTTCAATACTCTCGAGGTAGGAAAGAAGTTCCCTGCGGATGAGATCGCCGACCTCAAGATCAGTCTCTTTGATTCATATGATACGGTTCCATGCGAGGAGAATCTGGCGACAGCATCACTTCCGATGAGCGAATGCCATACCGTGCAGATGCCTGCGAAGGACCATCATGTGGATCTGTACGTCACTCGCGCAGCTGTCAAGTTTACATATCTCTTTGATAATCAGACGTCTCAGCCGTACTCGCTCAGCCAGCTGACCATCAGCAAAGGATCGCGCCTGGAGTACTACATGCCGCAGATTACATATACTGGAGATCCGTTTACGAATGATTTCGCGGTGGAGAATTACAAAGTTCCGAACCACTTCACTAACGATTATTATATCTTCGGAAGATTTGCCCCTGGCGACGGCTCTCTTGTGCTTCCTGCCGGAAAGGTCACCCCTCTGCCGTCATTCTATCTTCTTGAAGGCAAATACGAAGATCCCAAGAAGGTTGTGGACTCAAACGGCAAGCAGCTGAACTACAGCATGTCAGCTACATTGGACGGAGTGATCCATGAATCTTACTTCCCGGATGTTCCATGGCTTCCGAGAAATACACATGTCGTAACGGTCATAACCATCAGTGACCATGATGTGAAATGGACCGTAGATGTATATCCATACGGTGAATATTGGCTCAACCCTGGCTTTGGACTTGAATAAATTTCAGATGAAAGGAAAGAGTAGCATAATATACAGACTTCTGGTGCTGGCTTCGGTGTGCATGGCTATGTTCGCCGCGGCATCATGCGTGCAGATGGAAATAGAAGAATATCCCGAGATCGGCGAGGGAATCAGCGACGTGCGCTTTGACGTGGAATTCCGTCCGCTCGATTCAGTCGATCCGGCCACAAGGACAGCCGGAGATGCCGTAAGGCACATCAGTTCGGTCCATGTCGTTGTATATAAGACAGACGGAACCCTTTTCAGCAATCATTCATTTGCCGATGTAAATACATCAGAACAGAATACCTCGGGTGTAACTCTTACCCCTCCTGGCGGTTCGTCAGGATTCGCCGAGGCGACATATTGCCGCGCCTCTTTCGACCTTCAGCTCCCGCTCGGCGAGTACCGCATCTACGCAATTGCCAACTACACTCCGACAGATGCTCAGATGGCCTCAGAAGAGGCTCTGAAGGCGATTTCATTCACCTGGAATACCAACGTAGCAAAGAACAACGCTATGTTCGGCTACTTCACTAACGGCAACCAAAGCGTCCCAAGCTACGACTCTTCCAAAGCAGCCGGAGACCGCTTTGCCGCCCCTACAATCCGCATCGACCGCTCCAACCTCACCCTTCATTCCTGGGTCCGCCGAATCGTCTCCAAGGTCACTGTGGGGTTTGATGGAACGAATCTTAATGAAAACGTATATATCTACATCCACAGCGTCCAAGTAAAGGATATTCCTTCTTCGGTGAGCCTGGGTGTTGACAACAAGCCTTCATCAGGCATAATCGCCAATGGCGAAAAAGTATTATACCGTCCTTCATCATCGGCGGTAAATACTGCCGGCCTGAGGGTCACCAAAGGCGTTCCGACAGGCATAAGCATGGGCGGAACTCTTGCGGAAGGCACAATTCTGGACAACTCAAGCAACTCCGGCGGTGTACATCATGAAGCTTCGTCCAATTCTCTCTTCCTCTTCGAAAACCTACAGGGAAACACTCCAACCTTGAAAGGAAAATGGCAGGATAGCGGTGATTCCTTTGATTCAGACGGCAACATTACAGGCTCTCAAGACGGTGCCATTGACCACCCTGACGGAGGTACTTCCGGCACGATCGACTTCAAGGACGGAGTAGCCGACGGCAGCTACATAGAAGTAAAAGCCTACTACGTCAACAAGACATCCACAAGCGCCTCACAGGGTGAAATAGTTTATCGCTTCATGCTCGGCAAAGACGTGGACCGCAATTGCGACGTAGAGCGAAGCAACCACTACAAACTGACCCTCCGCTTCATAAAAGACGCCAACAACGTCGATTGGCATATCTCTTACACCCCTGAAAATCCGGAGATTTCAGTGCCTACGCCGTTGTATATATCCTATGGCTATAATGAGGTATTGAATATTCCTGTTATTGTACGCGGTGCTTCGGCTACATCAAATACTACAATTCGTGCCGAAATAATAGAGAATCCATGGGGATATCCAGACCATAAATACTATAAGAATAGCAACCACGATGATTTGAATGATGGATTTCTCTCTTTTGAGAATATGAAGGGAACAGTGTCAATCAGCGAGACTCAACGAAATGCTTGGAATAAAGCAGGTTCTCAGTATTTAAGTGCGGTTAGGCCAACAAAAACAGATGTTGATGCAGTTTATTACTCTGTTCCGGTATATACACGACCTTTGATTCTGTCTAACTCATTAACAGGACATAATCCATATGTCAGCCAACAGCGTAAAGCGACGGTGAGGTTTACAGTTTCGCTTGATGGAAGGACATACACACAGGACATAGAAGTTATTCAGGTAAAACGTCTTGTCAATCCGGCTGGAGTATGGAGGGCAGATACCAATACCAGTCCGTTCAACATACGTCTTATGGAATTGAACGAGCCAGATTCCGGCGAAAAGGGCATGACCGATGTTGATTTTTATGCTCCTCTGTCCGACGGACCATGGACGGCGCATATTGAAGACGGTGTGGACTGGGTGCAGATTGCTCCTACCGGTTCCGGTGCCTGGGGAACAGAAGATATCAAAGGAGGTACCGGTTCTGAAATCCGCTTCGATTATCGACCTAAGAATCAGAATACTACAGGTGCAGTAAGATGTGGCGTAATCAAGATTACCTATCATAATAATAATTGCGTTCACTATGTATTTGTAAGTCAGGGACTTGGTACTGTGAATCTTGCTGGAACAAAGTGGCAGAACAGAAATGTGCTTCGTCAGAATGAACTTGTACAAAATCCTTTGATGGAGGGTTCTATGTTCAAGTTCGGAAATCCGTCTGATGCCATTCTGGTTGACAATAATTATCGCTCAGGATATGGTTTTGATATTTCTTGCTGGGGTAAGACATTCTATATCAATACAACGACTGGCACTCAGAAGACATTTGAAGGCCTGGCCTTTAATTTAAATGGCTTCACGAGTACGCGTCAGGTCTTTACAAATAACAGCAATGTCAAACCTGCTGCATATACTCAGTGGAAGGCTTTGGAAACATTGCATCGCAGGTATGGTGTAATGTATGGCGATGAGTGTACTGAAACTATGACGAATACAATTGATGCTTATTCATATTGGCAGGTTGGCCAAAATAGAGGTATGCAGGGAATGTTTGTCTGGGATGAAAGCCGAGGAGGTAATCATATATTCTTCCCGATAGGTTCGACTGGCAACGGACATAGAAAGGTGAATGACAATGCATATCCAAATGATTATTCTAAGATTGATAAGTATAGTCATTTGAAATATGCCCAGAGACCTTTGGAAATGCCAGAAGCAACGGCTAAAGCTGTGCCGATGTATTATGATATCTGGCTTCGTAAGGGAGGAGTTTACTGGTATGATGTGAAAGTAGATAATGCTCTTGAATTTGGAGCTACTACAAAAGGAGAAGGATATGCCCATGATATAAATTATCATAGTATGCTCTTTCAGACATACGGAAAAAATCCAATAGGCCAAAGTGATAAGAATGGCAATAAGAGTACCGATGCCTGCTACATCCGCTGCGTCGAACCGTAGGCTCTTATTGTAAAATCAGGCAGCAGCGCAACCCCCTGATTCACAGGCATATATCGCAAAACCCTGCTGCAAATTGCAGCAGGGTTTTCGTGTAACGCCCTGATATTCATCAGGTTACGTTGCATACTGTTTCCTGCGTCTTTCCATGGCGCCTCTCTACAGGGCGTTCCACCCTGGTGTCCGTTTCCGGTCCTGGCTAAATCTCAGCAGTTCCTCCGTCGGCCCAGTCGTTCACCTCGACTCCGAACTCGATCTTATAGACCTTGATCTCGGGGTTGATGTCGTTCACGTTCAGGTCGGTTGTGATGACGTAGGTCTGGCTTGACTTCCAGTCGATTGCCGGCAGTGCGATCTGGAGGTCGTCGTTGTATGTGAGGACGTTGCCGAAAGTGTCTGTTGCATTGATGTTCAGATGCATGACTACCTCTCCTTCTTCCAGTGACTGCGGGATGACGTAGATTTCGTTTGATGCTGCATCGGCATCCATCGTGCAGTCAGCTCCTTCTTCAGCGAACATCGTATATGAGCCGGGGTTGCTGTGATTTTCGAAGCTTGTGCCGTTGAAGTGTGCTGTCGTGTTGATTCCTGATACTGTCAACGAGTTGATGTTGAATGTGATGCTGCTGTTTTCTTCCGATCGGAATACGAAATAGACGATTGAGGTGAGGTGCCTGAAATCCAGGTCAACTGCTGTCTGATAGCCGTCTGTCCTTTTTTCGGCAAGCACGAGGTCGTGCTGGTTTCCGCTGTCGGAATTGTAATCAAATGTAAGTCTGTTGCTCTTCCAGTCGTGGCTGATGCCGCTGATGGCATCATAAGCTTCCGACGGGCCATAGGCTGCGAATGAATATGAACTCTGCGGGTTCCATAACTGTTCTCCTTCATAGTCCCATGTATTTCCGCTTCTGGTCACTTCGGCTGCGTTCAGTACGGTTTCGTTTTCCGCTGTCTTTGCGAATGCTACGAATGATGTCAATGAGGTGCTTGTGACATCCGCTTTCGTGAGTTTGTCCACAAAAGCATTTTCAAATCTGATGACAGATGCTTCCGGTCGTTCCAGGAACTCTGTCTTTGTGCAGGATATTGCAGCTGAGGCAATTCCGGCCATGATGATAACTGTTCTTTTCATAATACTACGCTTAATTTATAATGTGTTGTTTGCTCAAGTCATGGCTGCTCGCTGGTGGATATACCACAATCTTGCCGCATCCGTTTATGGACACGACAATTTTTCCGGTACCATATACGGCCCGGTTTCTTCCGACAGAAAAGGGAAGTGAATACGAACGATACTATAAAAAAAATTATGCACATAAAGAGTGTGCATATCACGCAGTCAGCCCCTTATGCAGGCTGTCCGCACAATACTACTTAATACTCAACGCCGCAAAGATATGTAAAATCATCCTATTGTCCAAATCCGCCCTCAGCCCCGCCATCACGGCAGAGTTTTATTTTGACATCTCGCAAGAATATTATAATTTTGATGTTTCCTATTTTTAGAACAAAAACACAACAGATATGAACATAATGAAGGAACTTTGGGGAAAGACCCAGTGCGGTAAGGAGATTTACCTTTATACTCTCAAGAATGAGAAGGGCGCATACGTACAGCTTTTGAGCGTCGGAGCGGGAATCGTTTCGGTCGTGGTGCCTGACAAGGACGGCAATCTGGCTGACGTGGTGCTCGGATATCCGAAGTCGGAAAGCTATTTCGGCGACGGTCCATGCGCAGGCAAGGTGCCTGGAAGATATGCCAACCGCATCGCTCTCGGCAAGTTCGAGCTCGACGGCAAGGAATACACCCTTCCTATCAACAACGGCCCTAACCACCTTCATGGCGGTCCGGAGGGCTTCCAGAATAAGGTCTGGGAGAGCCGTGAGCATGAGGGTGGAGTAGAGTTTCTTTATTATTCTGAGGATGGTGAAATGGGCTATCCTGCTGCCCTCAAGGCAGTTGCGCGCTATGAGTGGACCGAGGAAAATGAGCTTCGCCTCACCCTTACCGCCGAGTCTGACGCTCCGACTGTCATCAACCTCACCAACCACGCATATTTCAATCTCAACGGCGAGGGTAACGGCGACATCCTCGGTCATTATCTCAGACTCAACGCTTCGGAATATCTCCCTACCGACCAGACTCAGATTCCGCTCGGAGAAAGCCAGCCTGTAGCCGGCACTCCTATGGACTTCGTCAATGAGAAGCCTATCGGGCAGGACATCAAGGCTGATTTCGAGCCTCTGAAGATCGGCAAGGGTTATGATCATTGCTGGGTCATCGACGGCGCAGAACCCGGACAGCTTCAGGAGTGCGCTGAGCTTTATGCCCCTGAGAGCGGCCGCGTGCTTTCGATCCATACTACCCAGCCGGGCGTACAGGTATATACCGGAAACTGGCTTTCAGGCTGCCCTGAGGGCAAGAACGGTCATGTTTACGAGGACTATACCGGCGTTGCGATCGAGTGCCAGAACTATCCTGATGCTCCGAACAAGGCAGACTATCCGTCACCGGTCCTCCGTCCGGGAGAAGTATATGAGCAGGCTATAATCTTTGCCTTCAGCGTGCGCTAACTGTCATTTCGAGCGAGCAAAGCGAGTCGAGAAATCTATTTGATATGAAACAGTACCTAGACCTTTTAAGACATATCCGTGAAAACGGAACAATGAAGAGCGACCGCACCGGCACCGGCACGCAGAGCGTGTTCGGCTACCAGATGCGTTTCGACCTGAGCGAGGGCTTTCCTCTGCTCACCACCAAGAAAGTGCACCTCAAATCGATAATCCACGAACTCCTGTGGTTCATCGCAGGCGACACCAATATCAAGTATCTCAAGGACAACGGAGTCTCGATCTGGGACGAGTGGGCCGATGAAAACGGTGACCTCGGTCCTGTCTATGGCCATCAGTGGCGCAGCTGGCCAACCCCGGACGGCGGTACAATTGACCAGCTTGCCAATGTCGTGAATACAATAAAGAACAATCCGGACTCACGAAGGATGATCGTATCGGCTTGGAACGTAGCTGAAGTCGAGAAGATGGCCCTCCCGCCATGCCACTCGCTTTTCCAGTTCTATGTGGCCGACGGAAAGCTCTCATGCCAGTTGTATCAGCGCAGCGCGGATGTCTTCCTCGGCGTGCCGTTCAACATCGCATCGTACGCCCTTCTGACCATGATGATTGCCCAGGTTTGCGGCCTTCAGCCTGGCGAATTCGTCCATACCACCGGAGATACGCATATCTATGTCAATCATTTCGAGCAGGTTGCGACCCAGCTCAGCCGCGAGCCTCGCGCTCTTCCGAAGATGAAGATCAACCCTGAGGTCAAGAGTATCTTCGACTTCAAATACGAGGATTTCGAGCTCGTAGATTACGATCCGTACCCAAGAATTCCTGCTCCAGTAGCTGTATAATATGGAAAAATGCATAATAGTAGCAATCGCGGACAATAATGCCATAGGCAAGGATAACGCTCTTCTGTGGCACATTTCCGACGACATGAAGTTCTTCCGCCACCAGACAGTAGGCTGCCCGGTCATCATGGGCCGCAAGACCTTCGAATCCATCGGCCGTCCGCTCCCGAAAAGGGTGAATATCGTCATTTCCCGAGGATTCGATACCGCGGACGAAGTGGCTGTCGTCGGATCTCTCCAGGCGGCGTACGAGGTCGCTGAGGCTACGAATCTCGAGCGTTGCTACGTCATCGGCGGCGGCCAGATCTATGCCCAGGCCCTCGCAGACGCCGACAAGCTCGTAGTCACCCATGTCCATACGGTGATCGCAGACGCCGACACCTTCTTCCCGCCGATCGATCCGGCTCTCTGGAAGGTAGCAGAGCGCTCTGAAATGCACCATGACGACGAATCCGACTTCGATTTCGAATTCGTTACTTACACCCGCGTACAATCTGACTCAAACCTGTAAATTACACAGTATCAAGAATCTATCCACACAAAAATGAGTAGAGACAGTTTTGGCAGCCGTTTCGGCGCCCTTGTAGCAATGGCCGGTTCTGCGGTCGGCCTGGGAAACCTTTGGCGTTTCCCATATCTTGTAGGAGAAAACGGCGGTGCCGCTTTCATCATAGTTTATATTGTATTCGTATTCCTGCTATGCCTTCCGATCTTCATATCGGAATTCGTCATAGGCCGCATGAGCCAGAAGAACGCTTATGCCGCTTACCGTGACCTTTCGGGCGGATCGGCATGGAGATGGGCCGGCCTGATGACAGTGATCGTGCCCCTGATCGTCGCATCATATTACTGCGTCATCGGCGGATGGGCCTTCGAATACCTCTTCAAGGCATGTACATTCTCATTCACCGGAGAGGCCTCGCAGGCGGCCATGAGCACGATGTTCGCCGATTTCGTATCAGCCCCATGGGCTCCGGTCATCTGCCACGGACTTTTCCTTCTTGCCACCACCCTCATAGTCGTGGTCGGCATCAAGGACGGTATTGAGAAGTTCAGCAAGGTCATGATGCCGCTTCTGTTCGTCATCGTTCTTGCGATCGCGGTCTATTCGCTGACTCTTCCTGGTGCGGGTGCAGGACTCGAGTACCTCTTCCATCCGGATTTCTCGAAGATCGACGGACGGGCATGTGCATCGGCCCTCGGACAGGCATTCTTCTCGCTTTCGCTCGGCTTCGGTACCATCATGACATATGCCTCATATGTCGATAAGAAGGAAAACATCATGTTCCAGAGCTCATCTACGGCCATCGCTGATACGCTCTTCGCCATGATAGCGGGAGTGGCCATCATGCCGGCTGTATTTGCCTTCGGAATCAACCCTCAGTCAGGCCCGGGACTCGTTTTTGAAACACTCCCGTTCGTCTTCGGACAGATGCCGGGCGGTGGAATCATCGCGATCCTCTTCTTCGTGGCACTGATAGTCGCAGCACTTACATCTTCTATCTCGATGATCGAGGTGGGAGTGGCATATCTCATTGAGGAGAAGAAGCTTTCGCGATTTGCAGCATGCTCGATCCTCTTCGTGATATGTCTTGTTGTAGGCGCATTCTGCTCGCTTTCATTCGGTCCTCTCGCTGACATCAAGCTCTTCGGCCGCTCGATATTCGATTTCTTCGACAACCTCACTTCGAATATCCTGATGACCCTCGGAAGCCTCCTGACTGTCCTCTTCGTAGGCTGGCGTCTTAAGAAGACAGATGTCTATGCGGAATTCACCAACGGCGGGACTCTTTCCACCAATGTGAAAATCTTCGGAGTCCTGTGGTTCCTCATACGCTACGTAGCGCCGCTCGCGATCATTGCCATCTTCATATCGGGTCTGGTGTGATAATGAAAAGAGTACTCATAATAACATATTAC
>JAEIGA010020187.1_pt1 | contig 10155 bp, 10 predicted proteins | sample 9270691 | NCBI WGS metagenome assembly JAEIGA01 (sample SAMN17057246, study PRJNA624740) | gut metagenome | biome: biome; isolation source: fecal sample | host: Bos grunniens | place: China: Xizang | collected 2019
ACCATACTTGGTGTGGATGTAATTGATGGAATAACCATCTTCGAGCATATGCATATATTTTAGCAATGCTGAATAATCGTGTTTTTTACGCATAAAATAAACCCCAAAGTTTTTTGTCCAAACTTTGGGGTTCACTTCAAAATAATATCAATCTTCTTTTAATTTTAAATAAAAAATGCACGCATGAGCGTGCATTTTTTTATGCAGAATAGTTATCTTCGCGAAATAAGGGGATTTCTTTATGTTTATTGCAAAGAAATGTTAAAATTCTTTTGTCCTTCAACTTTATTTAGGTGAAAAATTGCACATTTTGAGTTAATTTGTGCAAATAATGCTTGCGGTTTGAGAAAAATTACATATTTTCGCAAAGTTTTTATTTGCAAGCAGATAAAACGTGGCAAAGATTATGAACTAAATTAATATAATATGAGACATTTTATAAGCTATTTTAATGATTCGGTAAAGAAACATTGGGATTTGCCGGCTGTTACAAACTTTGGCAAAGAGACATACACTTATGCCCAAATGGCCGAAGGTATTGAAAAGTACCACATTCTGTTTGAAGAGGCCGGAATAAAGAAAGGTGATAAGATAGCCATTTATGCCCGTAACTCGGCAGAGTGGTGTATTGCTTATTTTGCAACCTTGACATACGATGCAGTAACAGTGCCTTTCCTTCCAGATTTCTTACCTGCAGCAGTAGCTGAACTTGGATCTTTCTCCGAGTGTAAGATGTTGATTATTGATGATGTAGCTTTCAATGCAATGAATGCGACTCCGGAACTTTATGAGAAGTTGGAGGAGACAAAGGGATTTGCCGGTGTATTAAATATCAAGGATTTATCTGTATTGCATGATACAACAGGTAAGTTGGCGAAGATTAGAGAAAATATAGATTCACATTTCTCTTCGCGTCATCCTAATGGACTGACTACTGAAAGTATCAACTATTATAAAGAGGAGCGTGATATGAATGCTCCTGTTGAGATTAGTTTTACTTCAGGTACAACAAGTGCGACATCAAAAGGTGTTGTTCTTCCAGCGCGTTCATTGTCGGTTAATCTCGAATTCGGTTTCCGTGAGATACCTACTTGTGTCGGTGGTCACATTTTTGCCATTCTTCCTATGGCACACATGTTCGGACAGACATTTGATGTTATTTTCCCATTGTCAAGCGGTTGTCATGTCCATGTGATGCCGGGTAAGCCTACACCAGCACGTCTGTTGGGCGGTCTTGCCGCTGTTAAGCCATTCATGTTCTTGACAGTCCCTATGGTTATAGAGAAGATTTTCAAGTCAAAGGTATTCCCTGCTACACGTACTTTCCCCGCAAAGTTGTTGCTTAAGATACCTGGCTTGGATAAGATTGTACTTAACAAAATACGTAAATCCTTGCTCAATGCATTTGGAAACGGTTTTACAACAGGACTTATCATCGGTGGTGCCGCTCTTAACCGTGAAGTAGAGGATTTGTTGCATAGAATGAAGTTCCCTTATGTGGTTGGTTATGGCATGACAGAGTGCGGTCCGCTTATCTCTTATCGTGACAAGAGTGAATATGCTAAGTATTCTTGTGGTACTAACGCTCATCCTCTTGAAATACGTATCGATTCAGCCAATCCACGTCGCGTACTTGGTGAAATTCAGGTAAAGGGTGATGCTGTAATGCTTGGATATTATAATAACGAAGAGGCAACAAAGGCTGCATTCACAAGTGACGGTTGGTTGCGTACCGGTGATATGGGTGTGTTTGACAATAAGGCAAATCTTTATATTAAAGGTCGTTGCAAGAATATGATTCTTACCGGCAGCGGACAGAATATCTATCCCGAAGAGATTGAGGATAAGATAAACAACCTGCCTTATGTTGTAGAGTCGCTTGTTGTAGGTCGCAAGAATGCTATTGTAGCACTTGTGGTTGCAGATTATGATGCTGCAAATAAGGCTGGTATCAGCGAGGAAGAATTGAACAAGATGGTTGATGAGAGTGTTTTGGCTCTAAATTCAGAACTCGCAGCATATAGTAAAATCGGTTATACCGAAATACGTCGTGAGGCCTTTGAAAAGACTCCAAAGCAGAGCATCAAGAGATTTATGTATCAGTAAATCATATAATTAGTTCAATGGGGTATCGTGTATGCGGTGCCCCATTGAATTGTTCTAAAAGGATATTATGAAAATAACAGTTATACAGCAAGATATTGCCTGGAAAGATGTTGCAACAAATATCGAACGTCTCAAAAGACTTGTTGCCAATGCTGAACGTTCCGATCTCTATCTCTTTCCGGAGATGTGTTCAACCGGTTTTTGCATGCAACCGCAAGGTGTTGCCGAAGAGGTTGAGGGCGACACTGTGAAATTGATGAAACAGCTTGCCATTCAGTACGATGCCGCGATGGCAGTTCCTGTGATGACTCACGAGGGTGGCAAGTTCTACAACCGTATGTATTTCATAACCCCTGACGGTGTTATGGGGCGGTATGATAAACATAATCTTTTTGAATACAGTGGAGAGGATAAAGTTTTTGAGCCGGGAGCAGGTAAGGTAGTTTGGGAGTGGCGTGGTGTGCGTTTCCGCCCTGCTATATGCTACGATTTGCGTTTTCCTGTGTTCCTATATAATAAGCACGAATATGACGTTCTTTTGATTGCCGCAAATTTCCCCGACAGTCGTCTGTTGGCATGGGACACCCTTGTACGTGCGCGTGCAATAGAGAATGCCTGTTATGTGGCGGCAAGTAACAGGGTTGGAGCCGATGACTACGGAACATACAAGGGGCATAGTGTAATACTTAATCCTTATGGTATGACAATGGCAAAATGCCGTTCACGTAGGCAAGAAAGCATTACTGCTGAACTCGATATGGAGATGATTGCTAAATTACGTTTAATCAGATAAAAAAAAAGATTGTCGAGTCGACAATCTTTTTTTTGTTTGATTAAAGTCCGTAAGGCATTACTCTCAGCCAAACCTCGCTTACCCAATTTCCATCATCGTTACCACCGAGGTTGTATTCGATATACAGGATGTTCGCATTCTTTTCGTTGAACTTGAAACGCAGATTTGAAATGGTGTTGTTAAGGTTCTTGTCGAGATAGTGCTTGTTGATGTATTCCAGATATGTGTTCTCTGATGTAAATTCAATTTCGCCCTCTTGTGTCATGAATGTTACAGTACTCATCTCTGTCTTTTCGCTGTCAGCCTCTTTAAGAGGAATATCTACTCCCAATACAACGAAATATCTGTTGTCGGTTGTGATAGTCTTGTATATCTGTTTGCCGATATAGGTTTTTTGACCATCAGGCAGTGCCTTTTCGTCAGCATACTGCCATAATCCCACCAACGGATTCTTTTTGTTGGCTTTTGTCTGCGCTTGTGTTGTGAGTGTACCACAGAAGAATGCAACTGCAAGAATCAGCAAAACTCTTTTGAACATTTGCAAAATACTACCCTTTGACAAAGAGGAGATATCTCTCCGGCTTTGTACCTTGTTGACCGGACGTTTCATAATTATAGGTTTTAGATAGTTTGTTGTTTTTCAACTGCAAGATACAAAAAAATAAATAAAAAAACTTTTTTTGTCAAAAAAATGCGGTTGTAGCTCTCTTCATTTTTTGAACGGTTTGCTATTTTGAGTAAATTTGCACTGATATTTATTGTTATATGAAGTACGTTCTTATCCTTTTGGGAATAATCTCTCTTGCTTTGGGTGTTATTGGAATTTTTCTTCCTGTGTTGCCCACAACACCGTTCCTGTTGCTCTCGGCAACACTCTTTCTCCGCAGTTCGCAGAAACTGTATGATTGGTTACTGTCGCATCCTTGTTTTGGAGAATATATCCGTAATTTCAAGGAACATAATGCCATTCCTTTGCGTGTAAAGGTTGTTTCGCTAACTCTTGTCTGGATTACTTTGCTCTATTGTGCATTGTTCGTAGCAAAAGAGTGGTGGATGAGTGCAGTCTTCATAGCTATTGCTCTTGGAGTGAGTATACATATATTAAAATACAAAACGTTGCAAAAGTGATTTGCAACGTTTTGTATTTTAACTGAAATCGGACATATCCACAAGTTTGTTCATTATGGCATAGACTGTAAGTCCGGGGATACTGTTGATTCCCAGTTTCTGCGATATGTTGCGGCGGTGGGATATGACGGTATATATCGAGATGTTGAATTCGTCGGCAATTTCTTTGTTTGTCTTTCCTTTGGCTACAGCTGTGAGAATATCACGTTCGCGTGTTGATAGCTCGTTGATGTCGCTCTTGGGGTTCTGGGCGTTCTCTTCCATTGCGCTCTTGAGCTTTTGTATAATACGTGCAGTATTATCGTATATACCTATGCAGTCGTCATATTGGCGCAGGACATTCTCTTCGTAGTTGCTGTGTGCCAATGCTACCAATGCGCTGTTGGTACCGCCAAAGTATGAGCGTATGTCGAGCCTTTCGTTGTAGTCGATGACGGTTGGGTTGATGATGATTATATCAATATCATTGTTGTTTGCATTGTAGTATGTGGGGTTGTTCAGTGTCTGCACGACACTGAATTCGGGATTGCGATTGATTATTTCTGCTATTCCTGTAGCTACAATCTCCGAAGGCTCGATGAGTACTACTTTGTATTTTTTATCTTTATTCATGGCTCTTCTCCAATTTCTCTACCAACGGAATCAGCAGTTTGTTCTCTATTAGTGAATGTTTGCGCAGGTCGTTCTCCACGTTATATATTGCATTGAGCAGTTCAAATCGTTGCGGTGAAGAGTAACGCTCATCAAGGTATTTCGCGATGATGTTCTTGAGGTCGTTCAGTTTCTCGTTGATGTTGCTGTGGTTCTCTTCGAACTGTCCGATACGGTATGGTGTATCACATGGGCAATCGTTTGCAATAAGTTTTTCTATGTATGGGAAAACAACCTCTTCTTCGTATTTGAAGTGGCTTGTAATCTCATTGTCGTAGTCATCGTAGAACTTGTCTATTAACTTTTGACTTACGCTGTCAAGTTCTTTTACAAGGGTGTGTATGCCTTCGTGTATTGCAGGAAAGCAAACAGTGGTGTAGTAGCGGTGCGACGCGCGAAGGTATGTGGTAATACTTTTTATATCGTTCTTGTCGAGGCTGTTTATGTATGGATCGTACTCGTGGAATGAATATATGTTGCATATCATAAGGAATAGCTCCTCTGAAATTCCATAGCGTGTACAAATCTCGTTGACGGTAGCCTCTCCAAAGCCTAACTTTATGTCAAGACGTTGAAGGATGGAAAGTAATGAATTGTCGCTAGCCAACAGGTCGGCGACTTTCATGCGTTTGCTGTATATTGTTTCGTTATTGCTCATATTGTGATTTTATTTGTTTATAATATTCCGCCTATGATATATACCAGGAATGCCAAAACCCATGCTACGGCGGTGTTATATACTATTGAAAATATTGCCCAGGCTTTGCTTTTTGTCTCTTCGGCAATGCTAGCCACTGTGGCTATACAAGGGAAGAACAGCAGTATGAATACCATAAACGCCATTGCTGAACGTGGTGTAAAGTCGCCCGATGCCTTTATATCTTGCTCTATACCTTCATCGGAACTGTTGCTGTATAATACTCCTAAAGTACTCACGACGAGCTCTTTGGCCGGTATGCTTGTGAGTATGGCGATACTTGAACGCCAATTCAGGCCCAAAGGTTCCATTACCGGTTCAATGGCATGACCTATCATGCCTATAAATGAATTGCTGTTGATGCTCTCCTGTGTTTCCGGAACGGCATGCTCTATTTTATGAGATTCTTTGCATTCGTTCAAAATAACGTTGCTGCCGGTTGCTTCTGTATTGGCTGTCGGACGTGGATAGTAACTCAGGAACCATATAACGATTGTCGATAACAGAATTATGGAGCCAATCTTCTTTAGATACAGCGCGCATTTGTCCCACATATGGCGAATTGTTGCCTGTAAGGTAGGCATGCGATAGGGTGGCAATTCCATAACGAAAGGTGTCTCGTCTTTCTTGAACTTTGTCAGGCGTAGCAGCCTTGCCGTGATTATAGCAACAGCAATGCCAAGCAGATATAGGCCTATGAGTACTAATGCCGCGTGTTGTGGAAAGAATGCTCCTGCAAACAATATAAGCACCGGCAGACGTGCGCTGCACGACATGAACGGTGTTATAAGTATTGTAATGAGTCTGCTGCTGCGGCTCTCAATGGCGCGTGTAGCCATTATTGCAGGTACGTTGCAACCGAAGCCCATGAGCATGGGGATGAATGATTTTCCATGCAGTCCCATCTTGTGCATCAGTCTGTCCATTATGAATGCAGCACGTGCCATGTATCCCGAATCTTCCATAAAGGAGATAAAGAGATACAGTATAAGTATCTGAGGAATGAACACAGCAACGCTTCCTACGCCGCTTATTATGCCATTGACGACAAGGTCCTGAATGGCACCTGCGGGCAATATCTGTGTGGCAAGGCTTCCGAGCCATGCGAACAGCATCTCTATCCACTCCTGCGGATATGCTCCAAGCACGAATACCGAACTGAACATAAGCCACATTATTAATATGAATAAGGGGAAGCCTAACCATTTGTTGGCTACAAGACGGTCTATTCGTCGTGTCTTCTTTTGTGTATCCTTATTTCCCGGTTTGTATGTCTCCTGCAATGCTCCGTTTATGAAGCCGTATTTTGCTCCGCTGATAGCTGTCTCGGCATCCACGCCGGTCTGTGTCTGTATCTTTTTTGCAGCACTCTCTGCCAGGTTTTTCCATCGTGGAAGCTCAAAGCAGTTTTTCAACAGATTCTCGCTCTCCTTGTCCTGTTCAAGCATCTTCAAAGCCCAATATCTTACGGGGAACTGTTGTGGCAGGTCATTTGCCTTGTGCATCTCAACCGACAAGGGAGATATCTGTTCCTCGATGATGTTGCCGTAGTTGATATGTATGTGTCTTATTGTTCTGTTCTTGCCTTCAAAGAGCTCTATTACAGTGTCGAGCAGTTTGTCCAACCCTTGACGGTTCTTTGCAACGGTAGGAATCATCGGGATACCCATCATGGCTCCCAAGTGTTCATAGTCGAGTACAGCTCCGCTTGCCAGCAGCTCGTCGTACATGTTGAGTGCAACAACGGTGCGCTGATTCATGTCGATAAGTTCTGTGGTAAGGTAGAGGTTTCGTTCGAGGTTGGACGCCACAACTGAATTTATGATGACGTCGGGTGTCTGCTCAAAAAGGTGTCGGCGTACATAAATCTCTTCGGGTGAATATGCCGATATGGAGTATGTTCCCGGAAGGTCCGTTATATTTATTCTGTAGTTCTTGTAGTTGAAACTGCCGGTCTTTGCATCCACTGTCACTCCGCTGTAGTTGCCTACGTGCTCGTTCTGATTCGAGAGAGCATTGAATATGGATGTTTTTCCGCTGTTAGGATTTCCTACAAGGGCTACATTTATGATATTGCTCTGTTGTGTCGGGACTTTACGTTGCATGCAGTTGCCGCAACTCATGCCGTTGCAGTTGTCGCATAGAGTAAGACAACTGAAGGATGGCGATGGTGGAAGTTCTTTCTTTGCTTCCTCTTCGGGGAGAACCTCAATCATTGCAGCTTCGTTGCGACGCAGCAGAACATCGTAGCCCATGACATGGTATTTTACAGGGTCGTGCATTGGGGAGTCAAGGACCGACTTGACCTTCTCTCCACGTATAAAGCCCATCTCCATTATGCGCTTGCGGAATCCACCGTGTCCAAGCAGGCGGACAATGACTGCTGTTTCGCCGTTCTTTAGTTCCGAGAGTTTCATTTATATAGTGTGTGCTCTATTTATTTTTGCAATTAATTGCAAAAATAGGTTACTTTTAGGATGTAAGCAATAACTATAATGCTTAAAATAGGTAATAATTATAGTTATTTATAACTATACACAAGGTTTTAATTATATGTTGTTACCTGTTCGTCTTAAATTAATAATATTTTATGATTGTAGCCTGTGGCGTTACGATGTAATTTTGCAGTGTGAATGAGTTTTTGTGTTTGAATAAACTGAATGAATTGTATTATCCGTCTGTAGGGTGCTACAGACAAAAAATGGAGAACGCTTGTTCTCCATTTTTCTTTTTATCTTACATACATGTTGTAGTTTTTCTCAAAGCCGATAGTTGTCTTTTCGCTATGACCGGGATATACAATGGTATCATCGGGTAGGGTAAAGAGTTTTTCCCTTATGGCTGTTATAAGTTGCATGTGGTCGGAATCGGGGAAATCGGTACGTCCTATGCTTTGGCAAAAGAGTGCATCGCCGGTAAACAGCACGTTGTGTTGCGGAATATGGAATGCCAGGCTGCCGGGTGAGTGTCCCGGAACAGAAATAACCTTTATTCTCTGATTGCCGAACAGCACTTCGTCGCCATCGTTGAGTATTCGCCCCAGAGCGGGCACTTTTTCTTCGTATCTAATCCCGAAACGTGCAACGCGCTCTGTAATGCTTTCGGCCCAGCTCCAGTCTTTGTCGCTTGCCTCTGCTTTAATGCCGAATGTCTCTTCTACCCATGCATTGCCGAAAATGTGGTCGAAGTGCAGGTGGGTGTTCAGATAGTGTTTTATTGTAAGCCCCTGACTCTGAATGAAAAGCCTTATGCGCTCGCGCTCTTCGCGTGACCATGCTCCGCAGTCTATTAGTACTGCCTCGCCTGTTTCATCCCACAGCAGGTAGCAGTTTACTTCTATAGGGTTTACTATAAATATCTTAATCTGCATATACTGTTATATCTGTACGTAAACAACCTTCTTGTCCTTGAAATATTCCTCGCTGAACCAGTTGTTCAAGTCTATTATCTCGCAACAGTTCTTGAACATTCGTGTCTCGGCATTCATGTCACCGCCTTTCAGGCATATAATACCGTTGGGCAGTACATTGTTCTGCTCTTTTGATATGTTCTTGCGGCATATTTTTACAAGGTCGGGCAACTGCATCACGGCGCGGCTTACAACAAAGTGGTATTTGTCCTTTATCTCTTCAGCGCGGCTATGGCTTGTCTTTACATTCTCAAGCCCAATGCTTTGTGCAATCTCCGCCGCCACACGCACCTTCTTGCCAATGCTGTCAACAAGATGGAAATCAACCTCGGGGAACATTATCGCAAGAGGAATACCCGGGAAACCACCGCCGCAACCCATATCCATTATCTTTGTTCCGGGCTTGAAGGTGATGTATTTGGCTATGGCAAGGGAGTGCAGCACGTGGTGCTCGTAAAGGTTCTCGATATCCTTGCGCGAGATTACATTTATCTTGCTGTTCCAATCGTAATACAGGTCGTAAAGTGCCGCGAATTGTTCTATTTGCTTTTCGCTGAGGTTGGGAAAATATTTCTTTATGCTTTCCATTATTTCAATAGGTCTTTAAGTTCTTCGTATGTTACATCTATCATAATATCTCCAACTGCATAAGGAGCTATATCGTATTTGTTGTATATGAATACAATCTTTTCGGTGTCAAGAATAAAATTGTTCGATATGAACATTTCGTAATCCTGGTAAAGGTAGCCTTTCTCCTTTATGCCTTCGATATCTTCAACCTGCAGTTGCTTTGCAAGATTGTTGATGAGAATTTCGGTCAACGGCTCGTCATAATCTTCTTTGAGAATGTCGCCCAACACTATCTCCTCACCTGTTTCGGGATTGAAGTTCAGCACAGTGTAGTAGCTGTTGGGATGTGCTCCGCCTGTAAACTCCTCCCATATTATTGTGTAGTTGATGTACTCCTTGTATCCTCTCTTTACTTCGCTGTTGGCGATGTAGTAGTTGTAGAACCACACAGCAGACATGTCGTTGTCTTTGCTGTTTATGTATTCGGGTAACAGTTCAAGATACTCTTTCTTGCGTTGTGCAATAAAGTTCTCACACGCCTTTTCTATCGATTTGTCTGCGCTTTCGAAAAGTGTATATGCGATAGCCTGGTTTATGTTGTTTGTGGCAATGCTGTCACCGGTTTTGATAAGTGATAGCGAAAAGTCGAATTTCAGGGTTGGCGATTCGCTTGCATGTTCGCTTAACTTGAATGTTTCGTGGTATTCAAAAGGGGTTATGACAATCTCTTCGGCTTCTGTTGCATTATTGTTTTTCTTTGTGTTGTTTCCGCAGCACAAAAAAACAGCAATGAGCAAAGAA
>JAEIGA010020188.1_pt1 | contig 10154 bp, 7 predicted proteins | sample 9270691 | NCBI WGS metagenome assembly JAEIGA01 (sample SAMN17057246, study PRJNA624740) | gut metagenome | biome: biome; isolation source: fecal sample | host: Bos grunniens | place: China: Xizang | collected 2019
ATCAGCGCCTGATAGGCGGATTCCTGCACGTGAATCGGCGTTGCCTTGAGCGATTAGCAAGCCTTTTTGAGCCCCGTATCCGAATCCTTTTCCAACAGAACCATTGTAGTAGTTGCCGTCTTTGCCTTTTGATTTAAGGATGGCAATTGTGCCTCCGAAAGCAGTTTTACCGATACCGTCTTGGGCACCGCCATTAACATGAATATCAATGCCGCTGCTATTATAGGAGCCAAGTCCGTTTCCGGGAATGGAACCGTCTTTATACGATAATTTTACTTTTGGAAGAGATAAATAGGATCCATCCAATCTCCCTCTTACACGATGGCAGGAAACTCGGCTTCCGAGAACTCGTTGTTCAGAAGTGATTGTGCTGTATTCTCTTGAATTCTGCAACTGATCAACAGCGCTATCTAAATATTCAGCACCTGCTGCGATTGGCAGGGGTGTTGAATGATTGATGGCAGAAGGTGAAGACTCCTGATAGTTTAGTTGGCCGATATCCAATGTTTTCAGCATATAAGATAAATCAAGCAGTTCATTGCCTCTTACTTGTTCAAGAAGATCAGAGCGGCCGACAATATCTTGTAGATTCTTGAAGCCTAATGAAGCAGTTAAAGCCTTCAGTTCTTCTCCAAAAGCTGTAAAGAAATTTGTTAAATTAGCTACAGCTAGATCAGATTTTCTAGGGACGAAGCGGCGTAAGCCATGCTCTTTCGCTTGTGCTTCTGTCTCAATCTGTGTAGCGATTCCAACGTGGCAAGTGTCCAAATGACAGCCGCGACAAGTTGTACAGCCGACTGCAATCATAGACAGTGTACCAAAGCCAATCCGGTTTGCACCTAAAAGCATCACCTTCATTACGTCAGCAACACTTTTGATTCCTCCGTCTGCCCATAGTTCGATGCTATCACGCAATCCGGCTTCCAATAAAGCGTTATGTGCCGCCTTAACGCCGATTTCAACTGGTAGGCCCACATGCTGTAGTGCATGTATACGAGCTGCTCCTGTTCCGCCATCAAAACCGGATAGTGTAATAATGTCTGCTCCTGCCTTCGCAATACCGACAGCAATTGTACCGATATTTGGTACGACTGGCACTTTTACAGCAACTCGTGCTTGGTCATTGGCTGTTTTTAATTCATGAATCATTTGGGCCAAATCTTCAATAGAATAAATATCATGATTATTGGACGGTGAAATTAAATCCGAGCCAATTGTTGCATTCCTCGCTTCTGCAATTTTGGCAGTAACCTTAGATCCAGGCAGATGGCCGCCTTCACCAGGCTTTGCGCCTTGACCAATCTTAATTTCAAGTAGGTTAGAGGAGTTTAATAACTCTGCATTAACTCCGAAACGTCCGGAAGCAACTTGCTGACCGCGAGTTTTTGGATATTTCCCTAGCATATCCTTAATTTCTCCACCCTCACCGTTCAAGCTGATCATATTTAAACGATTAGCGGCTTCTGCATAAGCACGGAAGGCTACTTCGTTTTGAGATCCGAAAGACATAGATGCAATAACAAATGGAAGACTATGTTCACCGACTGCGATAGATACCTCGCTTGGAGATACATTATTGTCGCTTGTTTTCAAGCTCGTCAAATGACGAATAGCTATTGGATTACTCTCTTCTTGTTCGGTTATTTTTTCACGATAAGCATCATAGCTACCGGATGAGGCAACTTCACCAATTGCCTTCCAAATACGAGGGAAGAGATTGAACGTTTTACCGATTCTTTCTTTTTCGTTAACGAAGTCGATGGCTCTTTGGAAAGCGTCTGCTTTTAACATTGAAAAATTGGCAGCTAGCTTATCAGATCCAAGGAAATTGACGATTTTCAGTCTTTCAGCAACTTCACTATGAAGACCGATGCTAGAGAAAAGCCTACCGTACCCGCGTAGTTCGTGAATACCTATTGTAGAAATTACTTTTTCCAAGCCTTTGTTTAAAGCAGTATAAACATTTTTAACGGGTGTTGTTGACTGATCATCCGTCAAAACAGTCAGGAAGATATAGTAAGGGCTTATCAAGTTTGCCCCAAGGCCATAGGCTGTAATGATATCGTGCAACGAACGAATTGAAGCTGAGCGAAGTAAAATAGAACATTCTCTGCGCAGATTTTCTTTTACTAAAGCCTGATCAATTGCTGATGTCACAAGATGAGGATCCAACCATAGGTAGCCATCTTGATGTACCTTCTCATCGTCAAGAATGATGAGAATTTTTCCGTTTTGGACAGCTGTGATTGCCTCTGTATTTAATCGTTCCAATGCTTCAGCAATATTTTCATCTTCTTTGAAAGTAATAGAAATTGTCGCTGTTAATTCCAACTTGTCGAAATACTCTACAAAGCTATCATAATTTGGCTGATTTAAATCTTTTGAACAATCAATACCAATCTTACCTTCTATTAAAATAGGAGAAAGCAATTCTACTACATGCGAAGCTTTTTCTTTTATAAATAAAGAGGGTCTTTTGCCGATTACCGTTCTGGTAGAAAAGTGTTCTGTTTCACGGTCACGATCTATAGCAGGATTGGTAACAACTGCAACACTTTCTTTAATGAAATCGGCAATGTTTTTTCGTTGGGTGTTTAGTGCAGCTAATGGCGCATCATGACCTAGAGAACGAATAGGTTCCACACCCTTCTCAGCCATTTGTTCAATGAATTGGACATGCTCTCTTTCCCAGCCCATTGCTTTATACTGTCCATTGTGAATCTTAGAGGAGCTGATTTTAGAAACATGCTGTTTAATCTTTGTATCAAGCAGTCTTTCGCTGTCATTACAAAGCTCAAAACGCTTAGAGAAACGTTCATACACTTCCTGCTGGAAGCAATCATATGAAAATACTTTTATTTCATCATCTTCCCATTTAAGTCCGATTTTTTCACCTGGACCTATTGGCTTCGGATCTCCACAAAAATCTGAAGATGGAATGATTCCTGGTTCAGATGAGAATAGGTAAGAAGTTTCTGTTTCAATTTTCCAAAGCGGTCTTAATCCTAAAGCATCAACAGAGAAGACTGCTTCATCGCCGAAACGGGAAATGATGCCGGCTGGTCCTTGTGCGAAATGTCCCCATGCTTCGCGAATGTAAGTATATAAATCCTTTTTTTTCTGTGAATAAGCTTTAATTTCATTAATAATTGGAGGGAAGACTACATCGATTGCTTCAAATAATGAATAGTTGTGTCTGCAGATTAATGTTTCTATTGTTCTGCTTAAATCTTGAGAATCGCTTCCGTCTTTTACAAGTGGGACTCCAATCATTTTTGCCTCATCGCGAAGTTTGGCAATGGTATTAATTTCCCCATTGTGTCCGAGTACACTAAAGGGTTGTACACGAAAGAAGCTTGAAAGTGTATTTGTTGAAAAACGGTTATGTCCTAATGTCATGGTAGATGCAACGAGAGGGTCAGCTAAGTCAGTATAATATTTAGGCAAAATGTCACCGGCACCCATTACTTTATATACAGAATGGTATTGACTTAATGAAGCGACGTGGATATTATCATTTTCTTCGATAGTATGTGTTAGAGTAAATAATACGTTGGAAAGGTCTTGATTGGTAAGGTTGCTCGAGATGCAGGCGATCTGCCAAAATATTGGGTTTTCCTGAATGGCGATAGGTCCTAGGGCGCTGGAATTATATGTTTTGTCATTTTCGAATAGAATCGTTAAACCTGCTTGGAGAAGTTTTTCTTTTATTTCGGCTTGCAACTTGCTGCTGTTTTCTTTTTGGCTCAGAAAAAAATGTCCTACAACAAATTGTTTAGAGTCTGCAAGATTTGCATCTACATCTTTTTCTTGTAATTTTTTCTTCCAAAGTTCTCTTGGGATATCGATGTGGATTCCAACTCCATCACCTTCACCATTAATGAAACCGGCACGGTGATTCATTGTTACTAATGCATCAATACAAGTAAATATATTATCACGAGTCGGAATTCGCTTCTTTTCTATGCAAGAAACGATCCCGCAAGCATCATGTTCTTGATTACGGAAAGTGTGAAATAAACTTGGGCTCCATTGCTCAGTCATAATAAGGGCAAACATAAGGGTATGCCTTAGGTTGCCGTTCACCTCCTAAAGTAAAATAATATATGTGGAAAAATGGTTTAAAGTTAATTAGTGATGCTATAAAACAGTTACATACACCATTGGTTACATAGAGGATTTCCAAAATATAGTTGTGACTTAATGATATCATCTAAATATTCAGAAATCAATTTTTTATGCAAAAATATGGATAAAACAAATCGAACATTTTATGAACAAAAGCTAAATAAAATCACATTTAAAACCATTTTCGAATTTTTAAGAAAACATCCTCGAGGAATAAATCGCTTCGAGGATGCATAAAAAATGAATATTATAATTCGGATTGTAGGGCTTTAAAAGCATTTTCAACAGCTGCTATTGTATATTTGATATCTTCCTCTGTATGAGCTGTTGTTATAAACCAAGCCTCGTACTTAGATGGAGCGAGATTGATTCCTTGATTCAGCATTAGGTGGAAGAACTTAGCGAACAGTTCACCATCTGTATTTTCTGCTTGCTTGTAATTGAATACTTTTTCTGTTGTGAAGTAGATTGTAAGTGCGCCTTTTAGACGGTTTATTGTAATTGGCATGTTATATTCTTGCGCAGCTGCTAAAATCCCATCTTCCAGCATTTTTCCTAAACGTTCAAATTCCTCGTAAACGCCTTCTTGCTGCAATATCTCTAAACAAGCGATTCCTGCTTGAACAGATGCAGGATTACCTGCGTGTGTACCAGCTTGATAAGCTGGCCCAAGTGGAGCAACTTGATCCATGATTTCTTTTTTGCCGCCATATGCTCCGATTGGAAGACCACCGCCGATAATTTTACCGAGTGCAGTTAAATCAGGGGTTACACCAAGTAGATTTTGTGCACCTCCATACATGAAACGGAATGCTGTAATGACTTCATCATAAATAACAAGGGCTCCAGCTTCATGCGTCAAAGTGTTAATCTCCTCAAGGAATCCAGGGAGCGGCTCGACGATTCCGAAGTTTCCGACAATAGGCTCTACCAGAACTGCGGCAATCTCAGGACCCCATTTTTCTAAAGTTTCTTTGTAGGCCTCGATGTCATTGAAGGGTACAGTAATCACTTCTTTTGCGATGCTTTTTGGAACACCGGCAGAATCAGGTGTGCCTAAAGTTGATGGGCCTGAACCTGCAGCAACCAACACAAGGTCAGAATGTCCGTGATAGCAGCCGGCAAATTTAACAATTTTATCTCGGCCAGTATATGCGCGAGCAACACGAATTGTAGACATAACTGCCTCTGTACCGGAATTCATGAAGCGGATTTTTTCCATACCTGGAATCGCTTCTTTAATCATTTTGGCAAAAATAATTTCATGACGAGTCGGCGTACCGTATAAAACCCCGTTTTCAGCAGCTTTCGTAATGGCTTTTGTAATATGAGGATGATTGAATCCTGCTATTATCGGACCGTATGCCGCTAAATAATCAATATATTTATTACCGTCTACATCCCAGAAATAAGCACCCTCTGCTTTTTCTATTGTAATAGGAAATCCTCCGCCCACTGCTTTATATGATCTCGATGGGCTATTTACTCCACCGACGATATGCTCTAATGCTTCTTTGTGTAAAGATTGTGAATTTGATAATTTCAATGTAATCCTCCCCTTTTGCAATTCATATCCTTTCACATTGTACCATCTTTGAAGTCTGTTCTATTACTGTTTTACATACATAGAAAGAGTGTGTATGTTCATAAATTGGGACAAAGGAGAGTAAATTGTAATAAAGAGCAGAGGTGAGGGATAATTGTGGATTTTTTTCTTTTGGCATTAGCTGTCGTTTTTTGTATGGTCATGAGTATTCGAGTGCTCTTCTTACCAGCAGAGGTTGGAAGTAAAATATCTGTCGGTCACTTTCTTTGGCTTGCGTGCCTATATGGAACAATCTGTATTGGCTTTGCCCTTTTATATTTGTTATTTGAGATTCAAAATGTGAGTGTCATGCTCGACCATGGCTTGCGAATAGGCGGTCATTTTTTTATGAAGCTTGAGACAGCTTTTTATTTTAGCGCAATGACAATGTTCTCTGTAGGATATGGAGAGTTAATTCCAATTGGGATAGGGAGGATCATCGCAACAATTCAAGCTTTTATAGGCTATACGCTTCCTGCCGCATTTGTTGTCAGAACGGTAATCGATATGGATATAAAGTGAAGCTTTGATTAGGTTTCCTTCATGGCCTACTAAGTATTAGTTGTCTAGTTACATTGGTCAGCCCCTCGAGGTTATAAGCTTCCGATAGAAGATATATGTACAATCGTTGAATGAAGGGAGTATTTTTAGTACGCTATTGGTAATAACGATCGGAGGTTGATACAAGTGACAGCTATTATAGGAGAGAAAGCACCGGATTTTACATTGCCTTCTAATGAAGGAAAGGAAATTTCGTTATCAGATTATATTGGCAAGAATATTGTGCTTTATTTTTATCCGAAAGATATGACGCCAGGCTGTACAACAGAGGCGTGTGATTTCCGTGATTCTTATCAACAGTTCAATGATGAGAACACAGTGGTTCTTGGGATAAGTCCAGATCCAATCAGTAGACACGAGAAATTTATTGAAAAGTATGGACTGCCGTTTCTGTTACTATCTGATGATAAGCAAGAAGCAGCGCAAAAATATGATGTATGGAAATTGAAAAAGAACTTTGGCAAGGAATATATGGGGATTGAAAGATCCACTTTTATTATTAATAAAGAAGGTGTGTTAGTGAAGGAGTGGAGAAAGGTTAAAGTGAAGGGGCATATTGAGGAAGTGCTTTCTTATGTGAAGGAAGCTCTTTAACCCTAAGATATTTTTAAAAATAGATTAAAATGGATGTTTGTCCGAGGCACCATACAAGCTCAAGCATATATATAAATTATGGAGTACCTCCTCAAAATATTTTTCATTCTAAACGCGGACTTTAAACAGTTCGTGTTTTTTATTGTTCACATGCAATACCATTGGGAAAAAGTAGGCTCTTAAATTTGACTATTCAGAATAAATGACAGTTAATTAAAATAACTATTAATAAGGGGTGTTGTATGGATGAGAATATACACAAGAAGTGGAGATAAAGGGTCTACATCATTAGTTTACGGTCAACGGGTATCGAAAGCAGACTTCAGGGTAGAGGCATATGGGACATGTGATGAAGCTAATTCTTTGATTGGTTTAGCCTTGAGCTTTTTAAAAGATGAGCAGTTTGAGGGGAAAGATGACGTAGCGGAGGTATTTCACCGTATACAAACAGAGCTTTTCCATGTTGGAGCTGAATTGGCGACTCCTGAAGGTAAGGAAGTATTATGGAAGCTTGAAGAGAATCATATTGAATATCTTGAGAAAACTATTGATAAATGGGACGCAACATTACAGCCTTTAACAAATTTTGTTCTGCCGGGTGGGCATCCGAGTGGTGCGGCCTTGCATTCAGCGAGAACTGTAGTGAGAAGAGCTGAACGCTGTGCCATTAAGATAGATGGGGAAGTAAATTCTTTGGTGCTTTCTTACTTAAATAGACTGTCCGATCTGCTGTTTGTCGCCGCAAGATATATGAATCAGCAATTAAATTGTATAGAACCAACATTGCATGCAAGTGAGTAATTGACAAAAGTGTGAAGGTACGATTACACTAATTATAAACATTATAAAGTAATAATCTGTTTAATATGAAAAATTGCCTATAAGGAGGTGCATGACGATGTCAACGAATCATCTTAAAGATGCATTAGATATGTTAAAAAAATCAAGTGTACGTATTACCCCGCAACGTCATGCGATACTTGAGTATTTAATCGACTCAATGTCCCACCCTACAGCTGATGAAATATACAAAGCGCTTGAAGGGAAATTCCCAAATATGAGCGTTGCAACCGTATACAACAATTTGCGAGTTTTTCGTGAGGTTGGTTTAGTAAAAGAACTAACATACGGAGACTCTTCCAGCCGTTTTGATTTTACGACGTCTGATCATTATCATGTTATTTGCGAAAACTGCGGTACAATTGTTGATTTTCATTATCCGGGACTTGATGAAGTAGAACAGCTTGCTTCTCATGTTACTGGCTACAAAGTATTTCAGCACCGAATGGAAGTGTACGGGGAATGTCCAAGTTGTTCTGCGAAAGCAGCGCACTAAAAAAGTTGGCGTAACTACTCGCCAACTTTTTTTCTGTTATATGAGGCTTTAAATTCTTTTCCTTCTAAATTTTTATCCAATGTCAACGGTTCATCGCAATACATGCACATGTCTACTCTTCCAAGCACCTTCGTAATCTTGTTGCAGTTTGGGCAAACGACCTGGACGCTGTTTGTTGAAATCATCCCAATCCAAAAATACACGCCAGTACTGGCAATGATACATAACAAACCTAAAATCATAAATATAGACATTAAAATAGGTGATGATCTAAAAAAGATGCCTCCGTACATGACAATCATTCCGATGAAAATTAAGCTAAGAGCAAAATTTCTTATCTTATTTATTTTGTTTTTCGACTTCGCCATACTCATCCCCTCCAATATAAAATATACCACATTTACCAAATAAAGATAAAAATGATAAAAGAATTCTATAATGAATAGGCAAAATGAATATATAAGCTCCCACTTAAGCGGCTTATGCTTGGGAAGATAACGAACACAAAGTAAATTATCACTAATTCTGATTGCGAATATATGTCGAAATTTGTTGAAATCATAAGCAGGATTTATAATAGTAATGTCGAAATCAATTTTAAAGAATTAAATATTTTGGAGGAATAGAATATGGATGACATATTGCGACCAATTTATCAGGAAAGGGCAAGCTCGCCATCAACTCTAGGTATACTTCTTATTGAGAAGAAAAGTGTTGAATCTTATAGTACCGACTCATTTGACTATGTTCTACTCGTTATAACCGAAAAAAAAGAAATGTCGTTATTAGTAAAGCACTATTCATATGAAAACCAGAAAGCGGCATTATATATTGTGAGTAAGGATCAAATCGATCAATGGTTATTACTGGGCAGTAATCGCAGATTAACGGAATGGCTACATCACGGGAAAATCATTTTTGATAGAAATGAGAATATCGTGAAACTGAAACAAGAAATACAGGAATTTCCTTTTCATGGACGCAATCTAAAAAAAGGGTTGGAGTTTGCTAAGTTAATTAGAAGATATACAGATGGAAAAATGTTATTTGATAGAGGACATTACTTGGATGCGTATAATTATATGGTACATGCGCTTCATCATTTAGCGCGCCTTGAAGTAATCGATAGCGGTTTTTATCCTGAGGTAACGGTTTGGGAACAGGTTCGTTACATTGAGCCACAAATATATAAGCTGTATGAGGAATTGATTAAGAGTGAAGAATCATTGGAAAAAAAATTAGAGTTAGTATTTCTTGCTAGCGAATTTCTTATTTATTCTCATGTGCAAACAGGAACGGAACATTTTAATGAGGTTTTATCTGAAAAAGAAGAGCCATGGACAATTGATGAACTGCTAAACCATGAGGGACTAAAGTATTATTCAGTTGATCTTCCTGTTCTGTTAGAATATTTAATTGATAAGCGTATTGTAGAAGTGATTGATGTGAAAACAAAGGGGAATAACCTTTATCATAGGCAGTATAAATTAAAGTAAAAAGTTTTTTTAAAAAGTTATTGACGAATACTATTGTTTGGTGATAAAGTAATAAACGTCGCCAAGAGGTGATGAAAATAACATCATAAAACTTTACGAGAAAATTATCTCGAAAAAGTTATTGACAGCTGAAATGCTGGATGTTATATTAATAAAGTCGCTTCTGAGCGAAGTGAAGAAAACAAAAAAAGTTGTTGACAAACAAATAAGCTGATGTTATTATTAAAAAGCTTCTGTTAAGAAACAACGATTGATCTTTGAAAACTAAACAAAACAAAAACGTCAACGTTAATTCTAATAAACGTTTCGGCATTGACTGAAACAAAACTTTTATTTTTATGAGCAAGTCAAACACTTTGTGGAGAGTTTGATCCTGGCTCAGGACGAACGCTGGCGGCGTGCCTAATACATGCAAGTCGAGCGGACAGATAAGGAGCTTGCTCCTTTGAAGTCA
>JAEIGA010020189.1_pt1 | contig 10154 bp, 7 predicted proteins | sample 9270691 | NCBI WGS metagenome assembly JAEIGA01 (sample SAMN17057246, study PRJNA624740) | gut metagenome | biome: biome; isolation source: fecal sample | host: Bos grunniens | place: China: Xizang | collected 2019
AGAAGATGTATAAGAATCTATCAGATGTCAATAAGAAGGGAGGGATGTGTGTTGAATACGGTGATTCATATGAGAAGTTGAAGCAGGAATATGAGGAAAATCAGAAAAAAAGTATAAATATCAATAATTTTTATCCATTTTAATTTTTGTTTTTAAAATTATTTTTGTATATTTGTAATATCAAACGAAGATGGTCACATCTGAGGCCATATTTGTATTGTTAGTTAATTATAGTATTGGTTTTTGGTGTTGTTTTCATATTTATTTAAATAATTTATTTTTAGTTACAGACAGGATGGATGATTAATTTCTTTAAATTTGTCCTTGATTGTCCATCCTTTTTTGAAGAATTCTTTTTGTCATTATATTTATAATTTTAACATGGGCTTCAGCTATGCTATATAATTTTTAGGGTTGAAGCCCTTTTTGAAAAGTTTTTCATTCATTGTTGTTTAGCATATACATAAAAACGATTTTGTTGAAATCTGACATTGTTTTCATACTTGTGGTGGTTGAGTTTATAAAATCGTTCTCAATCATTTTTTGGAATCATTGTACACTCTATATATTTTAGTTTATTATTTTTAAAAAAACCTCTCAAACCTTAATTGGAATGAGAGGTTAAATTGTTTATTTTAGGTTTGTACAGCGTTTGCGAGTGCTATATAAAGACCAAGCGGGATTTGGTGTGTTAAGTCCTTTCTTTGAGCCACAACAACTATCACAGCCGCAATTGGTTGGATGATATAATTCATAAGAAGCAGCATGAGAATCAAGCCATTTGATGAAATAGTCTTTTCTTGCTTCAAGCTGTCTTCTAATGAAGGATTCGTAATATGTCATATCCTTTAAAGTTGCAGGGTCACTATTATCGCTTTTTCCCTTGGTGATTGAAACCTCTGATGTATGCAACCACAGCGTTGGTAAGGCTTCATAGGTAACAGCAAATCCCAAATATGGATATAATGCTTCAACTAGGAGAGTTGAGTTTTCATCTGATAGTTGATTATTTTTCACCTGATACAATAATTCCTCATAGAACGCATTTCCTATGATTGGAAGCACCCATATTGTTTCAGCCAATTTAATGAAATTCTGTACCTCCTTTGTATTGAAGTTGAGAGGAATTACTGAAAACTCCTTCAACCATTTATCATTGAATAAAACGTTTTGTAGCATATTCTAAATATTTATATAAACATATTAAATAAATAGGCTTAAAATTCTATCACGCAAGCGTGATAGAATTTATACCATATTATTATATTGTGTTATTTTCTCTTTCCTCAACCTCTTCTTCTTTCTTTGTTTCGCCTTGAGGTGTTGTTGTGGTTTCCACCTTTGTTTCCTCATTATCTATTTTATATCTCAATGGTTTAAGTTCAATTTGAACATCAACTCCATTAAGTTTGAATAGATTATTAACAGTATCTAGTATTTCTCTTCTATTATTATTTGCTACGTTAACGTTATAAAGCGCATAAGCAGACTCAAGGTATTCACCACTATTTGAGAAGCCTGTATCGTCAGCAGGATAACCTATAAGAGCCTTTGAAGGTATTTTATGACCTGCCATAATTCTATTAATGGTACGTTCATTTGCAGCCTCATAGAGATTAACGTTTGAAGTATTGGTAACAAAAGGTGTATAAACAGCAGGTTGGTCTTCAATGTTTGTTCTGAATGTTATCATTATCTGATTCGCATTGGAACTGCCTTGAAACATATTTTGTATGTTGTTTATAATGCTTCTTCTTTCCTCATCTGTTTCAACTTGAGGCAATGTAAGCATTCCTGCTGGAGCAAATCCATTAACAATATTCTTTAAATCCCAATTGCAATATTCTGCTTCTGCTTGAATTGCATTTATACAAGATGAATATACTGGTAAGCCATAGTATGCATTAACAGGATTATACTGTTTATGATATACCAAATACGGAACTCCCATTGGTATTGTTTCATCCTCTTGGAAACCAAACATTGGTATCTTTATTGGAGGATATTTACCTGTCGCTGACCAATCCTTACAGATATATGCGTTGTTTATAACTCCATCCTCATCCATTTCCTCTAGTCTTACAGTTTCAATTGGTTGAGGGAAGAATGAATATGTTTTATTATCTCTATTCTTAATTATCTGGAAAGAAAATGCTGAATAAAGTGAAAAATCAAATGCTAATGCTTTTATAAATTCATTCCAAGACATTGAATAGTTTGGAGTTTGCATATCTTCGCTATTAAACTGCATCTTCTCCCAGTCAATTCCTTCTCCAACAATTGCATTGGTAGCGAAGTCAATACAAGCCTTATGCGTTACTGATGTGTTGTATAGGCTTATAAGGTCAAATGGATATGTATTTTTAATACCATATGATATAATATCATATTGAGCATTAAATCTAGTTATTGGAGCGTTTTCAATTTGTTTCTCCAAATTAATTGTGTATAAACCACCATTTGTTTTTGGCTTGTTAAGAGCACCTTTGGTTCTTGCCATGATATATTAAAATTTATTGTATTTTATTATTTTATTAAACATATTTATTATAAATAATGAATAAATATTAATAATGCATCGTGAACCATAAGTTCACGATGCAGACTCTAAGTATTCCTTGGAAATGATAATTAACATATTTTAACGATTATAATTTCTTTTTCTATTTTTTTTTGTGTATATTTGCGATAATCTCGATTTTGGGAGGAATATTTAACATATGTTTGCATGGAAAATACGTTTCTAAGAAAGATTAAGTTTGCAAAGAAATACCTTTTGGGTAGTGAGTTTCACAATGAGCATTTTGATGCTGCCATTGAGATATTGGACATAATGGCTTCAAAAGAACCTCACACAAACCATATTATCCTTGATGCGCCCACACAATCAGGCAAGACATCTGTAATGGAAATGGTATACAGGGTGTTGAACTTTGAGCAAATAAACAAATTTTATGGCATTGAGCAAGTAATCTATATGACAGCTGATAATGGCTCAGGAGAAGGGTCATTAAAATTTCAAACTATTGATAGATTTAAGAATCACTGGAAAAACTATGTTCATTCTATTCCAATTGATTTTTTGAAAAGGTCAGATTTTGACAAATTCAACCATGTAATGGATAATACTTTGATTATGGTTGATGAGTCACAATATGGATGGAGAGAGGTGTACAGCAAAGGACAAAGGATTCTTCAAGTTAATGGCATCAATTTCTGTAGCGTTGAAGAACTGCAAAAGAGAAATACGTACATTTTATCTGTATCTGCCACCACACAGAATGAGAGATATGGAGATAGTGAATTGAAATTAAAACCAATAGTAAGGCTTAAAACAGGAAAAGGCTATCTTGGTTTTGAGGATTTTTTCAATTCAGGAATAGTAAAGTCTGTCAAAAAGGAAGATTTTATTGATAATTATGAAAAACTAAACAATTTTCTAGAAAAACAGTATAAGAGGTTAAACGCAATATACAAAAAAACAAATGTTGCCAAATGTGTTATTTTAAGGCTAGTAGATAATAAAAGAAAAGGTTTCTTGACTGATAGCGAAGAATTTAGTAACATTGTTGAGGCAAATGGGTTTACACATAAACTTATCATTTCAAGAGATTCAAAAATTGATTATGTAAGTTTGCAGAGTAACATATATTACAATTGCAATAATTTTAATGAAAATGGTAAGAAATTCTATTTGGTTGTTATTAAATACGCATTTTCTTACGGCATCACAATAGACACAAAAGTTAAAAAGTTAATAGGAACTTGCTATGACGTTAGAAAAGACACAAACTCAACAGAAGCTACAGAGCAGGGCTTGATGGGTAGAATGTCTGGTTATGGATGCACTCTTGAAGATTTTGAGGATTTGGAAATATATGTAAATGAAACACATTACAATGGTATTAAAGAATGCGTAATAAATAACGCAAACGAATACTCTAGACCATTGAAATCATGTAGCAAAACTATTAGAGTTAAATGTGAGAAAAAAGAATCCAATGCCATAGTACTTTTTAATAATAACGAAAGAAAACCTCTAGAGTTTAAAGGGGAAATTGTTGATGATTGGATAAAGAAAAATAAAAAAGAATTAGATTTTAAACCGTTATTTGGAGAAGAAAATATTGCAGCAATTAGTAGTAAACCATATTTAAGAATTATTGCTGAGAAATTTTTGAAAGATATTGGAGTTTTTGATAAAATGGGATTCGGTGATGATTTCTTCGATTCTCGCAGAAAAAGAAGCGATAGAGACATGTATGCAGAAAGAATGTGTACTGATAATCCACTTCTTACCAATGGGTGCCGTTCAGTGTGGCAAACAGAGGAAAAGGCTAAAAAAGGCGTTATCTGTTGGGGTGCTTTGTTCGACATTACAAAGGCTGATAAAAAAACTATGAAAGGTCTTATAATTAGAATTCCTTATGGTAGCGTAGGTTTTGCAAAGACAATAGAAGTATCATCACTCAAAATGAATAAGGGTAAAATGTGGTCAGGGTATAACACAAACATAACCAACAACACTGTAGTTACCCCAAGAGTAGTTGTCTAAATAATAAGATAAGTATTTTGATTCATAATGTTGTATTAAAAAATATATCACGAGCAATTATGCTCGTGATATATTTTTTTGTGCATTATTTCCTTGCTTTATATTGCTTGAATATAGTTTTCATATGTTGACCATCCGCTTGCTTGTTTATAAGTGTTTACAGCTGATGATGGAACATATATTTTAAATCCTGAAGGAATTTGCTCTTCAACACCAAATAATCTACCTTCATTCAATGTTGGTGGAATTGTTGCCAACAGTGTAAGGTTTTGTATTGATGTACAATTTGCTAACATTGCACTTCTAATATATGTAATTGTTGATGGTAAAATAACTGTTGTAAGATTTGTTTCTCCAGTAAATGCATCTGTTCCAATTATTGTTATACATTCTCCAACATTAATTGTTTTAAGATTTCCTGTTGCTTGAGTTGTTTCAACAATTGAATGTGCTACAAGTTCTTCGCATCCAGGTTCTGTGCAGCAACTTAATGATACTTCAGTATTTGCTGTTGTTGTACCTGTATATCTCAAATCTGTTGGAGAAACTGGATAATCACCACAACAGTTATTAATTCTCGCTGTCAATGTTTCTATTTGGCTTGTTAATCCACTGATTAATGCTTCAACCTCTGCTTTGGTGTAATAATTGGAAAGGTCTGTTGGTGTATATGCTGATGCGTCTAATTTGCCATTTAAAGCCCCTACAATCACTTTGTTTTGCGCAGGGTTGGTACTTGCACTATCGAGGTGGTCATCGACTGTTACAGACGTTCCTGAAGCCTCTATAACGATATTTCCTGTTCCACTGATAACTTGACCATTAATTGTCTTTAATGGTTGGTGTTCTGTAAGGTAATTCTTATTCTCCACCCATGCTTGAGTTGCGTAACCACTAAGACTTGGTATTTCAGATTTTAACGCATAGTTTCCAATTGGTTGGAATCTTTCATCTGCCTCTCGTTTTGTATATGCGTCTATTGTCACTCCAGAGCCTCCTGAAATGACGATATTTCCCTCGCCTACCAATGATTCACCATTGATGGTTTTAAGAGGCTGTACGGTCGTTAAATAGCCTTTATCTTCAACCCACTCCTTTGTTGCATAATCTGTTAAATCAACAGGTGTATATGCTGATGTGTCGAGTTTGTTTTCAACCTCTCCAGATAAGGTTTCAACCTTGTCTGATAATTCATCAATTTCATCTTGAAGAATTCCATCATCTGTATGTAGATTTGATATTTCAAGCAATATGCTATCGCAATCGCAAGCACCTGACCCTGTTATGCGTCTTACACCACCTTGACAGCCGCAACCATTAAGCCATTCATTATAAGTTATTTTTCCCATGATATATTATTTCAATTTTATATAAACATATTAAAAAAAAGGATAGAATTTAATCTATCCTTATTTAATGCGTTAACTATTTGGTATTGCTCGAATTCTTGATGCTATGGTGCTCCAACCACTTGCTGATTTATAAGTATCAACTAAGTTGCTAGGCACATAGATTGGGCATGAGTTGGTATATGGAAATACTGTACCACTACTATCCCGAACTGATAGAACACCATTTGGTTTGAGAATGGTTATACTTTGTAGACTTCCACAATTATTGATTGTGTTCCTATATATTCCAGTTGTGCCAGATGGTATTGTTATCCTTTGAAGTGAATTACAATAAGTTATTATATTATGGTCCAAATAACTAGCATATTCACTCGGTAACTCAAGAGTTCTAAGTGCTGTGCATCCACTTACCAAATATGAATTTATGTGTAAGACATTATTTCCTATTGATAAACTAGTGATATGTGTAAATCCTTTAAAAACTCCGCCTTGTGTTCTAACGAAAGAATCTCCTAATTCCACCCTATAAGTTGATGAAGCATATGCTTGTGTTTCAGCAGATGTAATATTAGAGCCAGTAGACGCTGTGCTTTTTTGTAATTCTCCAATTAACTCATCATTGACATCATAGAATCTTACCTTATAATCTACTTGCTGGCAATTAGGTTCAAAAGAATCTATAACATTTGCATATCCTTTCCAACCTTTTGCAGTTCTATATGTATGAACCAAATTACAAGGAACATATATTCTTACTTTATTTTGTTGGAAAGGATAATTATCAACAGTTGGTGGATTTATGCTTGCAACGGTAACAGATTCTATATAATCATACATACCACCAAATGTATTTTCACCAATGCTTGTAACACAAGGTCCAAAATAAGCTTCAACAGCATTCAAATCAAATGCAATTTTGTTAGGTATTGCTCCATCATTATATCCACAAGCAAGTATTCTTGTATTTCCACTTCCATCAGACGCTCTCATCATTATCTCAGAATCTTGTGCAGTAACCCATTCCTCATTTGATGTGAACTTATATGTTTGACCACTAGTATAGCAATATTGTCCAACTCCAACTGTAGGGCATTCCACAGCATTCATTTCTGCAACTGATGAATATGTCAATGCTGAACTTGGCTCTGTCTTTGCCGAATATTCAACTGATGCTACCATTCCACCAGCAATTATATGTATTGTATCACTATTCCAATACTGTATTGATTGTATTGTAATGGACTCAGTTGTTGGTAATGAATAATTATAATATGTTCCATCATTGGTTACAGTACCTTCTTCCCAATCACTACCACTGTAATAATATTGGACTATGCCAATATTTAAATTGCCTCCATCAGATGTCATGATTCTTAAATCAAGCCAACCTCCAAGTGCTTCAACGTCAGCAACAGGTATCTTGAACGTTGTTGACAATTCCATTCCAACATAATCATTAAGATTTGAATAATTTATTGGATATGATACCTCTGATGATTCATATGTTCCAACTGCAACCCAAGTATCACCACTTCTCTGATATTCTGTTGTCCCAACTGCTACAAGTTTATTTGGGTAATAGGTGAACGAAGAAAGAGTAGAACCAGTTTCATATATTCCATATTCCTCATAGTCATTTAAATTATTCAATATATACCACTTTCCATCAGTATAAGAATAAACTGAATCATATGTTGTTGATGAATAAGCTGATATTGATTGTGGTATAACTTCATAGCAAGTGTTAGTTGGTGTTGGTGTATCTCCACCTCCAATTATCTTATAATAGCAAACAGCGTTATTACGGTAGACCTTAACAATGTTATCATTAGCAAAATACCAATCATTAATTTTGGACTCGTTAAAAAAAATAGCCATATTATTTTGTATTTTAAATTATTTTATATATATTTGCAGAAATTAACTTTTGCAATCTAAAACAAGCACATATTGGTAAACCAAGACCAGATGTTTCTGAAAATTTGTCTAAGGCTGTTGCACAATACACCAAAAACGGAGAATTAATAGCAATATACAAATCACTTAGTCAAGCCTCTGAAAAAACAAATTGCCCCATTTCAAACATATCAAGTTGCTGTAAAGGCAAAAGAAAATCTGCTAAAGGTTTTATTTGGAAATTTGTTTGAATTATTATATTTAATCATAATCTATTTAATTATTTGGTATTGCTTGTATTCTTGAGGCTAATGAACTCCAATTGTCTGCTGCTTTATATGTTTCTAGTGATTCTGATGGAACATAAATTGGACAGTTGTTTGTGTTATTGAATGCATTAACATTAGACAATGTTGGCGGTGTTGTAGCATTCACTGTTATACTAGATAAACTGCTACAATTATAGAAAGTTTGACTACCAATACTTGTAACTCCACTTGGTATTTCTATACTTGTTAAACTACTACAATTAGAGAAAGCTTGACTACCAATACTTGTAACTCCACTTGGTATATTGATACTTGTAAGACTACTGCATCTATAGAAAGCTTGACTACCAATACTTGTAACTCCACTTGGTATTTCTATACTTGTTAAGCCACTGCAATTTTGGAAAGCGGCAATACCAATACTTGTAACTCCACTTGGTATTTCTATACTTGTTAAACTACTACAATAAGAGAAAGCACCATTACCAATACTTGTAACACCACTAGGAATGTCTATTTCTGTAATATCTCTTTCTATAAGGTCTTTAAATGCTGTTTCTGCTGATGAACTTCCGCCCCCACCACCTGAAATCTGTGATACATAGGTTGCATATGTATCAATTGTAGCTGAAGAGGGTACTGTTACCCCCTTCGCTTCTATTGCTGTCTTCAATGAACTCTTTGCTGTCTGAAGACGTTGTATTTCTGTTGCTATACTCATATGCCGTTAAATATTACTTAATAATGCCTCAATATCACCAATTGCATCATAGACTGCTCCAGATGTAATTGCATCAGTTGAACCACTTGTTATTTGATTTGTTACAGTTGGTATTGCATCAAACACTGCCTTTGCAGTTGGTATTTCATTATCTGTGCTTGCTGATGTAACTGAAGATGTAATTGCTGATGTCTGTACAAAGCCACTTGTTTCTATTGGTGTTGCATCAGTAATAATATAGTAGGTATTGGCACTGACAGTTCCAGCTGAAACCAATGCATCATATTCAGCCTGGGTAAGTTCAACTGTTGGATTTCCACTTCCACCACCACTTCCTTGAATGGTATAAACTGTACCACTTAATTGTATTGAATCAATATAATTACTCATATTAAAAAACGTTTTAATAAACATATGAAAAAATAATACTATTATAGTAACAAAAAATGATTCACGCTTCTAAAAGCGTGAATCATTAACATTATATTACATTCGCAAATAATTAACTAAATATTAATGTCGTACCTGATACTGTTGGCAACGTTTGAACTGTAATATCTCCACTGCCTAACAATGAATTGCCATTGATGGTTTTAATGTTTGTACCTGATACCAACGCATCTTGCTTTCCACTCCAAGTTGATTTATCTGATGTTGTTACATGTACATCAGTGTTTGCTGTATGAGCTGTTAATACATTATTAATGCCTGTAACAGTTGAACTATCTGCTTTACCTGATACTGCTGCATTAATGCTTTCAGTTACAGCTGATGTGTCAGCCTTTCCTGATGTTGCTGCTTCAATTGCATCATCTGTTGCATCTTTGGTGTAATAGTTTGAAGCATCGAAGATTTCACTGATTGGAATATTAATATCTTGTTTTCCAGCATCAGTATTGAAACTAATAACAAGACAAGTAACTGATTCACCTGATATTGTTACATCCTTAATCTCAACGTTCTGAACCATTCCATCAATCAAGAAAGGAGAAGCATCATATTCGAATACTTTTGTTCCACCAGTTCCACCATGATAGAATTCAACATATTTTGATGTTGAGTTATACTTAACAGAGTCAGCATAGCCACTAACTGCATTTGCATCAAGTTTTGCATCCCAAGCATTTTTTTCTGCTTGAGTTGTATGTGCTACAGTATCTGCTGTATGCGCTGTGAATGCTGATGTATCAACCTTTCCAGATATTGCATTTTGAACATCACCTGATGTTTGATAATGCATATCATTGATACTTTCAGCCAATGCAGCGGTAGATGCTGTTATCGCATTATAAATACCTGAGCCTTTTACGGCATTAGTGCCACCTGATGTAACATTATCATCAAGATTATGTAAAGCTGAT
>JAEIGA010020190.1_pt1 | contig 10154 bp, 9 predicted proteins | sample 9270691 | NCBI WGS metagenome assembly JAEIGA01 (sample SAMN17057246, study PRJNA624740) | gut metagenome | biome: biome; isolation source: fecal sample | host: Bos grunniens | place: China: Xizang | collected 2019
GTATCTTCCAACAATGCCCATAGCCAGTTTGTGTTTGAGAAAGGTCCTGATGGAGATTATGGAAATGCTTTATATAAAGGCAACGAATACCGTTCGGTGATATTCGATGTGGCCCATTACAGGCCTTTCCGCTTCGCAGCACAGGTTCAGGTGACTGATGAGAATGGAAATGATCCGGAAATAACTCCACCTGCAGAGGATCTTCTGTGCAACGAGGTGGATGGAAACCAGGAGGAGAAAATAGACAATGTTACGCTCAGTTATAAGCCAGGTCAGCAGGTGGACATTCTTCTTGATATCACAAGCTTCAAGGGCTCGGACAACCGTTCAGTGCATCCTTTCGGTGAACTCTTCGGCGAAGAATTCGAGGTCTACATCGATGCACCGATGCTTCAGATCGACCATGAACGTGTGCCAGACAACTGGAAAGTAGCAAATAACAATACGCTGAAGGCGGATAAACTCAGACCTGACCCTTCTGTACCAGGCCGATTCATTTATACTGTCAGCAAGACACGCGAGCAGGAGAGGAAATTCGGATTTGACAAGGCTCATCATGTGGATGAAGCAACCGCTAGATATGATGACTTCGGTGGTGTTGTGCCTGATGTAACAACTATAGACCAGAGCGGAGAGCGTAAGCGCTTGCCATTCAAGAAGACATCCATCACCTCAAAGGGTGACATCAATATCACCTCCAACAAGGATAAAGTGGTCTTCTGGGACAAGACTTTCGAGGTAAAGACCGAGCACATGAAAGGTATTTTGAAGTATAAGGATGCTAATGGTATATATCCAGTGCCTGACGATGCCTTCATCGCCTTTGTGCGTCTTCGTACCAACGCCCGTATCGGTGTTGTGACGTTGAACCCAAGCACTGGCGGACCTGGTACGTTCGAACTCAACCTCCGTGACGAGTACACTTTCGGTTGGGAAGACGACCCGATTGACTTTTACTATACTGCCCCCGATGGCACTGTCTATAACTTTAACTATATGGTTAATGGGGAAGAAAAGCCTGTCGATCTGAATCTCCTGTATACATTATTGGAGAACAAAGAGGAAATTATTCTTACAGAAGACTAAAGCCAATACACAGCTTGCGGAGGCTGTTCTCAATGCAGATAGACTGATTGTAGTCTACACCTTGCTGACTCACAATGCTGAATTCGACCTTACATATGACAATCTCTTCTTCCTGATCAATAGAATCGAGATGCTCAATTCTGATGTAATGTCCATGGAACCGGAAGATACAAAGCTAATGCTCAACGAATTCCTTAATTCATAGGAGTCCGTTGAAACAGACTGGATATATCAGATTCAGATTAAAGCATATAGGACATATGCCCAATGGGCGATAACGTCATCACCTATAAATTCCTGCATATAATCGATTCTTGCTTCAAGCTCAGCCCTCGAAATCTTATCCTGCGCTCTGACTGAGAACAATGAAAGCATCAGAGATACGATGATAAATAGTCTTTTCATATTCAGTTTGTAAATTCGAACAAAAATATAAATAATTCTACATATATGTCACCCAAGGAGTCTATATGATAAAAATTGTCCTAACTTTGTGAAGTTACGTTAAAAATTCAGGATATGAGTACAATTGATAAATGCCTCAAGGAAACAACTGATTTTTCAGCTGAAGATGCAAAGTTCATGGAGTTGGCCATCAACCTCTCAATCGACAATATTGACACTGGCGGAGGTCCGTTCGGAGCTGTCATCGTCAAGGATGGGGAAGTTGTCGCTACTGGTGCAAACCGCGTGGTGCCTAATTCAGATCCTACAGCTCACGCAGAAGTAATGGCAATCAGAAACGCTTGTGCCAAACTTGGAACATTCCAGTTGACAGGCTGTACCGTCTATAGTTCATGCGAACCATGTCCTATGTGCCTTAGTGCACTATATTGGGCCGGAGTCAGCAGAATATGCTACGGAAACACCAAAGATGATGCAAAGGCAATCAATTTTGATGACTCGTTCATATATGACCAGTTGGAGCTGAAATACGATGAAAGATCCATCAAATGCGAACATTTCATGAGATCTGATGCTTTGAGAGCATTCAGAAAGTGGGAAGAAAAAGAAGATAAGATAGAGTACTGATCCTCAAGTCTTGCATAGAGACATGAACCCCGAAAGTTTTCTTCACTTTCGGGGTTCATTGTATATTGTATAAAATGATTTTAGCTTAGACCTTCAATAGCACCATTGATGATATCTATCTTTGTTGCCTGCGGCACCTTTGGAAGTCCAGGCATACGGATGATATCTCCTGCAATGGCAACTATCATCTCAGAACCTGTGTTGATCACGATATCCTTGATATCAAAGCGGAATCCTTCAGGAGCTCCGTACAATTTAGGATCCTGAGAGAATGAGTATTGAGTCTTGGCAATGCAGACAGGGAAGTGTCCGAAGCCCATTTTCTCGGCAGCCAAAAGCTTTCTTCTTGCAACAGCAGAATATGTTACACTTGATGCACGATAGAGATTCTTTGCAATTGTCTCGATCTTGTCTGTAAGACTCTGATCATCATCATATGTGAACTTAAGTGGGCCTGAAGGGTTGTTTTCAATAGTATCCACAACAAGCTGAGCAAGTTCCTTTGCACCATCGCCACCTTCTGCCCAAGCATTATTAAGTGCAAACGGAACACCCAATTCAGCACAGTGTTCCTTAACAAGGTTGATTTCCTCTTCAGTATCGGAAGCATATTTATTGAAAGAAACTACTACTGACTGGCCGAAGTCCTGTAGATTTCTGATATGTCTGTCAAGGTTTGCAAAACCCTTTCTTACACCCTCTGCATCAGGTTTCTGAATATCTTCAAGGGCAGTACCTCCGTGCATCTTAAGACCATTAAGTGTGGCAACAAGCACTGTAAGATCAGGCTTAAGACCACTCTTGCGGCACTTGATATTGAAGAACTTCTCAGCACCAAGATCAGCACCGAAACCAGCCTCAGTTATGACATAATCACCAAATGTCATAGCTGCCTTTGTCGCAATGATAGAGTTGCAACCATGTGCGATATTGGCAAATGGACCGCCATGGATGAATGCCGGAGTACCTTCTGTTGTCTGAACAAGATTTGGTTTGAAGGCTGTCTTCAGTAGGACGAGGATTGAACCGGTAACACCAAGTTCCTTAAGGAAGAATGGCTTATCGTCAAAAGTATATCCGAGAAGAATGTTGTCAATACGTCTTCTCATATCGTCCAGATTCTTGGAAAGGCAAAGAATGGCCATAAGTTCTGAAGCAGGAGTGATATCAAAACCAGACTCTGCTGTAAGACCGTTGGTGCGTGGTCCAAGTCCGGTCACAATATTTCTGAGTGAACGGTCATTCACATCAAGAACCCTTTTCCAGATTACTTCCTTAAGTGCAAATCCTTCTGCCTGATGTTGATAGATATAGTTATCCATGAGGGCAGATATCATGTTGTGAGCAGAAGTAATTGCATGAAAGTCTCCAGTGAAATGAAGGTTGATCTTCTCCATCGGAAGCACCTGGGCATATCCACCACCGGCAGCTCCACCCTTCATTCCGAAACATGGTCCGAGGGATGGCTCGCGAAGTGCAACAATGGCTTTCTTTCCTATCTTGTTCAATCCAAGTGCGAGGCCAACAGAAACTGTTGTCTTACCGATACCTGCCTTGGTTGCAGTGATTGCTGTGACAAGAATCAGTTTGCTCTTTGCAACCTTCTCTTCATCAACAAGTTGTCTTGAGACCTTTGCCATATATCGGCCATACTGGTCAATCTTATCTTCTGGGATTCCGATGCTCTCAGCAATCTCTGTGATTCTGCGCATCTGGACACTTCTTGCAATTTCAATATCAGACTTCATATATATAAATTAAATGAGCAGGCAAAAATAGTAAATAAATCGTATATAGAAATAAGCTAGTTCGGCCACACGAAGTGGGAATTGATAGATTCACCACCATCGACTACGATGCTCTGTCCTGTGCAGAAGGTATTGGTAACTGTCAGAAAATATGCCCACTGGGCTATTTCCTCAGCAGTAGCCCACTTTCTGAGCGGTGTCTGCTGCATGATTTCCTCCCACAGTTCAGGATCATTCACGACACAATCGTTAAGGGGAGTGTATACTCCTCCCGGATCAAGGCTGTTACAGGTCGCGCCGAATGCAGCAACTCGTAAAGCGACATTTTTTGTGTATGCAATCACACCACCTTTGCTGGCACAATATTCTGGAAATTCCGCACCTGTGTGACCGCTTGCAGAACCTATGTTCAGAATGGAACGAATATCCTCCTGAACTCCATATCTTTCTGTGACCTTTATCAGGGATTTCAGATTTGTGTCAATATCATTCTCATTCTGGGTGCCTGCGTTATTGATGAGAATATTCACACCATCAATCTCAGGAAGAGAATCATAATCGCGAATATCACAACAATAATGATGATATCCGGCATGGTCAATCGACTGAGCCTGCCTGTCTATTCCTATTACACTATGACCAGAATTGAGGAAATATTCAGCAATGGCTTTGCCTATTCCCTGTGATGTGCCTGTAATCAATACCTTCATAATATTTGAAATAGGATTTTCATTCTCAATGTTCGTTCTTATCTCAGGAAACCTTATAAATAGATCAGCAGATCCCGAGTTATTTGAAATGTAACAATTATTTAACACTTAAAGTATTGCAGAACTGCAGAATAGCCGTACCTTTGCATCCGGTTATTAGTTTTAGTGTTATTAATTATGTGGTTAGGAGAGGTGCCTCACGAGAGTGACGCAGCTCTTTTTTTAATATCTACAGATTATATTTTCTTCTTAAATACGCCACTGCTGCATAGGCGAGTGGTGTTCCAAACAAAGCCTCGATAACCAACTTCATAAGATACTGGGATACAATCATCAGCAGAAGATCACGGGCGGTAAGGACTCCGAGGAAAGCAATCAGTACAAATGGAACAGTATCAAAGACATAGCCTACTATTGAGCTTCCGATTGTTCGGACCCACAGATGTTTTCCTTTTGTACGGCTTTTGATCTTGTCCATGAGCCATGCATTGGATAATTCTCCAAGAAGGAATCCAGTCAGTGATCCCAAGACGATCCTTGGAACATATGAAAATACAGTGTCATATGCATTTGAAACGGGATCAAGATAATCCGGCGAAGGCAGCCACACACCTATCTGAGTACATATGACAACAAAGATATTGCATAAAAATGCAAGCATGATAGTCTTTTGAGCTGTGCGATATCCCCATAATTCCGTAAGGACATCGCCAAGCATATATGCAAGAGGGAAGGTGATTGTGCCCGCATCGAAGTAAAAGAGCCCAAAGAATCCGATCACCTTGACTGCCATCAGATTAGAGACCACATAGCACATTACAAACAGAACAGTGACAACCACAAACGGCGTCACCTGTTCCATTCGGTTTTTTAAAGGGTTTTCCGTAACCTTATTCATATTAAGTTGTTTTAAATCTGATGCAAATATAGAAAATAATCTCTATTGTATGCATCCAAAGGTGGAAACGCCGTAAGTTGAGCTTTCAGGGCTCGAATTTCCAGCTGCTTCAAGTACACGAACCGGGATTAGCTTAAGATATCTGGTATCTACATAACGAGAAAACGTAATCTCCTGTGAGATTGGATTATTAACAATGTTGTTAAAAGTAATTACCGGAGAGATTGCTGTCCATTTCTGGCCATCATCGCTGATTTCCACCTTATAATCCACGATCACTCCATCTTCGCCGTTTAGTTTCGGAGCATATACGAAGCCTCTGATCGGGGTTATATCGCCCATATCAGCAACCAAAGGCTCTGATGCTGCTTTGACTTCTCCTGACGGCACATTACTCATCTCAAAGCTGGTGTAGATATTGTCCATAAAGAGAGCAAATCCGTTGAGTACCGGGCAGGCCTCAGACTCTTCAATATTTACACGTACCGCGGTAGTTGTGGTGGTAGGAACGTGGACAATGCGCTTGTAGCCGATGGTAGTCTCGCGCGCAATAGGCTGCCAGGTACCATCTTCTGCCAAGGCATCGATTGAAAATGCAGAAACTCTCTGTCCAAGAGGTATATATTCCTGAAGCTGGACTCTGTTGAATGTTCTGGCTTCAGGAAGGGTGACCACAAAAGAGGCAGTTGTCACACTGTCATCCACAGCCCAATATTTATCATAGTCGTCAGAAAGAAGATTCTGCGGCTTGAATCGTCGTGAATCACCTCTGACATCAGTGGATTCGACCTTACTACCTTCAGACAGATCCACGCTGAAGATTTCATCCAATGCAGCACGAAGCTCCATCAATCTCACCGAGTCCACCTCGTGAATGAGTCCACGTGAATCTGCAGGGACATTCAAAAGCAGCAGGGAATTGCGTCCTACACTTTCGTAATATATCTTCAGAAGGTGCTGAAGTGACTTTACCTTTGAATTCTCGCTTTCTCTCCAGAACCAGCCCGGTCTGATTGATACATCTGTTTCTGCCGCCGCCCAATGGTTTCCGCCCTTGATACCTACATTGAGATCCTTGAGGCTGAGAGGGGGACCGGTAAAATCGTCATTGACATTGATTGTACTCCAGCAGGTTCTTCCGGCTGATCCTGACTCGTTTCCAACCCAACGGCAGCCAGGACCATAGTCACTGAATATAATCGCATCAGGCTGCACCTTAAGAACTGTTGAATTGAAAAGCGGCCAGTCATAGACCTGCTGCTTGCCATTCGGGCCCTCACCGCAGGCACGGTCAAACCACTGTTCGAACACGTGGCCATAGCTGCCTAAAGCATGCTCCAATGTCTGCACGAATACGCTATTATATTCATCTGTACCGTAATGCGGATCATTTCTGTCCCAAGGAGAGATGTATATGCCGAAGCCAAGATCATATTCACGGCAGGCTTCAGACAATTCCTTCAGAACATCACCTTTGCCATCTTTCCAAGGGCTTTGTGCGACTGTATGGCGGCTTACAGGATTTGGCCAGAGACAGAAGCCGTCGTGATGTTTTGCTGTAAGGATAATTCCTTTCATTCCGGCAGCCTTGGCAACAGAAGCCCACTGTCCGCAGTCCAAGGCGGTAGGATTGAATATTTCAGCCTTCTCTTGTCCGGAACCCCACTCAGCTCCGGTGAAAGTATTGGGGCCGAAATGTACGAACATCGTATATTCATTCTTCTGCCACTCGACTTGAGCCTTTGTCGGTGTAACTCCGAACGGTGCCGGTTCCTGAACACTACAGGAGGTTGAAATGAATGCAAGACCTAACAATGCATACTGTAAATTTCTTCGCATAAAAGTATCTGTTTAGTACAAGAGAAATTAATTTTCTATAAAATTCAACAAGTGCTTGAAGTCATCAATGATCCAGGTGGCATCTGAAAGGCTTTCACGGCTGCCGTTGCCATAAGTTACGCCACAAGTGCGAGTGCCTGCGTTTGCTCCCATCTGAATATCAAAGATGGTATCTCCGACCACAATTGCCTCTTCCGGTCTGAAACCGAATTCAGCCAAAGTCCTGTTCACGGCCTCCGGATTCGGTTTTCCTTCTACAACATCATCAGCACCGAGAATATATGTGATTATATCTGTCAGTTTGAGGTTTCTGATATATTCAGTCAGAGAGGCATTGCTTCTGCTGCTGGCAATCGTAAGAACAATTCCTCGGCTCTTGAGTTCGTGCAGTGTCTCAAGAACATTCGGATAGAGTTCAACTGCCCCGGCAGTATCTCCCAAGGTGCCGTCGAAATCCAATATTATAATTTTAGTATCCTGCATGATAAAAGTTATTACTCTACAAATATAAACACTAAATATATCATATGCCCACAATATAAGAAAGACATAGCAAGAAAATTATTGGAAAACTGCAGAGGGTATTTCAATAATGAGTAAATTTGTTGGAAAACGTAAACTTGTGAAGAAATTTTTCAAGAAATATATCGTAGATGCCCTGAGCAATATGGCTTTCGGCCTGTTCTGCTCACTGATTCTTGGCCTGATCATCGGTCAGATTGCCAAGATTCCAGGAATGGACTTTCTCAGCTTCATCGCTGATGCTCTGTCAGCAAAATCACCATTAGTCGGTGCCTGCATCGGTCTTGCCATTGCATATGGTCTGTCTTGTGCACCTCTTGTTATCATTTCATCAGCAGTAGCCGGAGCCCTCGGTTACCAGTTCGGTGGTCCCGTGGGATCATATATATCCGTTATAGTGGCATCTGAGGTGGGAATGCTCATATCCAAGAAGACTCCTGTGGACATTATTCTCACGCCGCTCGTGACAATCATCATCGGAGGACTTATCGCAAAATATTGCTGCTCACCGATCAACGACTTTATGCTATATCTCGGTTCGCTGATCAATAACGCTACAAAACTGAATCCGTTCCTTATGGGAATTACAGTTTCAGTGCTTGTTGGCTGTGCTTTAACCTTGCCTATCAGCTCGGTAGCTATATGCGTAATGCTCGGCATTGACGGTCTGGCGGCAGGTGCCGCAACAGTTGGTTGTTGTGCACAGATGATTGGTTTCGCTGTGATCAGCTACAGTGACAACGGATTCGGAGGATTTATCTCACAGGGAATCGGCACGTCTATGCTCCAGATCGGAAATATAGTCAGAAAGCCGATAATATGGTTGGCACCGACCCTTACTGCAGCTGTCCTTGGTCCGGTTTCAACAGTTGTCCTCAAAATGACCAACAATGCACTCGGTGCTGGAATGGGAACCTCAGGCCTGGTCGGCCCGCTTGCGACCTTCGCGACAATGACTGAAGTTGGGGCAGATCCGACAATCCTGATAATCAAGATCATCTGCCTCCATTTCATCGCACCTGCCATTATCGCGCTTGGAATCCACTTACTAATGAAGAAAACAGGCCTTGTGAAACCTGGTGACATGAAACTATAAAACAACCGGGTAATAATCTCTTTCCTGTATTGTCAATAGTTTTTTTCTCATGTTCAAAAAGTGTTATATTTGTCAAAACTATAATCATACACGAAAATGTTACATATCATCGACCACCCGCTTGTCCAGCACAAGCTTAGCATCATGCGTAATAAGAATACATCAACTAACGAGTTCCGTGAGTTGCTCAGAGAGATCTCCCTCTTCATGGGTTATGAGGTCACTCGTGATTTTCCATTGACATACGAGGAGATTGAGACACCACTTATGAAGATGAATGCTCCAAAGCTCGCAGGAAAGAAGGTGATCATTGCTCCTATCCTCAGAGCTGGTCTTGGAATGGTTGACGGCCTTTTGACCCTCATGCCATCTGCGCGCGTCGGTCACATCGGAATGTACCGCGATGAAGAGACATGCGAACCAGTATTCTACTATTATAAGATGCCGGCAGGCAAGGATCGTCTTGTAATCGTTACTGACCCTATGCTTGCAACAGGTGGCAGTGCAATAGACGCAATCAACCGCCTCAAGGAAGATGGTTTCACTCAGACCAGACTCATGTGCCTCGTGGCTTCTCCACAGGGAGTAAAGGCTGTCCAGACCGCACATCCGGACGTAGATATCTATCTTGCATCACTCGACCAGGATATGAACGAGAAGAAGTACATCCTCCCAGGTCTCGGCGACGCCGGCGACAGAATCTTCGGAACCAAATAATTCAACAAGAAGCATAATTTAGTAATATTCAATATATTAGACCAACAAAGGTGGGCTAAATGCCCACCTTTGTTCATATAACTATTTGATTTTAAAACGTTATGGAACGCCACCAAAACTACTTCACAAGAATATAAGTAGTCTCTGGCTGAGCTGTACCGGTGAGAACACCGTCAACTACCTTGAACTCAACTCCATAAACTGTATCTGTGTAAACGCCATCAGCAAGACCGGTTGCAAGAGCCACCTCATTTGCCTCAAGAGCGAAGTTCACGACTGCAGCACCCTTGTCACCACGGTTCACAACCACAACCTCACCATCTTCAGCAATCTTGATATCCTCAAGTTGACCATTCATAGCCTGACGGAACTTGTTCACAGCCACAACCTCTGGATGGAAGAACTCGTCGTTACCGCGCGCACCAAGAAGGTTGTCACCGAAGTAATTGTCACGAGTCGAGTTCATAGGACGGCTGTAGAAAAGCGGAACACCGTTCTGACGTGCA
>JAEIGA010020191.1_pt1 | contig 10154 bp, 15 predicted proteins | sample 9270691 | NCBI WGS metagenome assembly JAEIGA01 (sample SAMN17057246, study PRJNA624740) | gut metagenome | biome: biome; isolation source: fecal sample | host: Bos grunniens | place: China: Xizang | collected 2019
ATTAGTTGTTATACAATAACTATATAGGTTGATATTTTACTATTAACCTATAAAAGCAACCTATTGGTTATTGTATGGTAATTAGTGGACTTTTTTGTTTGCCATCTACCCATAGGACTACAAGAGATGAGGTTATAGAAGATGGATAATAATGTTAGAGGAAGTAGTATAATGTATCAGTCTCTATCATACAAAATGATAGACGAACTATTAAAGAACGAGCATACACCCGCGTGGATTAAAATGTGGTTATATTTTTCTATACTACAAAAGTATAATAAAGTAATATATGCTAAAAACAACTACATATCTAAAAAACTTAATATACCTCTTGGGACTGTTAAGTATGGTATTGCCAAACTTAAAAGGGATGGTTTAATAGAGATTAAGAATAGCGGTAGTTGGTTAAGACAGATACAACTTACTAAAATTGCTAACATTAACGAAGATGAGAACTCTGAAATCAAAAACAATAACGAAGCATACTATCATAGTTTATATGGTAGAACACCATATAGAGACTTTGTTTTCCTATCAGTAGACGAGCATACCGCATTACTTGATATGGTAAAAGATGAAAAAACATTAAACGACTATTTAGATGGTATGAATAAATACTTGTCAGAGTGCGTCCTTAAATATACCTCACACTATCAACTAATATTTATATGGATAGAGAAGAACGAACAACAAATAAAGAACAAACGTAAAAAATATGATACTCCTGATTATCAATGGTATAAATCAGTTGAAAGAAATTATATACCAAATAAACCAAAAGAAGAAAAAGAGTTTTTTGATTATAATTGGTTAGATGACTATGATGATGAAGAAGAATAGACGCAAAGTAAAATAGTTTATTCTTCTTTTTGTTAGTCGGGGATACCGACTTGTAAAAATAATTTTTCTATTCTATTGGTATATTATGTTTATCTATTTTATATATGTGGATAGTTGACTAACTCCTACGAGATAGTTTACCAACCTCTACAAGATAGTTGACTAACGCCTACTGACTGAAAACGAAAAAGCAAAAAGTCTCAAACCCTTATACAACCGAATAAAAACGCGTCTGACGACTGGATAAACCAAAATCGGAAAATCTGCGGAGATGGTGCGGAGGGTATGAAAAATAGCAAAAAAAATAAGAGTAAATGTTAGTCTCCATAGACGTTCCATTTACTTTGATAGAATAGAGCAAAGGTAGTAGGGTCTGTTATTTCCCCGTTCATAAATACAAAGGGGTTAACATAATAAATTATAGAGTTATGCCATTGAACCCTCATAATCAACTCTTTTTTTTCTAATCGTTCTATACAAGCGTCAAAGGTATTTATGTTAGGGTTTCCTAACAACTCCATTAAACGCGTTTTATTTATTGGTATACCATCATAAACCAACGCACCACTACAAACTTTATCCAACTTAACAAATTGTAGCATACCAAATAATATTTTAATTTCAATAGGTGTAAATGTTTCGTTGCTTAATATAGCAATAGCAACTGACGAACATTTGATAAAGTGTTGTTGTGTCCTGATGGTGTGTCCTTTTTTGTTAAATATGGACTGCGGATATTTATGTGGTATGTCATTAAACTTAATTATTTCTCTTTTTGGTGTGTCCTTATCCCTCATAATGTTATATCCTCCTATCCAAAATACACCCCAACGCATTGGGGTCTATAATACCCCAATTCAACTATATATCAAAACCCCATTACAAAGGGGTCTTTTTTTTTATGTTTCCCTTATTCTATGCGGGTTTAAAGCGTGGTTTATACTCTATATCTATCTATGTAATATAATTTTCAAATTGATTATATCGGAAAATACAACCTCGTGTGAAGTATTAAAAACCTTATTCGTGGTTATTTCTTTTCATTTTGCCTAACCTCATTGTGTTGAAGTAGCAAGTAGGACAGTCTCTCACAAACCCGTTCTTTTCTAACTCATAGAATAATTGTTGTTTAAATGACCTACTACTACTCCTACTACCTATTAAATCAGTCCCTAACACCTCTTTTAACACTTCAAAAACTACGTCTCTGATGAAAGATTTTATTTCCTCCCTCTGACTAACTCCTCCTCTATCTTGGATAACTTCCCCTATTACACTATCGGCGGTGTCTTTAACATAGTCCTCCATTAAATCTAATATGTCATCCTCTAACGTTCTTTCTAAACCTAAAAATTGAGCGTATAAATCTACGTCTCTTACTTTCTTTGCCATAATATTATGCCCTCCTATATATTTTCTTCTTCGTTATCAACTTCCTTTCTATTATTCTCTATGAAGTCTTTTAAATCTGACGTTTTAATTAACCACTTTACTCCGCATTTTTTTGCTTTAAGGTTTCCCTTTCTGATATGCTTTCTTATGCTATCATTACTCATACGGATAATGTCCCTAACCTCGTCAACGGTTAGGAGTTTTAAATCTTTATCGTCCATATATTTATCCCTCCTCATATATATAGACGCCGAACGTTTAGAAAACTACAATATTAGTTCGTATTAGTTCACGTTATATCACGAACCTATCCGATCGGATGGTTAATTAGAGCAAAAAAAAAGAGGGGACTATATCCCACTCTTGCGTCTATTACACTCTTTACAAAGCATCTGACAATTTTGTGCGTCTGTTTTTCCGCCACTATGCCACGGAGTTATATGGTCTCCCTCCATCTCTTGTATTTCAAAATGACCTTTACAATTAGGACAAACGCCCTCTTGTCTTTCGTATGCCTCACGTTTTTGGTTAGGTGTAAACTCTCTAATATTCAAGTGTTTTTCTTTACCATCTAATAAATACTCATATATACCTTTTTTGTTAGATACGTCCTCGTCCATCATCAACGCTTTTATTTTAGTTTCTAACTCTGCGGAGTTATACGCATTGTCTTTGTATGTATTGTATAATCTACCCCACTCAATACCTTTCATCTCTTTGCGGTAGTTAGGAAAAACAACCTTAACCCAATTTATAACACTTTGAAAGTATAACCATAACTCATTAGCGTTAGGGTCGTGTTGGTGTTGTGCCATATATTCCTCTATGTTGTCATTACTTATCCATTTTAACGTAGTCTCTAAATAATCTTGTCTTATAGCACTTCCGTTTAAATAGTCTCCACCCATACCATAAGCAACACAACCATTTTTACTAAAATATCTTTTAGCGTCTGTTAACCACTCACCCGTATATATTGCGTTTCTTAATTCTTGGTCGGTTAACTTCTCACCCGCTATGTTAATTGTTTTAAACCACTCTAACTTTTCTTTATCAGTTCCCTCACAAAAATATATCATAAGTTTGTAGTCTAATATTTGTTCTTTCTCATCTTGCTCTAAATTATGGAAGTATTGATAGTTAATTGAAAAAGTCCCGTTAACATACTCACATATACTAATAGTTCTTTGTTGTCCGTCTAATACTTCGTATGTATCGTTGCCATTATCAACCCAATACATAACATTTAAAGGAAAATCACGTCTGACAGTATCAATAACCGCGTCTCTTTGCTTGTCTTTATATACAAACTCTCTTTGATATTTTGGTCTTATATTAAGTTTGCCGCCATACCCTATAACTCCCTCCTCGTCATTGTTAATGTATCCGTTTACAACTTCTCTGACACTAACTTCTTTTAGTTTAATCTTCATTATTATCCTCCCTTACTTCTATTAACACTCTTAAATAAAGTTCTTTACCATTTACAATAGGTCGTCCGTGTGGTGTATTTTCATATCTAATACCAGGGTTAAGTTCTCCCGTATTCATAATACCTAATAATCTAAATTGACTTGGGTTATACTTATCTAAAAAAGTGATAGGAACACCCATAACACCCTTATAGTCAACGGGAATATCAGAAGTCTTGTCAACATTTATTGCGTTATAGTTATCATATTTAGGGTATTCTTCCTCATTATAGGTTTTGTATAATATTAAATCTTCGTGTCTTTGCGGATAATCTAAATTAGTCCACCATCTAACACCCTTAACTCTAATATACTTATTGCCTAACTCATCTACCCTACAACCACTTGCGGTTAAAGGATAGTCGTTAGGTATCTTAAACTCTCTATCCCCACTATGTATACTTGCCCCTAACCATACTTTATTATCTTTTATAAGAGGGAAAAACTCTTTATAAGTTATAGCGTTTACATTACCTATAATAATAAACTTTTTTTCATACTCCATCAGTTGTGCTACATATTCTCTAAATAAACTAAATGGGGGGTTAGTTATTACTATGTCTGCTTGTTTCAATAACTCTATACATTCGGGACTACGGAAGTCTCCATTTTGTTTAAGTTTCGTCTTAATAATGTCTTTACTTGTTATTAACCCGTCCCCGTTCTCATCTCTATTTATTTCTAACATATATGAGGGTTTATCAGTTTCGTAGTGCGTAGATATTAAACGTTTAAGTCCCAACTTTGTAAAATTAAGTTCAAAATACTTCCAAAAGTTGCTATCCACGGGGTCATCACAATTACAAAATATAACCTTATCCCTAAATTGCTCTTGATAATATTTCATCTCTTTTTCAATATCAGATAGTTGGGTATAAAACTCATCTTTTTTTGCTTTACTTGCTTTTCTTAAATCTTTGTTATTTGCCATCAGTTGTTAACTCCTCTCTATAATACTTCAAACAAAAGTCCCTTTTTCTTCCATAAAATATTATATCATACTTTATCAGATTTTTACTACTAACTTCGGTTCGTGGTTTGTAAATTACTACAACCCCGACCTCAAAATTACCACCTTTTTTATGGTGGGGTTATCAGTTCTCTATCTCTGATGGTTAATTTTAAGCACGTTTTCGTTAACTTTGCGTCCAAAACGAAAGAAAAACGCGTTAAAATCATCCTCTATTTTTAATTTAAGTGATGAAATACCCGTCTTTCTTTCTTTCGTTGCGTCTGAGACGTCCATTTTTTTGTCTGAAATAGTGTTTTTATATAACTTGGTAGTGTCATATTGTTATTTGATACAAAAAAAAGAGGGTTTTATACCTCAACTTCTTTTATGAAGTTAGTATAACCCTCTATGTCATAACTTTTTAATACGTCCATATTAAACTTAACATACTCATAACTACCAAAATTATATCCACGTTTACCATACGTTGTTATGACTATCCCCTCTTTGATTAGGGCGTCCATTAAATTGAAGTCATCAGTTGTTAGCATATCCACGTTAGAACTAATAAACCCCTCATCATAACCATTGATAGAAAGATTAGGGAGGTTGATAGTTAAGTCATCAAACAACTCCCCATCTGAACTATACAATAAAATTGCTATGCGTTTGTTGGGATAAGTAAATATTTTTAAATCTAACTCCCCGTATGGTGTGTTTAGTTTCTTATCCATTACCATATCCTACTTTTTAATCTCATCATATTGGGATAAACTTTCTTTACGTTCTTTCTTGTTAAAAAACTCTTGAAAGCATAACGTTGCCACTTCTTGATTAGTCAAACGTTCTATATATGCGTATTGGTTTATCTTTTCTGCTATGTCTTTTGGTAGTCTAAACGCCATCATCTTTAACTCGGTTTCCTTTTTTTCTTTTGGTGTTTCTATAATTGGTTGTGGTGGGATAACCTCCGTGTTAGTTTCTTGTCTTGGTTTATTGTCTATGTATAACCCGTTAAAACTATTCTCACTTGCTTGTTTTAGCATATCCATTTTACTCATTACCTAATACCTCTACTTTCTCATTATCTCTGATAAACTCATCTATAAAAGTCTGATAGTCTACTGACGCGTTGTTTTTTGGGTTGTCTACTAATACATTACTTTTTAATAGTTGACTTTCCCTAACCCCTACGCTTTCTCTTATTGCGTAGTTGTAAATCTTTGTATCTAAATACCTACACGCTTTAAACAACTCCTCTTTTAATAGTTGGTTAAGTCTTGTCCTATCAGAATATTTTGCTAATAATATACCCTCTATTCTTAACGTCTTATTAGTTGTCCCCTCTCTTATTGCGTCTAATTGTTTCTTTAAGTCCGCTAACCCACTTATACAAAAACTATCCGCTTGTGTTGGGACTATTAAACTATCACTTGCCACTAACGCGTTTTGTGTTATTATAGCAAGTGTCGGCGGTGTATCTATTAAAATAAAATCGTAGTTGTCTTTTATCTTGTCTAATTGGTTTTTTAATAGATAGTAGCAATTCATCAGATACGGAGGACGTGTAAACTCGTTATCCGCTCTTGATATACTTAAACTACCGCATATAATATCATAATACTTGGTTTTATAAATAACCTCTTGCGGTTGTCTCTCGTTTTTCATCAACTCATAAATAGTGTTGACGTTGTCGTTAGTATCTATGTTTGACACTATTGATAAGTTGCGTTGTTGGTCGGCGTCTACTAATAAAACTTTATAACCTTTTACACCTAAACCTACGCCTAACGTATGACACGTTGTTGTTTTCCCTGTGCCACCTTTAAAATTACATATTGTTATTATCTTTCCCATTGTCTCTATCCTTTCTATCAGTATCATCTGACGTTAAATATTTTTCTATGTATTGCTCGGGTGCGTTCTCTACCCTATCTATATTATGTGAATATATAAGAGTTGTGTTAATATCACTATGACGTGCTAACTCTTTTGTCTCTTGTAAAGTTGCCCCACCTTTTAACGCAAACGTTAGGGACGTATGCCTTAAACTATGGGCGGTTAAGTCTTTTGACTTATAACCATTATTAACTAACATTGTCTTTATCCTTTTACTGATGGTTTTGGTTGATAACCTTTTCCCGTAGCAATTAGATGATAGACTTATGAATAGGGCGGGGTGTTCGTCCTCCCCTCTCATATCTAAATATTCAAGTAAAGGTATTAAAACACTATCGGTTAATACCGCAACTTGTGTTTTTCCTTTTTTCCCTTTACCTTGTATTTTTAATATATATTGACCTCCAACGTTTTTAATATCCTCTTTGTCCGCTCGGTTAAGTTCTATTGTCCTTAACCCATTATGTAGTAATATGTTAAACATTACGAAGTCTCTATAATCTTGTAGTGTGATTAGGTTGTTTGACCTATCTTTTTTTATTTTTAAAACTTGGTCTTTTGTTAGTGGTTGTTTTCTAAACTCTCTCGTTATTTTAACGCCTTTAACGTTTCTCATAACGTTTGGTATACCTAACTCCTCTAAAAAGTTAAACAAGTTTCTCACTCCGCTTAAATAAGTTGTTGCGGTCGTGTCTTTGTATGTTTCTATTAAGTATTGTTTATAAGATAACATAACCTTTTTATCTATGGTGTGTATGTCATTACTACTTAACCACTTAATAAAATTGTTTATGCCTTTCTTGTATGTCTTAATAGTTATGTCGTCTACGTCTATGCTTTCGTAGAACTCTTTTAATAGTTGGTTAATGTTAATATTAGTGTTGTCTATGTGTTGTGTTTGACTAATAACTAAATTATTCATCTATCATAACCCTTTCTGATATAGTCAACGGGGAAAAACAAGTCTCCCCGTTTTCTACTTCTTAATAATAACTTGTTTGGGTGCGTGGTCGTCCGTCCCACTCATACGCGTAGACTTTATAATCTGACCTTTTAGACACGTTAACATAAGTGTCTCCCCATCTACCAACTATTAGACGCCTATTTTTTAATGGTGCGTCTATTATCTTGTTTTCGTTTGGGATAACGTCCTCACTACAATATCCGTTAACCTCCACGACTTGACTACCTATTTGTTGAAGTGTGATAGTCTTTCCACTTTTACTAACTTCTACTACTTTGTAAAAGTCTATGTTCGTTTGCTCATAACCCCACGAACTATAAAATATTTTTCCGACTGTCATTTTACGCTTTCTCCTTTCCTTAATGACAATACTATTGTATCATATTTTGATAACATTGTCAACACTTTTAACAAAGTTTACCACTTTAACAGAGTTTACTGCTTTAACGTTGTTAACATTGTTAACATATTTTTTAGGTTGGTTAACTCGGTTAACTTTGTTAGCATTGTAAACATAAAAAAAGAAGTGTAAAACTTTACACCTCGTAAAACACCATTTAAATCAATTTTAAGAGACTTTTTGTCTCAGACGTCCAAATACACTCGGCGGAGTTTTTTAACGCTCTACGCTACTTTAAAACGCGTGTAGGGGTAGGGTTTAGTATTTTTTGAAATCAAAGTCTCAAAAACGCCCCGTATCGCCTAATCTGAACGACTAAAATACAAATTAAAATAGGGTGGGGTTGACAGTCGGATAAAAAGCAACCCACCCATAGAACATTATATCACAAATCTTAATATGTATCAATAATCGTGATATTTTTCTCAAAGCATTGTATATCAGTTAGACTATCCTTTAAGTATGTATCAAAACTTGATGTATTGTTATCAGTGTTAGCAACGCTAACATCCTCCAATATATAACTATTGTCCTCATCTGAAAAATAATAGTTAGCACATTTTCCCATCAGAGTTAGAGCAACGCGTTTGGGTATAAAACCACTATCTATGAAAGATAACAAGTCATAATAACTAACTTTTTTGAAATCTGACGCCTTTACTTTTCTAACGTCATCATCATATACTAAACGTTCTACTATATCAACTTCCTTAACGTCAACGTGAGAGATATAGTCTTTATAGTATACTTTTTCTAACTTCTCAATACACTCCAATAGTATATCGTTAGTCTCATCATCTAAACACCCTCTATAATATTGGTGTAAAGCACTAACGCCATTTAACAAAACTATTGAACTTTCACTTTGTTTAACTTCGTGTCTAATTTTTCCCATACTTTTTTTTAAGTGTGTCATATATTCCATATAGCAAACCATTATAGAATACAAGACCCGTGATAATAAGTGCTAACCATAATGGTTTATCAAACCCCATCATAGATATAGCGGGTATTATCTCGTGTGGGTTATTAGGTAATACAAACGAAAGTATACATATAACAATACTACCTACGACACCTAAAACATAGAATATATTTTTCATACTCGTTCCCTCCAACGAACATTATACCATAAGTTAACCAAATATTTATCACATTTGCTTAAAATGTATGTTTTTGTGTCTTAAATGGTTGTTTAGTTAACAAAGGGTAGAACTTTTTTACTTTTAAGCGTAGTAAAATACTATTTAGTATAATTAAGTTAAGTATTATTTATCTATGTATAAATAATTTTAATATATATATGGTAGTAATATATAAATATACTCTTGTAGAACAGGAGGATATTACTACCTCTTTTTTTTATTGTGTTAGGGATAGTGAAAGACCACTCCTTTACTAAAAATCTATTTACTAAAAATAATGTTTCTGATATAATATGACTTGGTTGTGATACTATGACCCCTTAAAGATGGGGTAGTGTGATATTAGACGTGTATTATTTTGTATCAGTAAAGGAGGATAAGAATATGAAATTGATAATTGATACAGACAAGAAAATGGTTGAAGTGCCATCAGAGTTTAAAGTTGCTTATGAAAATCTATCAAAAGCAAATAAAATGTTAGGAAAGGAAAATCAAACTTTATCATCTATGTTAGACTTATCAGAGTATAAAGTAGTTGCTAAACCAACAAGAGCAATAAAAGATACTACTAACGCAAAGACTATTGATACATATATGGAAAGCGTTAAAGACACTGACAAAGAAAATTATAAAGAATATGTAGAACTTAAAAACAAAGTAATTAAGACAACTGAAAAAGGGACACAAATTAAAACAAACTTCTTAACTATTAAAAAATGGTTCTATGAAAAATACCCATCACAAAACCCATTTAAAAAATAGGGAGTTAGTCGGTTTATCCGACTTTTTTTATTGGGGGTATTGACTTAATTTTATTTTTTGTGTATCATAGAGTTAGGTTAATAGTAAAGAGGAGTGTAAACTCCAAAAAAAGCACAATTTATTTAGCATAATCATTGACTACATAGTCGTTTTTGTGGTATAATTTAGGTGTATTGAGGAGAAGTCTATTAGTTGTTATACAATAACTATATAGGTTGATATTTTACTATTAACCTATAAAAGCAACCTATTGGTTATTGTATGGTAATTAGTGGACTTTTTTGTTTGCCATCTACCCATAGGACTACAAGAGATGAGGTTATAGAAG
>JAEIGA010020192.1_pt1 | contig 10154 bp, 5 predicted proteins | sample 9270691 | NCBI WGS metagenome assembly JAEIGA01 (sample SAMN17057246, study PRJNA624740) | gut metagenome | biome: biome; isolation source: fecal sample | host: Bos grunniens | place: China: Xizang | collected 2019
CCCGCACCCTCATTTGCTGATGACGCCAAGATGAACGTACAGCAGTCTGGCACAGGAGTTACCTTTACATTCCCTCAGGCTACAGACAATGATTGTGTGTTCCGCTATAAGGTTACAGTAGTTAACGACAAGGGTTTTGCAGTGCGTAATCAATGGATTTTCTCTGAGTTCTACAAGAACAGTGAGCAGCCCGACTCATTCACCGTATCTTACTCAGGCTTGGAGCCTGGTGTAGAGCACACCTTGGTGGTCGAGGCATACGACTCATATGAAAATGTTTCCGAAGCATTAACCTATGGCCCTTACGTTCAGGGTGATGGAGACTTTGAGGTGCCTGCTCGTCTTGGTTTATGGAACTTTGATGAGAAGAAAGATACACTCGTAAGCGATGAGGGAGATGTCGAGTTGACTCCCGGTAAAATTTTGAGCTCTGGTACTGTGTCAAGCAAAAAGACGCTCTCCGATATTAATGTGACCTATGTAGATGGTCCTACGCAGGAGAATGGAGCAATACGTGTACCTAAGGGGGCGGTATTCCGTATTAAGTATGGCAAGAAGCTCACGTCATACACTTTGATGTTTGATGTCAAGATTCCTGACCACAAGTTCAGAGCCTTGCTCCAAACGAACCGCTCAAATGATGATGATGCCGACATCTTTATTAATCGACAAGGTGCTATCGGTTTGGGTGTAGATGCTCTTGGCTATGGTGGTATGTGTCAGCTTGATACATGGCATCGCATTGTAATCAGTACCGATAATGGCTGCCCTACAATCTATATTGATGGTGAAAAGGTGCGCCGAGGTACTGCAACTGGTAATACACAGTGGGTAATCAATGCCAATAGTGGTTTCCTCTTTTGTGACGATAATGGTGAGATGGCAGAGATTGATGTGGCTGAGATTGGATTGTGGAATGTCGCTCTCTCAGAGGGTGAGGTGTTGGCTCTCGGTTTTTACGAGCATCCTAGGACCTACGAAATGACTGTCAGCGAGAAGTCTTTTGATCTAACAGATGTAACCGAGTTTAATGTTAACGTATCTGCTACCGTTGAGCCTTCGTTCAGCTTCCCCGACTGGGTATACATGAAGCGCCCCGTGCCCTCAATCGGTACATTTACCTATATCTTTGGCGTAGAGCCTATGCCCGAAGGTGTCTCTGAGCGTAAGGGTGAACTCATCATCTCTGCTCCCGAAGGCAGTGGCGTAGCTCCTGTGACTATCCCCTTGACGCAGAGAGGTCTCAATGCAGAAGTGCCAGAAGCTGCAAGTGCATGGACATTTGATTATGCAGATGACTGGTATGGAAACAGCGTTGGAGACATCAAATTGACCCCCTATCAGGTGGGTAGTAATAATACTGCGCCTAAAGCATTTGCAGAAGGCGCTTCTACTGGGGTGGAGAAGACCTCTGAAGGTGTCGCATTGCCCAAGAATACCTGTCTTTTCATGGATCTCAACGAGGAGAGTACACTACGTAACTATACACTTACATTCGACGTGAAGGCTTCTAATGTGACAAACTTTATCTCGCTATTCCAAACCAATCTCGCTAACAACAGCGATGGTTGTATCTTCATCTCTAAGAATACGGTGGGTCTTGGTGCTGCAGGACTTGGCTATGGTGGTGTGATATTGCCCAATACATGGCATCGCATCACAGTGGCCGTACGAGATGGTATCATCTCTACATACGTTGATGGTCAGAGCGTAGGCACTTCGACAAATACACATAACGATACATGGTGTATCAATAAAGATGGCGTATTCCTCTTCCTCGACAATGATGGAGAGCATAACAATATCGAAGTCGCAGGAGTTCAATTCTGGAAACATGCACTGAGTAAAGGACAAATCGCGAAACTGGGTAAATTTGAACCGAGCAATAATGGCGGTGGTAATGGCAGCGAAGTCGTAGAGGTACCTGCTGCAAAGGCCGTATGGGCATTTGATAATGTAGATAATCTGCTTGTCAATAGTGGTGAAGTAGCCCATACTCTGACTCCTGGCCTGACAAAAGGTAACGTTGTTACTAAGGTTGAACTCGAAGGCTCAGGCATCAAGCATGTTGTAGGTCCTGATGAGGAGAATAAGGCAATCTTCTTGCCTAAGAGTGTAATGTTGGATCTAGAGTTCGCTAATCCTTCAGATGATAAGGTGAAGAACTATACCATTATGTATGACTTGCGCGTGAGCACTGTGAATTTCAATGCGTTGCTGCAGCCCAATCTGAACAATAACACCGACGCGATGTTCTTCATCAACGAAAAGGGACAGATTGGTCACTATGCGCAAGGTAACTGGGGATATAGTGGACAGATCAGTACAAACACCTGGCATCGAGTAATCATCACTGTCACTGATGGTATACCTAAAGCATACCTCGATGGAGTGCTGGTAGTGCCCGGTCGTACAGATTATAATGGAGCATGGCTCCTTAATGGTAAGCGCTGCTACCTCTTCTGTGACAATGATGATGAGCGCCTCGATACCGAAGTGGCTGAAATACGCTACTGGGATGCTCCTCTTACCGATGCAGAGGTGTCATCACTGGGTAAAGTGGAGTAATATAGACGATTTACTTGACATTTTTGATGTTAGAGGGTACGGAGACCGATCGGTCTCCGTACTTTTTTGTGCTAATTCATTATGTTCACTCTCAGAAACTTGTTTTTTCGCTTGGCTTGCACTACTTTTGCAAAGTTATTAGGTAAAAAGATTAGGATTATATATGACGATGGATCGTACAAAGATACAGATTGAAATCATGGATACTACGCTGCGCGATGGCGAACAGACTAGTGGCGTATCATTCGTGCCCCACGAAAAGCTCTCTATCGCACGTTGCTTGCTTGATGACCTCTGCGTAAACCGCATCGAGGTGGCCTCTGCGCGTGTCTCTGATGGCGAAGCTGAGTCTGTAAAGGCTATATGTGACTGGGCACAGCGTACAGGACATATTGATAAGGTGGAGATTCTCGGCTTCGTAGATGGCACTACCTCGGTGGATTGGATACGTCGCTGTGGAGCTCGTGTGATGAACCTCCTCACCAAGGGGTCTCTGAAGCATTGCACAGAGCAGCTCAAGCGCACTCCCGAAGAGCATATTGCCGACATACGCAACACCGTAGCTTATGCTGCTGAGCATGGCGTGATGGTAAACGTATACCTGGAGGACTGGAGCAATGGTATGAAGAACTCTCCCGAATACGTGTTCCAACTCATGGATGGCCTTCAGGGATGCGGCATTCGTCGCTTCATGCTTCCCGATACACTCGGAGTCCTCAACCCTATGCAGGTGCAGGCCTACATGGGTGTAATGGTGCAGCGCTACCCTGATGTACACTTTGACTTCCATGCTCACAACGACTATGACCTTGCCGTGAGCAATGTATATGCTGCAGTATTGGCTGGAGCGCGCGGACTCCACACTACCATCAATGGACTTGGAGAGCGTGCCGGTAATGCACCTTTGGCCAGCGTGCAAGCCATCTTGCGCGACCACTTTGGTGCCGACACTACGATCAATGAAGAGCGTCTCAATGATGTCAGCCGTCTCGTAGAGTCATATTCAGGCATCACCATACCTGCAAACAAGCCCATCGTAGGTGAGAACGTGTTTACCCAAGTTGCAGGCGTACATGCCGATGGCGATAATAAGAATAACCTCTACTGCAATGAACTCTTGCCCGAGCGCTTTGGACGTAAACGTGAGTATGCGTTGGGTAAGACCAGTGGTAAGGCCAACATACGCAAGAATCTCGAGGCTCTGGGCCTTGAACTGGATGACGATGCTATGCGCAAGGTTACAGCTCGTATCATCGAGTTGGGCGATAAGAAGGAAGTTGTCACTCAAGAGGACCTCCCCTATATTATCTCCGATGTATTGAAACACTCTGTCGAAGATGCTCGCGTAAAGCTGCTAAGCTACTATGTCACCCTCTCGCAGGGCCTCAAGCCCATGGCTTCGCTCAAGCTCAGCATCGGTGAGCAAGTGTACGAAGAGAATGCCAGTGGAGATGGTCAGTACGACGCTTTCGTGCGTGCGCTGCGTAAGATCTATAAGGAGACTCTGAAACGCAAGTTCCCCATGCTCACGAACTATGCGGTGTCAATCCCTCCTGGTGGCCGTACCGATGCTTTCGTACAAACTATTATCACTTGGGAGTATGAAGGCAAGACCTTTAAGACCCGTGGCCTCGATGCTGACCAGACAGAAGCTGCTATCAAAGCAACAATAAAGATGCTGAATATTATCGAGTAATATAGACTCTTCGGGGACTATATAATAGGATAAAAAGAAAACCGCTGTACTGAACAGCGGTTTTTTCTTTTCCTTAGAGAAAGAGGGTGGATTACTTCGCAGCTTCCAAAGATGCCTTGCGGAACTCCTTCATCAACTTCTCGAGTTCGAGTGATGCCTTACGAGCACGTGTGCCGGCAGCCTTATTACCCTTTTCTACTTGCTGTGCTGCATCAGCAGCGAAAGCAGCATACTTTTCCTGAATTTTTTCAACGAGTTCTTTCATTTCTTTTAGATTTTAATTGATTTACGGATGCAAATATAGTAAAAATCAGAACGATGCAAGCATTTTTTGCAAAGAAATCAAAAAAAGTTGAGTTTTTTTTTCTTTACATGGGTCCAAAACCGCCTGCCGGGGGTGTAAATCCACCAGGAGGGGGTGTGAAACCACCTCTCATGGGCATCTCGGGACGTTCACCCGGAGGCATGGGGAAGCGGCTCTCATTGCCACTCTGATTGTTACGTGCTTGACTACGTGATTCGCGGTCACCGAAGAGGTTGAGGCGATAGATGAAGTGTACCATGAAGTAGCTGTTTATGGTGTTGTACCAGGTATCGCTGCGCATGGTGGCATTGATGACACGGCTCACGTTGCTCTGCTGGCGCAAGATATCAAACATCTGTACGCTCACGGTAGCTGCGTTCTGCGCGAGGAAGCTCTTCGAAACTTGTGCGTTCCAGATGAGTTCGTCGGTGTTGAAGTCGGGGTCGCTATATCCGCGGCGGCTGTTCATAGAGATGTCTGATGACAGCTTGAGGTTCCACCAAGGCAAGTTGATGTTGGTAGAGGGGCCGTATGAGAATATATAGGTGTCAAGGTTTGCGGTGGGTTGCAAATCATTACGAGCACGATTATAGTTGAGTGAACCCTGCATGGTCACTTCGAACCAGTCGTTTTGGTAGCCTGCAGAGAGACGCTCTGAGAGATTGACTGAGCGAGTTGCAGTGAGGGGGAATTCGCCTGTCGCTGTAGCAGTACGTACGTATCCCTCCTGGTAGTTATATCTAGCGTTGGTCGATGAGCTTACCTTGAAGTGCTGGTTAGGCAGTGCAGTGTTGTAGGCGATACCTGCGCTGGCATTCCAGTTGCTCCACAAGCCGTCAAGGTTGGTAGGTTGTGATATGCGTCCACCAGTCTCCTCATTATAGGTGATCTTGTTGACAATGCTGTTGAGTGTGTTGCCGAATCCAATGTTGGCAGAGATGTTACGCAAAGTCTCAATCTTGTAGTCTTGGAAACGTACGTTGAGGTTATTGTTGAATGTGGGCTTCAGTCCAGGGTTACCCATGGTGATGTTCAGCGGGTTGCTGTCATCGGTGATGGGGAGCAGGTCTGTCATTGAGGGCTGGCTGCTACGTCCACGATAGTTGATGCGCAGGTTGGTCTGCTTGCTCCAGCGGTAGCGGAAGTTCATGGTGGGAGTGAAGTTAAATACGGTGCGAATGGTGTCAATGTCGTGTCCCATATATTGATACTTCATCTTGCTGCGTTGGGGGAGCAGTGAGAAACCTACGTTCATGTTGTACTTATCGCGGATGAAGCGGAGCTGTGCTGTAATGTCGTGGTCCATATTCTCATATGTAGCAAAACGGCTCAGTTCTTCGCTCAGGTAATTGCGCAACTCATCTTCATTCGGCAACTCCCAGTAGGGTATTACCCAATTTGACAAATCGTCGGGAAGGTCGTATGTAGAGCGCTGGCTATCATTGTAGCGGTAGCTGAACTGGTAGCTCATCTGCAAGAATGTAGCCTCCCACAAAGGTTCGCTCCACATGGCGCGAGCGTTGTAGTTGTAGGTCTTAGATGGGGTAGTGTTGTATCTGTTGATGGTCGATGTGCTATCACCACGCTGGTAGAAGCGGGTGAATGAGGTCGAGTTAGAGAAATTGTCGCTCAGTGAGTATCCGCCTCTCAGGCTCAATGTAAGGTTGCGTCCCTCATTGTTAAGCTTACGATTGAGGGTGAGGTTACCATTCACCGAAGTACTCTCGCTGCCTCCTGCAGATTGGCGGCGGCTGTAGTTGACACGGCTGTCGTAGAGAGTGTCTGCCCATGACTCGTCAAGCGGGTCATCAGCATGGTCAAGCTCTTCGAGTGTAGCATACGGGTCGCGGTTGAAAGTGGCTGACTCGCTTTCAGAGAAGTTGCTCGATGTCGAGTATGATAAGCTGGGACGGAATACGAGGCTGGTCATCGTGTCGGGACGCCATTCGAAACGCAAGTCTGCGCTAACATTCAAGTTCTGGTTACCTGACTCGCTACGGCTATTTGAGAATGAGTTCTTGCTGCCTTGAGTCAAGAATGTCTCAGAAGCTGATTGGCTCTGTACGTCAGAGTCATTGTGTCTGAAGCGTACGCCTCCACCCAACTGATATTGGTACTTGTTCTTCTCTACCTCTTCGCCAAAGTTCTTCGCCATAGAGAAACCACCCATTGAGCTTTGGTTCATACCGTTGCCGCCACCGCGACCGCCACGGCCACCACCTCCGGGGAATCCCATGTCGTTCACATTGTTTGTAGAGAGTATTACCGAGTAGTGCTCATTGTCTTTGAAGCGGTTGACCATGCCCTTTACGGTATAGAGATTGTTGATGTCATAGGCAGTCTCCTGTGTGGGACGTCCATAGCCAAGGTCGATATTTGAGAACCATCCCTTCTTGGCGTCAGCCTTTACGGTGAGGTCCAATACCAACTCCTCTTCGCCGTCGTCAATGCCTGTCATCTCGGCCAAGTCGCTCTTCTTCTCATAGCTCTTTACCTTCTTCACCATGTTGGCAGGAAGGTTCTTCATGGCAATGCTCTTATCTTCAGAGAAGAATTCTTTGCCGTCCACGAGGATTTTCTTGACGGTCTGTCCATTATATGTCACAGTACCATCATCTGCTACTTCATAGCCTGGGAGCTTACGGATGAGCTCTTCGAGCATTGAACCCTCAGGTACGCGGAAGGTCTCGGCATTGAATACTACGGTGTCATCTACGATTTGTACCTGTGCCATCTGTGCCTCGATGACTGCCTCTTTCAAGAGCAGCGCGTCGCTCTTGAGCATGATAGAGTCGAATCTCACGCGGCGAGTGTCATTGGCAACAGCAAAGTCGCGAATCTCGTCTCCATAGCCCACGAATGAGGTCTTCAGCATATATTTACCAATCTTGAGGCGTCCGTCAATCTCAAAGTCTCCCTTGAGGTCAGTGGTAGCTCCCTGCAAGAATGTGCTGTCGGGTAGGGCAAACAGCTGTATCGTTGCCATACCTACGGGTTCGGAGGTTTCAAAGTCTGTGACGTGTCCGGTCACCTTTACGTGTTTGTCTTGCGCGTAGCCAGCACCTATGGAGCACAGGACAAGCATGAGCATCAGGAATGTTTTTTTCATATAGCTTTATCTTGTTTTTGTTAATTTCGACATTGGTCAACGACTGTATGACTCAATAGTCGTAAAAAGGTTTAAGCGGATATGAAAAAATATCACTCCTTTGCCTCATATACCGTATGGCGTAGCCATTGGCCAAACTCCTCGATGGTATGTGTGGCGAGGTATTGCTGCTGCTCATCTGCGCTGATGGGAGCGCCTATGTATAGTCGGGTAGGGCGATGGTGCTTGTTGAATAGTTCTGCAGGGAGCCTCAGCAGTCGTATGCGCCAGTCTATGAGCCCTAATATATAATATAGGTATGAGTTGCCATCGATAAAGTGTACCGGTACGATGGGTACATGGGCTCGCGCTATGAGGCGTATGATGGCAGGTTGCCACGTGCGGTCACTTACGCAGCGGTGTCTCAGGTCGAGGTTGCTCACCGCTCCTGCGGGGAAGAGTCCCAAGGCGCCTCCATCGTGTAAATGCTTTAGTGCTCGCCTGATACCGATGATGCTTTCTGTCGTAGGTGTAGTGCGCTCAGCCCCTGTAGGGGTTACGGAGATGAGTGATGGAGCCAGTGCCTCTACTCGCTCCAAGATACGATTGGCCATAATCTTGTAGTCGGGAGTGAGATGCCCGAAGATATCTGCCAAAATGATGCCGTCGATACTCCCATAGGGGTGGTTGCTGATGGTGATATAGGGCGGTTGGGGGAGCTGGACGTCTCGGCTTCCCAGCATGGTGCATGTCACTTCGAGCTCGTGCAGTACGCTATGCGCAAAGTCTGCTCCCTTGAGATGAGCGTTGTGGTCATATAGTTCATTGGCCTTGTCAATGGATAATGCTCTCATGATGCTATGGGCGAGAGCGTGTCCAACTCTGCCACTGAAGAGAGGCGTCATCAGCTCCAGGTCATGTAGGGTCAGTAGGGGCATCTCTATATTGGGTAAATATGTTTTTACTAATCTACTGCCTGATAAATGGCTTTATGGGGTCAACCTCGGCATACTCCTTGGCGTCTTTTGTGAAGTTACTCAAGTATATCGCGACTAGTACTATCAGGATAGTAGCTCCGACAAAGTCAAAGGCTCCGAATACTACCTCTGTCTGACATATGGTGAAGTGTACAGCCCACTCTCGCAGTGGCGCTATGGTAGCAAACAGAGTGTTTACGGCAATCATGATAAGGCGAAATTCCGTAGGTCCCATACCCGCATATGTCAGTTTGAACTCACCCTTCAGATGAGCATTGATATACACAGATATAGACAATAGCAAGTATACTGCCAATACCGCCATGGCAATATAGAGGTTCAGCATATCGCTCAGTCCTGCTCCTATAGACATGATACCCATCGTGATGCCATCAATGTTGTGGTCGAGGTAAAAGCCGTAGATGGGGCGCTGAGTCCTGCGTACTCGTGCCAACGTACCATCGAGTGAGTCTCCGTACCAATTGATGACAAATCCTAATGAGGCTACCCACAGCCACCCTATGTGATAGTTTGAGAGAAAGTATCCCAAAGCTACCACCATGGCACCTATCACCCCTATGCCCGTGAGTAGGTCCGATGTGACCCACCATGGCTGACGTTCTGCTAGCCATATGAGAACTTTCTTCTCTGCACTGCTCAGTAGTGATGTGAGGATACGGTTTGATTGTTCCTGTTTCATGATATTTTGACTTTTTTATAGTTATTATTCCTCCGGACTCCTCGTGAATCTCTATCGTGTATAAAGAATAATTACTTTGTTAAAAAAATGTTCAATGCCTCTTGCGCTAAATCACCACTGCTGACGATGGACAAAAAAAGAGAGAGACTACAGATCGTTGCAGTCTCTCTCTTCTTTATTTATACTTATGCTCTGATGAGCAAGGTGTGTTATTTGCTCAAATCCTTGATACGGATATTGCGGAACTTGAGGCCTTCACCGTGACCCATGAAGCCGATGTAGCCGCTCTTGTTGAAGAGGCCAGGATGGTTTCTATGGTCTACGGTGTAGGGATTGTTGCTTGAGCCATCTTCTGATACGTTGTGTCCCTTACAAGCCTTGCGGATGTTACCCTCGGTGATTACTTCGCCATTGACAGTTACTCTGATGTAGTCGCCCTTGACGTAGATCTCCTCGGTGTTCCATGTGCCCAACTCAGGAGACTTGATGCGCTTGGCGGGGATAATACCGTATACTGAGCCATGCACTTGATACTCGCGCAGGTTCTTATAGATAGGCGCATCGTGATGGAGCACCTGAATCTCCATGCCTTCGTAAGCAGCATCTACATTTCTCGGAGTGCGGATACCGACACCATTGTTTACACCCTCCTTCATGAAGCAGAACTCGAAGCGGAAGATAAAGTCGCTGTACTCCTTTTCGGTGTAGAGGTTACCGCCATTGCCGTAGTTGGCGCTCACACAGATAGCTCCATTCATCGGCACATAGTCGATGGTGTTACCTACCCACTTGCTCATGTCTTCTCCGTCAAACAGCAGCTC